>Ga0056128_1005227_pt1 | contig 16313 bp, 19 predicted proteins | sample WorMetLIZISLAND2_FD_71113 | JGI IMG/M metagenome (GOLD analysis project Ga0056128, IMG submission 71113) | Marine gutless worms symbiont microbial communities from Max Planck institute for Marine Microbiology, Germany - Olavius geniculatus... ... | reverse complement strand
AAAATTTGGGAGGGCAAAAAACGTGCAAAAATTGGCGCGATTTACGACAACTTTCGAGTTTGAGCGCAAATATCTCTGGAACCGATGAAGATAGTGACAAAATCTAAACGGCGTTGACGAAAACTATCTTTTGGGTGTTGAACAAAAAAAAATTTGTGAAATTCGGTCCACTACGAACAAAGTTATAAGCGCTCATGTTGACCTACCCTAAGTCGACAATGCGCATCCACTGCATTTGAGTTCGGGCCACATGACTTACTTTGATGCCGGGGAAATTTTGCCCCCCCCCAATTTCCCGCAGTCGGACTTAGGGCGCCGGGCAGACTCACGTTGGGCTTTGCCCCAAATTTCTAGTATTAACTCTTCAGTGATTACTGTTCTTTTTATTGGGAATCACCGTATCCACCTATAGGCTTTGGCTCACGTTATGGACGCTCTCAGTGTGTACAGGGTGAGCAAAAAACTGGACTATTTTTTGAGTGTAGACTGTAGATAACTTAGCAATGGCTAGTAGTAGTATTTGTAGTAGTAGTTGTAGCCGAATATGGCGGCCAAAAACAAGGGTCGCTAAGTGCCGGTGTCCAGCTGGTGGTAGAAAGGCATGTGGTATGTAAAAAGACTCGGATTTTTTTGAAGAAAGGTGTAAAACTTGCATATAGTGTGTTTAAGTATGCTTTGCCTTATCTGTTAATTTGACAGCTGTATTTGAATTTACTTTCAGTGGGTTGCTGTTAGAGCTAAGATGTGACTCTAATTGTACATGCAATATATCAATGTTCATTATGCAATAACCACAGGGAACAGCAATAAAAAACCTACTGAAATAACAGAAACTGCACTGTGTAAGTGCACACACTTCAATACTTACAGGGTAGCCACAGGTTCTTTAAAGTTCTTGAAAAAATTTTTTTCATGCCATGGAAAGTTCTTGAAAACAAAATCGAGTCTTGGTAATTTTGGAATTTCATATCACTAGGTCTTAAGTCCATGAATTTCAGTTGCTCAAATTCTTCATGACCACGATATGATAATTTTTTTCATTAAGATGCCAGAAACATCTAACATGATCTGGGGAATGGGTCTGGAAAAGATACTTGAAAGTGCGAATTTTTTCACCCTAAAGTGTGGCCAACCTATATTGATGCCGATATGTCGCTGCAGTTGTTACACGTTCATCAAGCAAGGCCAGCAAGCCAAGACATTCATCTCGGCTCAACCCATCCACAACATCAGGAACTACATCATCATCATCATCAGCTCCAGCAGTGAAACGTCGCAAGTCTACCAAGTCTGAGCGACCGCCCCGCGGACGACCACTGCAAGAGCTGCGTCGATGCAGTGCACGCAAGAAACTACGACTCTGTGTTGGTGACTTCTTGTACTCACAAGGCAAGATTTCTACCGTTTATGAATAGTACATTTTATTTGTTTTGTTTTGTACGCCTCTTTTCAGAAGTTAATACTGGTTACAATGAGTCCTCAAGGGAGAAGAAGAAACTTCGCCAATTTTATGATGTCATGTGAAATACAAAATATTTTTTGCTTAATTTTTATGCGCGAAAGCAGCTACTGCTTTCAGCGCATCTTAGCCATCGCAGTTCTGTCCATCCATACCGTCAGCTGCCTGGAAGACTCTAGTTTCAGGAACTGTAAAGCTTTTCCATAATTTCAAAGGGGTCACTCCAAACAAGGGCACTAAATGAGAAGGGGGTGGGTAGCGAATAAGTCGTTGTATCTCAATAATGGTGCGAGATAGGGCTTAGGTTACTAGGTTAATTACTTAGGTTAATCACTAATAGGAAGTCGTACATTGGCTTTCGATTGCCGCCAAATTCAATGACCTTGAATGCTAAAATAGGGGTTTTTATGGATTTTTTGGCGATTTTGGGCTGCGAGACATTTCAAGAGCGAATTGCACCTAAAACAATTGAGATAGACACAGAAAAGCTGCGTACAAAATTTTCAGCATTGAACATAGATTTCAGCGGTCCAAGTCTTGATTTTCTAGGTTCAAGGAAACTGGTGCACGAGGGCATCAAAGAGTGGTACCCCCGTAAAAGTCGTTACTTTACCATTGTTGGCCAGTTTTTCGTGAAAACAGTTGCAGATAGGCATGGGCATGGGGTCTGCTACCTATCACAACAAGCACCAGTGACGAGCTTTTCAGTCATATCAACATTGATGACTCTGAAAGACCCTAAACTTCCAAAACAAGGGGGTTTTATTGATTTTTGCTATCTTCAGCTGCAGCGCACACTCCAAGAATGAACTGCGATGAAATGGCTGGAGATACTGACAGTTTGTGAACAAAAACTGCTACAGGCTTTCGTGCATCTCGTGAGCATTAGCTCAAATTTCTTGTTAGCTACAGCTGCTAACCGTGTGTCAGATTGTACAGCGTTTTCATGCTAAACGAGAAACACCATAGTATCGTCAAAAGCGTGGTGGTTTAGTTACAATGAATAATTTTATTAGGTCATGTGGTGTTGTGTGCTATAGAGGATCTGGAGGCTGAGCAGGATGAACTGGAGAGCAGCGGAGGTGGAAGCATGCTTGGACTGCTGGACACCACTCCAGCTACAGCCACCCCAAAGTCTATCAAACGACGTGCATCTGGTGCTACCGGCGGCCGCAGTGGATTGAAACTAAGCCGGCAAACGAGCAAGCCGACAGAGCCAGAAGCAAAGAAAAGTCCTCAAACACCACTGCAGAGTTCAGTCGGTGACAGGCTGAAGCGTCTTCGCAGAAACCTCAGTGCTGAAACGCAAGCTGGACCGTTGTCTGTGGACAGCGATGAACCAGCACTGGCGGAGAATGCGGGCAGAGCTGACAGATCGAGATGTAATTCGGTGGAAGGGCTAGAAACTCGGACCATTGCTTCGACTGTGACCAGTTCACCATTGAGTGGTGAGAAGAGAGGCACGGAGCGCATCACTCGACGCAATAGCGACTTGAAACTTGCTGAGTCAGACAGCGTACACAGTGAACCAGTAAACAGTAAGGATGTCAGTGAAACCATTGCGGAGGTTGACTCTGGCATGGCAACTGAGTAGTTGTAGTATGAATGATCAGAACTGCTAAGAACAGGGTGACCACAAACTAGAATACTCATGGAATTCTGTGAAACTGGAAAAATCCCTCAGGGAATTCTGCACAACATCAGAGAAAAATTGTAACAAACAAAATAGTGTCACCAGATGCATTTTCGTGGGTGCAAAAATGCCATAAAATATGTTTGCAGCCAGGGTTATGCCCTGGACCCGACTGCGGCAGCTTAAGTTGCTCACCCAGATTACCATTATTAGTTATTTTTTGTTGCGGTAATCTGTGGTAAAGTAAATTCATGGCTCTGGAAAAGCCTCGAAAACTTGGGGAATTTTTTCTGATACTTTATGGCCACTATGTAAGAAATTAAGCAGTTTTGTGTAACTCTGCCAGCAGACATTATCAGTTGTTAGCCAGCATTGCTCATGCTATCAGAGATGCCAGCTATTGTGACAGCAGAATGATTTATCCAGAAACTATAGGTGGTTTGTTTTGGTTTGTGCCTATGCAAGAGTCCAGGCAGAAACTTTTTGCGGGACAAATGTGCATCTCACAAGGTAACATGTAACATACAGGCTACAATACTGTTTATTGTATTTCATCAGCTTTATTTTTAGTTATTTTTTTCACTGATTTTGGTTTAGTTCCATGCTGTAGTAAAAAACAGTCCCAACTAACATGCGAGTTTGCAAGCACATGTAAAATAAATTATTGTATCACTTTCTTGACAAGTTGTCGTGCTGTGAACATGTTTGTCCCGTCTGTTGTGAGTGCTCAGTAGAGAAGCAGTCCAGACATGTTTATTTATGACTAGCGTGCTTTGCACGTGTGGTTGTGGACTGCTGTAAGTACAGACTTACAGCACAAAAGTTTATAATGTGCTGTAGCACCAATGCATGTTACTTAAAATTTAAAAAAAAAATTTTATAATGTAGATTGACAATATTGGATTTTTCAGATAGCTAACAGCTAACTGATTAATGAATGGTGACTGGAGATCACTTGAACTAGCAAATCACTTTTAAAATCTGCTAAATACGGTCATCTTTACAACACATTCGGGGCCATTTATAGCAGTAACTATTATAAAAACGTGTTTTGTCACTCCACGGAGAATGTAACTAAAACATGCATTAGCAAAAGACCTGAGGGCAAAGAGATCAAGCTTAATTGAACAGACATGTATGGCAATTACACAGCTAGTTGCAATCACCATAAAAGTTTAACTAATCACTTTCACAAAACTATACCAGCTACAACTGAAATGCAATGTAATTGTCTATCAGCAAATTCAGAGCTTAAATGAAGCTGCATATACACAGAAAAGTGAAGTGCAATATAACGAATGTCAAATTGTCACTGAACATGCACGACCGTGTCTCAGCAAAACGATCAAATAACCAAATAATTGTGGAAATGGTCAACAGTTGCTCGATAATCTAACTCATGGAGGAACATTCCAGATGGCTTACTGATAGAATGGCGGGGGTCCAGGCGACGGGCGTGAGCCAGGTGGAGCGCCAACGCGCTGAACCTGTCCACTCGTCGGGCCAGCATTGGGCCATGAGATCTGCTGACCGGCTGTAAACTGCACATGTTGGTCTGGTGGATGTTGTGGGGGTGGAAAGCCAGGCAGTGGAGGACCAGCTCGCACCCCAGCCTGCCCTGGAGGTGGTCCGGAATGAACTGCCTGTGGTGGTGGCGGCAGCCCTGAATGTAGAGTTGGCGGTGGCCCAGAGTGCATGCCCTGTGGACCACCAGCAGCGTGCATGGGCTGTGGTGGAGGACCGGAATGCATTCCAGCTGGAGGAGGAGGGCCAGAGTGCATCCCCTGCGGTGGCCCCGAGTGAATTGTTTGGGGTGGTGGTGGCCCAATGTTCTGCGGTGGTGGACCTGAGTGTAGGCTCTGCGGAGGTGGTCCAAGACGCTGAGGGGGAGCACCTGGGGGACCCATCTGACCTGGTGGCATTCCCACCATCCCAGCTGGATGTGACATCTGATTTGACTGAGCCGGTAGGGCAGGAGGGTGTGCCAGCAGTGGTCGTGTCTGGTTAAATGACACCGGGGGTGGACCATGGGGAGGAAAACGTTGTTGGGGGAAATGAGACAGTGAACCCTCATGGTTCGGTGGAGGCTGGCTAGTGAATGGCAGACGTCCACCTGAACTGGGAGTTTCCACAGAATGCCGGAATTCACCCTCCTCTGGCATCTTAACAGTAATCAAATTCGTCGGCCGAACTGCAGAAGGTGGTGGTGCTCCAACTGGTACTGTCTGAACAATGACTGCTTGGGGGTTGGCCATGCCAGACACAGACAGCGGCGGCGGCATACCAGATGGTCGTGAAGTCTGCATCAATCCGGGAGGCAAGTTAGGTGGATTTGAACCAATAACATGTGCTCCGTGCTGAGTCAGAATGTGCTGTGGATGGGGCAGTTGCTGCTGGGGGATTCCCGGTGGTGGACGTGATGCCACAATCGGCGGCATTGCTGGAGGACCAGAGGTCGGTGTTGGCTGGTGTGGGCGAAAAACAACATTCGGTGCATCACCGATCATCGCCGGCATCGGTTGACTCACATTGTAGGGCAGCACAGGTACGGGATGAGTCGGTCGAGCAGCAGCCGTTGCTGGCAGCGATGGGACAACACGCTGAGCGGGCGCTTCACGACAGGCGCCGAAATGACGATGTGCAACGTGCGACTGAAGATCACGCTGTGACAGATACGTGCGATGACAGCCAGACACGCCGTGCTTTGTACCACCGAACGTGCAGACAAACACAGTACCCAAAGCTGCTTGCTCGATGCGCACAACCGTCTGAAGGCACCTGACAACACCAGTCAACAAATCTCAGCTTGCAACTACCACAGATGCAGTTCTAAAGTAAACACACAAATCAAAGATTTAATTTCAACACCACGTCAACGTGAAAACCTCTAACAACCTGCATTCACTTGTTTTTTAAAAAAAAACAGCTATGTAAACGTGCTAACTTCACACATTAGTGATCAGAAAGAACCAATGACCGAGCATGCCGAGTCTATGGCATGGTGGCATGGCATGACCAGCTCATGAGGACTGGCTAACACAGCTACTCATACTGAGGAAACACATAATGCAAACAGCGCTACACGGCACTAGACAGCCTTTGGAAAATCTAACACCAAGCAAGAAATAAAGGTGACAATGTCACACTCATAAGTGTCATGCTTACCTTCCTTTGAAAGGCCCAAATACATGACCTATCATTACAACTTTAGTGGCACATTTGGCAGATACCAAATTATAAGATGGGTATACAAGTGTAGAACCATCCCTAGACTCGTTACTCAAAAGGAACATGAACAAAACAAACCTATTGTGACATATACAGGGTGGGCCAAAAAAACCTGGACCTGTTTGAGAGTTGATAACTCAGCGATGGTTACCCGTAGAAAGGCGTGTAATATGCCAAAAGTTTTAGAATGTTTTAGACAAAAAGGGCCGTACTTGCACAGCAAATCATTTAAATATTCTTTGCCGAATTTGCCTCAATCTTCATTACCCCTGAAATTAGGCATTTGCCTGCACTCCCATGTGCCAGAGTTCATTGAACTCAAAAACTCACTGCCAAAAAGTCCAGATTTAAATTCTGTGAATTATTCAGTGTGTGGGCATTGCAACAGATAGCATGGTCACAAAATTTCAGAAACTGACCAGCTAAAACGTGTGCTAATCGAATGCTGGGCTCAGCTGATCCTGAAAACATTGACTCCAGCGATCGATCAGCTGGCTAAAAGGACTGACGACAGTTATAAATGCAAAAGCTGAGCAACTGCCTATGTCGAATTTCATCTAAAATCAACATATGCATTAATGATTGTTGATATTTCACTGTATGCTGAATGAAAATTAAGTTAAATTCATGTGTTACTGCCAATTTAGTATGATTTTAGGGGTGGGACAGATTTGTGTAAATCAGGCAAAGAATATTTAAATGCTGAGACATGCAAGTTGTACACTTCTTCTGTACACAATTATGAAACTTTTGATATATTATGCACCTTTCCATCAATAAACATCGCTAAGTTATAAAAGCTCAAATGTCCATGTCAAATCCATGTGTTACAGTCAAATTTGGCAGAATTTTGGGGGTGACGAATATTTATGCAAATTAGGCAAAGAATATTTAAATGCTTCAAAATGCAAATTTGTCATATATTTTTACAGCATTCTGAAACTTTTGACATATCACACATCTTTCTACCATTAACCATCGCTGAGTTATCAACCCTCAAACAGGTCCGGTTTTTTTTGGCCCACCCTGTAGTGTGGTGGATATTTGCATCAAATTGCACATTTGTAGTCTCTGTGTTACAATAAATATGTATACACTAACCGTGGACAATTCTTCTCAGTTGTCTTTGCACATGAATAGCAAAACACATGTTTGCAAGGAATCTGAAAAATTAACAGCATTTCGTTATAAGGACACAAACAAAAAAGACATTGAAATAATAACTTATTTTAAAGTTGTCAATATATTAGATGACGCATGGATTTCAATTAATGATCAACATAACAGTAACAAATTCTCAAAACAGCTACGAGGGGTGGTCAAAAAGTTTTCAGCCTTGGTATATTAGACTAAAGTTGTTACTATTGTCTATACACCAGTAAAAAACACCTTTCTTGTGTACTTGTGTGCACATGTTGGAGATGTGACGTCAGAGTAATTTATGACGTCACAAATCTTTTAACCGAAACGATTTGGAGTGCTAACGCAAAGGTGTAAAATCTGGCTCGCTGATGCATAAAAATTTTTCAGTTTGTAGCTGGATTTACAGAAGTGGAGCCCCGTGGCATCTGACTTTGTGAAAACTCTAACAAATACATTTGTGAATTTTCTATTTGCAAATGTGAATATTATTTGTGCATTCACTGTCCGAGTCCAGGAGCACGATGTCATCTGCAAAGTCCAGATCATGTAATGACTTGTCTGGGTGTGTTTTTATACCAAAGTTTCCCAATTCTGTCACTTTTAAAATGTAATGGAGTATGATGTTGAAGAGGAATGGTGCTAGGATGTCGCCCTGAAGTACTCCTTTAGTGGAACGTCTTGCTGAACTCTCCATTAACCATGACTTTGCTAGTTGCATCTTTGTGGGCCATGACAATTATTTCTGGTATTCCATAATGACATAATATTTCTGACATTCTGATTCTGTCAGTTGAATCAAATGCTTTCTTGAAGTCCACAAACGTGCAGATTAGAGGGAGCTGTTTCTTGTAAAAGTCTTCTATTATTCTTCGAAGTATGTGAATCTGTTCTGTGCATCTACAACCTCGTCTAAAACCTGCCTGTTCAGGACAAAGCAGTGCATTAACTGGTTCGTAGATCCTATTCAAAAGCATGCAATTGTATACCAATGCGCAAATAAACACTTAATTTCTCTTCAAGAAAATGCAGGTTATGTTGGACTCATTATCAATTTCAAGACTAAATCTCTGTTCCTTAACTGTGAGCCAACCCCATTAGTTGTACTGCAAGAAGAAGTAACGCCAGTGGAGGATTTGTGCTACCTTGGATCTATGATATCATCTCCCCTGGAAGATCTAAGATGCAGGCGAGGGATGGCATGGAGTGTTTTCTGGAAACTGGAAATAGTTTGGTGCTCGCAGTCTCTCAGCCTTGAAACAAAACTCGGATTATTTGACAGTCTTGTACTGTCAGTAATGCTATACAGGGCTGAGTCATGGTCAGTCAGTGCACAGATGAAGCACCTTGTTAACTCTTTTGCAACAAGTGCGTATCGCATTATGACAGGAGTCAAGTGACTATACAAGGTGCGTAATACCACGGTGTTTGCATCAGTCTCCAGGAATGAGCTCGTACATGCAGTACAAGATCGACAACTACGTTTTCTTGGTCACATGCTACGAAACACACGGTCTCCACATGCCAGTATTTTTGGGCTATACCAGACAAGTCATGGCACAACAAAACGTGGCCACCCTCGACCAAACTATGTGGACTATGTCGAGAGGCTGACCGGAATGAAGACCGACGACCTGGTGGAGGTGTCACAAGATCGTGAAGCCTGGCGTGAACTTGTGGTGGCATGCGTTGACCCACAACCACCCAACTACCTAGAGAGAGAGACTATATACGACAGCCTAAATTTGTGCTAGCCACAAATAAATGCATTTGAGCAAATTACGACTTCATACAAATATGAGGGGCAGTCAAAAAGTTTTTTGCCTCAATGTATTAGACTAAAACTTTTTATTGTTTATATATCAGTAAAACGTACCTTCTTTGCATATTCGTGTGAGCACGTTGTGTAAGTTAAGTCGTAATTTATGATGTCATACAGCATTAAGCTTAAATGATTTGGTGTGCAACCTAATGCAAGCAGCATTTGAATCAGTATGGTTGTTGCATGAAACTTTTGTCAGTCTGTAGCTGGATGTATCAAAATGAAGCTCCGTAGCATCCGATTTTGTGAAAGTTTTGACAAATATGTTGATGAATTGCTCACTTGAATCTGTGAATATACGATAGCATGGTCTCTGGTAGCCGCAAATACGAGAATTTCAGCCAGATTACGATGTCATGTCAATATCTGTTGGTTTCAGAAAAAAATTATTAAAAATTTAACTGTTAATTATATAATTTGTGTTGATGAAAAACTATACGAGATTTCTAACCTGTTGCATGGGGCCTCTGATGGGCAGAGTGCTTACAGCAAGCCCCACATGCCATCCGCTAAATCCGTCACTGCAGTCCCATCTTACGTCTATAATTACCTAGCTGGCTGTTCATGACTATGACTAAGACCACCCTGCATACAGTAATGGCCTGAGCCCCAGTGACTATTATCTGTTTTGAAATCTGAAATCTGATCATGGTGAAGTTCCCTACCCACAATGATAAATGACTCAAAATTTATTTTTGACGCTTCAAATCGTTTCCATTTAATGCTTTGTGATGTCACAAATTACAATGACGTCATATACGCAGCAGACTCATATCAGTCAGTGAGGAATGCACGTTTCACTGATATAGAGATTGCAAAAAAATTATAGTCTAATATGTTCAGGCTCAAAACTTTTTGACCACCCCTCGTAGATGTTCTAAGCATCATCTTTTGTTATTTTAGTATGTTATAATCTAATATGTTTAAATATGACTGAAGCCATCCAATAATAGATCAGACAGGCTTTGCAAGACTTCACTGCTAAAAATGACTGCCCAAGCTGTACAACAGCTATTACAATGTCTAGCATTTCAATAGCCTTTTGCCTTTATGTATAAAAAATTACATATTATAAATATCTTATGAACTGCCACTATTGCTGAAATACTGCTGCTAGTGAATGGCACTACAAAATGTAAATATTTTGCATTAGTTTCATCAGGACAGTCTGAAATTATTCTTGCCTCTACACTAAAAAAAGATAAACATACCATGCGACCATAGATAAGTATCGGCAGTGAGCACTTCTCACAGCTGTGAATGAGTGGATCAATCACTTTCTCTCCAAGCAGATTTACCTGTTTTTCATTACAAATTACTACAATTATCAACTGTTTCATTTTACTTTACACTTCAGTGCAAAGAACTGCTGACACATTATGCAACATTTACATTTCACACAACATGTTCTATCTCAAAGGGTGCTAAATCACGCACTAAATATAAAGCTTATTTTAAATATGCACCAACAACGTACGGTCACTACTATCACAGCTGCAAAATTTCTAGCAAACACGTTGTGATTTTTATGCAACAATGACAACAATATTTGAATTCCAGAGCTCCATTTTAAAAATTGTAATGTTTAGGCAGACATCTAATATCTGTACACATCTACCATGCCTGTAATGCAAACTGCTTGTGTCTCTACTGTCACAACAGTGTCACAACAAGAAATTTGATCTAATGCTCACAAGACGTGCAAAGGCCTATAGCAGTTCCTGTCAGTTTATCTTCAGCCATTTCACCGCAGTTCATTCTTGGATTCTGAGCTACAGCCGAAAATCGCAAAAATCAATAAAAACCCCTTATTTTGAAAGTTTAGGGTCTTTCAAAGTCATCGATGTTAATACCACTGAAAAGCTCGTCACTTTCTTGTTATGGCAGGCAGCATGTCCATGTTTATCTGCAACTGTTTTCACGACGGTTCATGAAAGACTGGCCAACAACGGTAAAATAACGACTTTTATACGGGGATACCGCTCTTTGATGCCCTCGTGCGCAGGTTTCCTTAAACCTAAAAAATCGAGACTTAGACCGTCGAAATCTACGTTCAATGCTAGAAATTTTACACTCAGCTTTTCTATGCCTATCTCAATTGGTTTGGGCACAATTCACTCTTGAAATGTCTCGCAGCCCAAAATTGCCAAAAAAATCCATAAAAACCCCTATTTTTGCATTTAGGGTCATCCAAAGTTATTGAATTCAGTGGCAATCAAGAGCCAGTATACGACTTTCTATTAGTGATTAATAGTAACCTAAGCCCTATCTCGCACCGTTATTGAGATAAAGCGACTTACTGACTAAAAATCGCAAATTTTTTTCCACCCCCTTCTCATTTAGTGCCCTCATTCGGGGTGACTTCCTTCGAATTTATAGAAAAACTTTACGGTTCCTGAAACTAGAGTCTTCCTGGCAACCGACAGTAAAAATTTGGTGATCTAGCTTTTGACTGATCCACCCGTGTGTCAGATTGACGGACAGACAGACAGACAGAATTGCGATGGCTAAGATGCACTGAAAGCAGTAGGTGCTTACGCACGTAAAAATGATCACGATGAAAATATTGCTATCAGTTTACATTTTGCAGCAGTGACAGTACCTTGTGATCCCATTTCAGCTTCTGGTTCTTGTGAAATGGCTCGCCAGAAGTTCCGCCAATTTTCACCGAAGCAAACTGCATCGTCTTCTCCACATTATCGCCTGTGCCATCATACACATAACAATCCTGCCAGCATTTTAAGGAAACAAGAAATATGAGCATCGAATTGATATGCTGCATCCATCCAGTTGCTGACCATCACCAGCACCAGCAAAAAATAATGAGCACTATGAAACAATGAATCAGACAGACAATGCACAATAGCTCTTACCAAACTGGGTGTCATCTTCATTATCATGCCCAGCTGGGTCTGCCTCCTTTGCAGAATCTCTTGCAGATTTCACCTTGGTCTTCTTGCCCGATGTGCCGCGTCCTTTACCACTTTGACGCAACTTGATGGCAATACGCTTCCGCACGGGATGTGTGGCATGCCCTGCACTTGCAGTGCCAGCTGAAGGATCGTCGTCGCTTCCCAGCTCTATATTCATCACAATGATACAGTGTGCAGCTTCCAATCTCCTTATTATTTCTAAATTCTCTAAAAAATACAGGTCTGGCAGTTAGTATGAATGGCTGCACTGCATGTATTAACAATCACCAAAAAAACAAATGAACTTGAATGCAAATTTCGAAGTTCAATCACCTTAACCAACTGCTCAGTGAACATAACACCAACACCGTGAATATTTGAACAAAATGACTTGCTGAACAAAACAGTCTTGAAGTCTTCTTCAGTAGATGGTCAAACTTCAACTTGTTGAAGACTCCAGAGTCCAGACAGTGTGAAGTGTAGGACATGTTAAGACAACAGTTACAATGCCACAACAACTGTTGGCAGTCCCTCGCTCCTCACGAATGGGTCGCGACTCCCTTTCACCAGTAAAGGTGGAGTACCAGACAGTAGAGGAATTTCATGGAGAGATGCAAGCCCTGAAGGATTCAGGGGTTATTGAACACTCAGTACCAGGCGACATCTCCCTAAGGACATAAGATAAATGACCCCATCCTCCAACTAACACAGTGTTTCCTGGGTCCATCAACGATATGGCACCATGAAAGGGGAAGGTGTACTTTGCAGAATGCAGAATTTTCGGAAGGTGTATTTTGCAGAATTTTCGTTACGGAATGTTCCACAAATTACATCTTAGAGTTTTTCGGTAATCACATATCAACGTAGGCCTATTTAACCTAACTCTTGAAACACCTCGAAGTCCATTAACTCACGAGCAGAAGCCGACACATCGCACACGAATGCGAGGTCAACTCAAGCAGCCTAAGAACTCCAAACGAGAGAGGAGCTATACTCGAACGCAGCCACACGTGCTGTGTGACGCTGTGTCAACTACCTCGGGTTCTGCGAAAGGCATGTATCAAAACCTAGTCGCTGCAGCCGGTCCCACGCAGGCATCATCCAGCACAGGCACTCCGCACAACATCATGCAGATAAAGAACGTGATGCGGCATCAGAGAACTGCGGGTCGGCTGACGCATGATGCACTCTTTAATTTGCATAAATTTGCATATGACACCGACTTCGTTGAACAGATCATTACATTTCCTGGAAGTTCTTATGTACAATTCAGCAATTGTCAAAATATTCAAGACCTTGATGTCAACGACAAACAATGGTACGCTTGTGTTGGCCTAAATTTATAAGTTTTTACGTGCGAAAGCAACTACTGCATTCAGCGCGTCTTAGCCATCGCAACTCTGTCTGTCCGTCTGTCTGTCACACGGGTAGATAGGTTACTATTAATCACTAATAGGAAGTAGTACACTGCTTCTCGATTGGCGCCGAATTCAATGACCTTGAATGACTTTGAAGTTTGAATGCCAAAATAGGGGGTTTTATGGACTTTTTGGCGATCTCAGGCTGCAACACAAGTCTATATCATTCACAAGGTTCCGCCACGGAACTATCGTTATGCAATCTAGATAGAGAATTTGGTATTTGTATATTAACTTAGCATGAACACCCCAATTTTCAGCTAAACTACTGAACTGGAACTGCTATAGGCTTTTGCACATCTCATGAGCATTAGTTCAAATTTGTTGTTTTTGATTGTACTAATGGGACAAAGCTGTGAAAACATGAAGCCTTCATAAAAACCCGCGACAATGGCAGCCAGATGGTGTCGGTCTACGACAGGGCACAGGCGGTAATCACTCAGGGGAACATCTCACTCGACAACAAGCTGGCAATATTCACCGTCGTCGGCACCAGTGAGCCATGAGTCGTTCAGCTGTTCCCGGCTCAGTCGTGTTCTTGTCCATCTCAGTCGGGTTGCTATCACGTGGTGGCAGCACGTATGACCATCCGCAACAAGGAGCAACAGCAGAAGTGGATGCTCAACCTGACACAGCTGTGGCGCAACGTCAGGAAGCGTCCTGATAAGACGTCAGGGAGAAAACGTCCGCGGCTGCAGGACATGGATGTTGTTGCTGCTGTAGATGCCGACAAAGCCACAGCCTCTGCTGTCCGTGCAGCTGTTCGACCAACGTCGCCGGTTAAGTCTACCAGCCAGGAATCTGCAGCTGCTGCATCCACCTCGCCAGCTACTCAGCCGTCGTCGTACAACGATCTGTGCCGCGCCTGCGTTATGCAGGACACACATGCAGCTGCCGCAGGCAGATGCAAGATGATCAGATGGGTGCAATGTGAAGTGCCCAAGATGGTTTCATAACGTGTGTGTGGGACTTAAAGAGTGCAAAAGTAGTCAAGAGCTTCGTCTGCTCTGATTGCAATTGATGTGCATAAGAAGATAAACTGACGCGCGATAAATGCTTACAGTGGAATTTTTATTCTTTTGACTCCTTTTGGACAAAGTCTGTTAAGAGTTAACTCTCGTTTTATATACCGAATTTATGTGCAAGACATCTGCAGCCGACGTTTCATTAACAGGCTTCTACTATATAGACAAATTTTAATTAGCCCTAGCATAAACCTACAAGATGCCATCTAAATTACTAGGCTTAGGCACATTTGTATAGCCTAGCGTTAGGCCCAGTTTAAGAGTTTAGACTTTTTGCACGCCTCGGCTACATAATTTGAGTGGGTCTACTGCACTGTCGTCATTTATTTCAATATTGCATTAATTTTGTAATCTTTGACAACATGTCAGGCCAAATTATTGTCATTTTTTCAATGTTACATTTATTTTGTCCATTTTTACTGGGCCTATATATTAGGTCTAATTTGAGTACAGTGTCATTTCTTTTTTTCAATAGCTTAGCGCTTAAATTTTGTAGGCTTCTACTAGGCCTATATAAGCTTGTTAGGCTTAATTTGTTTAAGAGTTTGGACTTTTGCATGCCTCAGCTACATAATTTGAGTGGGCCTATTGCATCGTCGTCATTTATTTCAATAATTTTGTAATCTTTGACTATATTTGTCATTTTTTCAATGTTACATTTATTTTGTCCATTTTGACTAGGCCTATATATTAGGTCTAATTTGAGTACAGTGTCGTCGTCTTTTTTCAATAGCTTAATGTTTAAATTTTGTAGGCTTCTACTAGGCCTATATAAGCTTGGTAGGCATAATTTGTGTACAGTGCATCGTCATCACTTTTTTCTATGGTCAGTGCTAGTGGTAGATCGGCAATCTCGCACTAGAGAGCAGAAAATTACTAGCAGTAGATCGCCATTTACCTTATTACATTTATCTCGTTGTTAATGTAAGAATGCAGCCACATTTCTTCTTCACTGCATTGCTAAGACTGTGGTTGGAACTAAAATGTTATCAATTACCAAGCATTAAAAAAAATTTATTCAAAAGCATTATAGTTTTAAGCCCGTGTTACAAAAAAACTGCTTTGGCTTGAGATGGCCTCTGATATAATACTGAATAAGCCTGATTTAAATACTTGACAGTATCGTGGCATGGTTTGTAGACCTTCTATGTCTACCAGGCATATAAATTCTGCCATCTTCCCAATAATGTATCTACCCGATCTACCTCTAGCAATTTTCCAGTGCTTACAGCAAGATCGCCGATCTACCGCTAGAATTACTGTTTTTCTATTTCATATTAATTTGGGAAAGATAACAACAATCAATTTGATTTTCAGCCATTTGTGTGTTGTTTGGGCTGACTAAACACTTTGTAGCAATTGAATAAATTATATTCGACTGCTTTTTGTATATTAATCGATTAAAACGACTGCAATAAATCCTGCACGGTATTTAGACAAAGTCTGATAGAAGCTAACTCATGTTTTATGTGAAAAAAACTGTGCACATTACATTAGGCATTTATGTAGGCCTGCAGCTATTAGGAGTTAACTTTCTATACTTCATAAGAAATACCGGTAAACATGCAGTTTAGCGGCCTAAACGAAATTCAAAGTCAACTTACCGCCTATATACAGGCGAAGCTTAGGGTTAGGCTTAGGTTTAGAGTTAGGGTTAGGGTTAGAGTTAGGATTAG
>Ga0056128_1005224_pt1 | contig 16316 bp, 17 predicted proteins | sample WorMetLIZISLAND2_FD_71113 | JGI IMG/M metagenome (GOLD analysis project Ga0056128, IMG submission 71113) | Marine gutless worms symbiont microbial communities from Max Planck institute for Marine Microbiology, Germany - Olavius geniculatus... ... | reverse complement strand
GACAACCCTGCAGGAGTTAAGCCACGCTGCCCTAGATAGGCAGCGGTGGGCAGCGATAGTAAGAATGGCGTCAGACACCAACGGGCATTGAGCCCACGGTTGTCGATGATGATGATGTTTCAACGTGGGTCCACAGTGTATCATGCAAGTGTAATACTCAATAAACACAATCAAGCAAACATCGAGCAATCATGGAGCAAACATCCAGCAAATGCATTCAAAATACACGTGCACGATGTGTGCTCTAATTGTTCGGTGTTTGCTCGACGTTTGCTTGAAAATGCATTACAGGGGGTAAAATTGGGCAAAATTGGGAAAATGGTAATCATATTTTTATCACAAACAAACTCACCTTACTTTTCAGGCTTGGAATTACTGTGCAAAATTTCATCAAAACTGAATCAAAATTGCGGCCGTAGCAGTGTTTACAGACAGACTTACAGAATGACAGATAGATGCAAGTGACTTTATAATCTGTCCCTTGATATGCTATAGCAATGGGACAGATTATTTTAAAAAATAGTGATGTTTACTAACCCTGAGCAGCAGAGATGCTGTTTCATCCTCATCATCACTGAGTCCCCGCAGTGACGCCGAGTCCAAGTCTGCCGTTGGATCCAGGAAATCCCCCAGAAATCCCCTCTGTGTCGTCCCCGCGAGATCCGACCGAGGGCGGGGAACCACCTTCATGCGATCGCTGAGCTTGCCAAACGCCTGGTTGAAAGACTTTTTGAGCACCGTCGGTCCCAAGCCCCCAACTCTTCGCACCACGTTCGCAGAGTCCGATAGATTTGTCACCACCTGAAATAACACACAATGCACAACAACAATAAATTCATACTGGGTAGCGCACATGTCGGCTCGGAAATTATTAACTGAATAGCAACAGACACGATTGGCAACTGCTATCTCTCAAACTCGTGTCAAATCACATCATCTTTATCACAGCATGTGCTCAAAATGTTCTCCTCCAGCACGAACGCAAGAGGTAGACGTTGACGCCACTCGCCAACAGCACGTTCAATAACTGCGTGACCCACAGCGGCGCACATGCTGTTGATGTGTCATCTCAGTTTGTTGACTTACGATTTAAAAAAAAAATAACAGATTTTCAACGTTTTTTGTGGTCTCAGTAATTTTCTGAGCCGACGCATGCACTACCCAGTATGAATTCTTTGTTGTCAATGGCCAAACTATGAGCGCATGCCAAAAATTATTAAAATCGGCCAATGTTTCATGGTCTCATGAAGCTATTCAGAAACACGTTTTTATGGACCATGATGTCGAGGGTAATACTGTTTTTGCAAGTGCACTTGTCAGCAGCAAAAACAAAGAATATTTAACTACTAGATACAAACACTGACTTTGGTCATGTAAGAAATTTCTTTCAAAACATTTTGCTGAAAACCGCATGACTCTGTGACGTGTGGTTACAAAATTATGGTGCCATAAACTTTGTGCCATTTTTGGACCACCCTGTAAATTTTTAACTAAAGTCAGTCACATCAGTAAGAAAGTACCGGTAGTGTAAAGCAAACCTGAGACTATTGCAATCTATTTCTCCAGAAAAATAAACATTTTAGTCTGTCTAAAAATCAAACTAAAACAGACACCTACTAGCTGTGCAGCTGTATATTTGTTTGCTGTTTTATGAAGAAAGAGACTGGTGGCCACAAATGTAACAGGTGAAAATAGGTACACACACTGGAAAATAAGAAATCTACACTCTGTCCAGAAAAAAACTTCCCAGACATTTTCGATTGTTAATAATTTTTGACAACAATATTTCAGACACAACTGGTGATCAAATGGCTGTCCAATTTTCCACTGCACTGATTGTCTGCTTCTGCATTACCTGGGGAAACAAAATCAACAGAATACTGCCTGTTAGTGTTTTCCCAGATAGTGCAAAAACATACATTTGGTGAGGTGGAAACTAGAACAGTCGTTTAATGGCAAGTAGTGTCAAAATTGTTTGCACTAAAAATTATTAAAATCTGTCAATTCTTCTTCAGTTCACAATCGATAATGTTAAGGATGGTTTTGACATATTTCCGTTCATTTCAACGCATATATCTTTGGTTCTAGTTATTTTCCTCAGGTAGTGCAGAAACAGACACTGGGTGAAATAAAATATTGAACGGTCATTTGATGGCCAGTTACGCCAGAAACATCTGTATTGAAAATTACTAAAATTGGATATCTCTTCTTCAAGTGTTGATCGATAATATTCGGGATGTTTTTTCCGGACATGGCATATAAACACACCTCAGGCAGTGACCCATGTGATCCCAGGTAGCCGGATGCAGTAAGCAGATTCGGAGGCGGGATATAGAACTCAGCTGCCAGAGCAGTCACATCCTGTGCCGAGCCCCCGGTGTGAATGTCCATTAAGCTGGTACCCAGATGAACGTCCGACAAACTCGGCTCTATGTAGGATGATACGGCGTCGGCGGAACTCGACAGTAAATCAGTCTCGGAGGCGACCGATAAAACCACTGGCGGTGGAAGGATATCGCCGTTTTGTCGATCAGTAGAACTGGAGTCGAAATCTCTATTCAGACCAGAGGCAACACTGTGGCCTGGACAAATACAGCATTGGCTAAAAACTATGCCTTCAGTGCACACACAATGCTGCTTATCTCAGTTAAAAGGTTAAAGGTAGTGACATAGCTCTTAACAAGAAGCCCATCTCAGAGCTACGGAGCATCACCTGCCATATAGGATCACACAGTGTTACCTGCCACCCGACACAGGTAAATGTGCCCCACCTTAACCCCAGCCAGACAGGCTGGTACTTGATTTACCTACCCCGGAGAGATGAAAGGCTGAGTTGGCCAAGGCGGCTGGTTACATACTGAGATGGTTTACCTGCCTGCATGCAGTCACCCATCACAGTACTAACCCGGCCCGGCGTAGAATAAGTTCATTGATCGAATGAAATGCGTTACCGCAACGCCAAGCTACCAACCCAACACATTATCAACAAATAATCAAATAATGCTAAAACTGTGTGAAACATAACCTACTGGGTGGCGCCTGAAACAGTGGAACATACATCAAAGATAACTGTGTCCCAAAACTATTCATTGCCTGTAATTCAAAGAATTAATGTTTCACTTATTCATGTGCCACACTGCATTTTTAGCATTACCTCATATTGCCGATTTTACTAATTCTACAAAAAAGTAGTTTCTTAATAACTCATCAGCATACAAAAGGACATCCAGTACCAGGACAACATTACCGGTAACTGTAACTGATTACGTCAGTGATTTTCAACCAGGGTTTGGCGGAACCCTTGAGTTCCACGAGCACTTGCCCCTTGGCTCCGCGGTTGGTCAGTAAAAAGATTTTAAAATGTTTAGCGTGCGAAATTATGTCAGGCCAAGCCATAAAAGTACTACGTATCTAATCATTAGTGCCAAATTAGCATTTCTAGCCATCTGCTTTTGCAGTCTTGTTGTTAATAATGTTAGAATATTTGCATTAAACACAGAACAGTAATGTATTAATGTTATTGTTAAAAAAATCATATGTTCATTTAATGAAAGCATTTCATTTCTTAAAACATTTTGCTTAAATATATAAAAAAGCCTCAAGCATTGCATAACTGGTTGGTGGTCCAGAGCTTATGAGCTCTCCGTGGGCGTAAAAATGTAAACGATCCGTTGGCGACCGCTTCGTAGGATGTTTTTGGTTAAACACAATAACGTACTGTTATCTGCTGGTGAAATATAATTGCCAAATAATATTATCTAATGCAGTCAAATTCAAAGTCATCTGCCTGCTTCTTTATCGCCAGTGTTTGAGGGTTTTGCTCCTAACCCCCACGGGTTCTCTGCCTCTTGACTCCACTGGACATATCGATCACCAGACACCCTGAAACATCCATTTCGTCTATGACGCTGAACTAGTTTATCATTGCATGTGGTTCCGTGCGTGACTGTCACACTTATGTAGGGTTCTGCTGCAGTGAAAAGGTTGAAAAACACTAGATTACATCAATATAATGTTAGGATGCTAATTAAAAAAAATAATAAAAAATGTCACTCAAAAGAGACATTTTTGATCAAATATCTGTTTTAAGAATATCATTTAAGTTAGACAGAGAGCGACACTGCGGCTATTACAAAGTTAGCTTCAGCAACAAAAGCACAGATGTCGGATGATTAATTTCAAGATTAATTCCTTAACGCATTACCACGTTAAACAGACAACTCTACAAAAAACTCCAAGCAAGTGTGTAAGTAAGTAAGTAAAATGTGAATTAACTTAGCATATAACATTCAAATTAACGTCTAATGGAAAAATTAATGAAGATCTTTATCAATACCCAGTGCTGAATCATAGGCTGGCTGACTTGATAACACAGTAACTGAAGGCGGAATCAGCAGGCCTTCAGCAGTGTATTGCAAACCTGCCGTTTCACCTTACACATGTGATACCAGCACATATATCGTTAGCATACAAAACCCATACACATAAAGAGGACAGATGAATAACTAGAAGGCGCTCGTGAGAGTGCATATCTCCACCAAGTGAAGTGATTTCAACATAACTACTGTAAAATGTAGCCGGTTGTGTATGACACGTGGAGATGATGATGAGTCATCATGTACACACACCGAATGATGGACAGAATGACCAATCTCTTAATCTCCTCCAATGTTCAATTCGTTCACCTTGGTGGAGATAAATATAAAAAAAACAGTAAACCCATTGCGTAGTTATGAAGCATCACGTGCCAAACAAGTGAGTGAGTGAGTGAGTGAGTGAGTAGGGTTTAACATCCCACCCGACACAGTATAGGTCATTTCGAAGACGGCCTTTTCAGGCAGAAGGCACACAAACACATAATAACGGAACAGTAAGTTTGACCTTTACAGAAACACATAACGCAAGAACCTAAAATTGTGAGAACTCCATTATATGCTTGCATATGTAATTAACATAATGGTAGTTCTAATAATCTTCCCTATTATCCCCCAGACAGACATCAAAGATCACAGCTACCAGCTGACACAGGTGAGTGTGTTCCACCTTAACTTGAGCCAGTTTTCTTTGTACTTTGCTAAACTCAGCACAATGTCACTATGGAAGCCGACCCTTCAGAAACTAAATTTTTTGAACAGGACAGAGCTCAGTTTACTTACAAATGGAAGGCCTCGGTGAGCCGCGGAATGTGGACAATTTTTTTCTGTGGTAAGCCGCGGAATTTTGCAAACTGCCCGAGAAATTTGGCAAATTTTCCGTGAAAAACTGTGGGCCCTACCAATTAGTAACCACTTGATAGTGACTCGGCTGAGAGTGAAACCCATGCTTTCTGGATCACAAGTCCGACACATCCAAGCCACCCAGAGTGTCAAAAAACATGCATAAAATTTGACACAGTGCAAATTTACAACCGTCGACTGCTGAGTCGAAAAATATACAATTTTCAAGAAAAAAGTAAAGCCTAAAAAAATTCAATACATATTTTGCAGTGACACACAAAGCGTAATCTCAGCCAAACACCTGATCAAAAATCATAATTTTTAAGTAAATTGTTAAAAAAATCATCACATGCAAAACTTTAAAAGCCTAAATATGCAATGATGACAAAGAGTAGAGCTGTCAAATTAACGCATTAATTAACACGTTAATGCATTAATAAATTAGCGTGCGCTAAAAAAATTAACACGTGTTAAAAAAATATACGTAAATTTATGTTAATTTATTAAATTCTGTAAAGCAAAAGTTCCAATATTCCGTTAAACTGTGACTATTTGATAATCGAACGAATTCAAGTAACTAAACTGCAGGTGCCGTTCCATCACTACTGTAAATAAATAATTATTTCAATTTTCGACGACAGGCTAATAGATTTCTATGCTAGCTATGACGTCAGTTATTGTTGATTATACGTTTAAAATGTGTTTCTAAGTTTCTATATTCTACAGGTGGGGCCCCTCAAACGTCACAGGGCCCAAAATAACTTACCCCCTACTCTCCTTGATGGGCCTGGGTGCGTTAATAAGGCGTTAATTAATGCGTTAAAAAATTAACGCAATGTGTTGATGCATTAAAAAATTAACACTTCGACAGCTCTACTAAATATGCAATAATGACATAGCTACACTGCACACAGTTGGACTTGACAGCCCAGTATTTGTCATCTCACAGTGTACATTGGAGTCTGGCTAACGGCTAAAGAAATCAGTGCCGCTCAGGCCCGCCCTATATGCATTTGGACACCGTAAAGACTTTATTTCTTATCTGAATGCATACTGAGTATACCTTCGTCGGCATCGTCCTCAGGACTAGGTGGTAAGACGACGGTGGCCTGGTCCAGCGGTGCTAGAACAAGATCAAGCCAAATGCCACTCAGTACTGATGATACGATGAACGATGTAGAGGATAGCAGAACCCCAGCTGACTCAAGATCATGGTCTATCTCTTCCTTGACTTGAGCCAACGTGTCAACCAGGGTCATTAGGAAACAATATCGCTTGTGATCCACCTAGTCATAAACACACGAAATACTACTACAATAGCAACTACTACAACAACTACAACAACGATAGAGGCAAACCAGCCGACTCAAAATCGCAGTCTATTTCTTCCTTGACTTGAGCCAACGTGTCCACCAGTGTCATTAGGAAACAGTATCTCTTGTGATCCACCTGGCAACACACATGAAATACTACTGATATTACTACTAAGTACTACAACTACAAGTCCACTACTACTAATAAAAACAAAAATCACAAAGTCAGACCTGTGCTTTTATATCCTTTGTGCCGAGTCGAACAACTGAGCAAAACGTTTGCGAGGCCGCAGCATGGGCAGCAGAGTCAATCGCAGAATTCCGCCATTGCGGACTTTCCGTGTCCGGGACCAGCCGGGAAACCCATGCCATCAGCGGGAAATTATCAACCAATGGCACGGTATGACGCCGAGAAGATCGTTCGGAAGTTCCACCGCTGCTAGCTACGACGAATTCCAACCAAAGCTGATCAACATCCATGAACCATACGTCAGTGGACGACGACCGCTGGAACCTACAACAGATGTAATAATTGTTGTAGTTGTCATAGTAGTAGTAGTAGTAGTAGCAGTAGTAGCAGTAGCAGTAGCAGTAGTAGCAGTAGCAGTAGTAGTAGCAGTAGTAGCAGTAGCAGTAGCAGTAGTAGTAGCAGTAGCAGCAGTAGCAGTAGCAGCAGTAGCAGTAGCAGCAGTAGCAGTAGCAGTAGTAGTAGCAGTAGCAGTAGCAGTAGCAGTAGTAGTAGTAGCAGTAGCAGTAGTAGCAGTGTAGTAGTAGTAGACTAGTAGTAGCAGTTACCTGTTAGCGGAAAAGCCGTCAGTAAGCAGTGATGAAGGCTTTCCCTTGTCCGTTCGTATAACAACTGTCTCCAACGCAGTTGTTGTTGCAATAGTGCCCCTATCCTCACTCTCCGCATGGCTCTGTAGCAGCTGCGTGATGTACGAAGTGCCATGCGGGGCGGTAAAATCCACCGGGGATTTCCCATCCCAGACGACGCACGCGGACGCTCCTAGGCTCCGTATGACTGGTCGTAGGTTTGAGCGGGAACGTTGTCCACTGTCTCCAACGTGACAGTTTGTGATAACGGCCTTCGACAGCTGGATCTGGAGTCCTTCCAGACCTCCGAACTCACGACTCAGATCCAACACCACGGAGTCCGTAGGCGGCAATATCACCTGTACATATACACACAGATACTTACGACGGGTGATGCAACAGATAAGAACCAGTGGCGTCACAGCTAAGCAACAAATTTCTGGGCGGTCAGAAAATTGTTGGAAAATCTTCCTGTCGTAAAATTGTCGTCTGACAGTGCAAAATTTGCAACTAAAAACACCCGTTTTGAAGACCAAAATTAAAATTCTAATCACCCAAAATCTCCTCCATCAAAAATTTACAGCTGACTGTTGGAATTCTGTTAAAAATTAGCAACTACCTTCCCCTACTTTATAGCCCACGTTACAAATGACAAGGACCAGAGTAATTTGACAAAAGGCAGAATTGTGATGGCAATTCCATCCAACTCATCGTTTGTATTTGCCAATTAGCATCATGAGACTGATGGTTTGCCTGCAAGAAGCAATGTGCTCAATGTTCTGGTTGGAAGTTTAATCCCAAAATCATACCATTTCTTTTTCCAAAGTTTAAAAATTAGTTAAGTTCAGTAGGAGAACTTCCATCCACCTATACTTATAGCAAAGCTATCACAAAAGTGCCAAAATATGTCAGCCATTCTGAGCAGTTCAGTTTTAAGATGATCACAGAAACAGAAATGACTTCAAGTGGCTTGATATAAGATTGGATGAAAAAATTGCATTTCAGTCAACATCTAAAAACATCATACTGTAAGAGTAGAAGATTTTAGTCAAAGACGAGTCACAATTTTAGAGCAGTCTTGTCAGAAAAAAGTAGCTATGGTTAGCCAGTCACTGTGACAGAATTGCATACAGAATCTCATGGTCCTGGCTGGTGTGTAAATGGGATAACGTTGTACAAGTACATTGTCTAATTAATTAATCAACTGCTCTGTGACACTGGCAAAAAATCAATCAGTTAACTGATCAATCAAAAATAAATGAACTGAACTACTGACCCGTGGCATAAGAGTATCAAGTCTTACATCAACGTGAACAGCAGGAGATGAAGACGCTGGAATGTCAACCTGTGCAAGCAGAGCAGATGCACACCAACAAATTCACCTTAAAGAGTACAGATTTTCATGGAAAATCCACCTCAAAGCTACAGAGTGTCACCTGCCATATGGGATCACAGTGTAAGCTGCCACTTGAACGTGCCCCAACTCAACCTCAGACAGACAAGCTGGTACTCAATTCGCCTACCCCGAAAGGACAGAAGGCTGAGTTGACCTTGGTGTTGATTACATACCAAACTGGTTTACCTGCCCACAGTCACCCATCCAAGTAGTAACCACATTATAGCATTTCAACCAGAAGCCGAAACAATGACCTTGCACAAGTTCAACATCCTACCATTTCACCGCAAAGTCTTAGTAAGTAAGTAAGTAAGTAAGTGCATATTTAAAGTGCACAGTGTCAGCCAGTGGCTGAATCTGAGGCAGTTGGCTGAGCCGCTAGGGGGAGCAGTAGGCCTGCTGGAAGCAGTGAGTTTTAAGGAGCCGACGGAAAGTGTCTGCAGAGGTAGAACTGCAAATGCTAGAGGGTAGTGAGTTCCAGACCGTGGGGGCTGCAGTGATAAAACCGAGGAAGGCAAAGGTTGTGCGGACACATGTAACCTTAAATAAGTTAGAAAGTAAAAACATCACGGCATCAACAACAAAATCCCCAGTATCTCTGAATAAGACTGTCTGTTGCAACAGCGATTAACAAGCCATATTAATGCACTAAATTACAACTTAGTAATTAGTTGATGTTTAGGCAACGATCACTGCCTTTTGTACAATGAAGATGTAAGATGTAAGGTGGGATTTACAAATTGCAAGAGATCAGCAGATATGAACTCAAACAACTGAAACTGTTTTCTGCTTTGCAAATATAAAACCAAGCTGAAATATGTAACTGACGCAAACAGCGCCAACAAGCACTCACTGCGCGTTTAGCGAGATCAAGCAGGAACTCGTTGAGCCACTCTATGGTGAGATAATCCACCGTAACACAGACAGGACTGACGACTATGTACAAGTTGGAATGTGGAACTACAAACAGAAACACAGCAAACAGCAAAATGCATTATCACTGCGTATCGACCAGAGACTTTGCGGTCGCTGGTTCACAAGTCTGGAACAGGCAGCCAGACATGGAACTGGGAGAATTTCCATGGCTACCAAAAAGATTGCAGCAACTGGAAATGCGGGAGCGGAAAACGCAGAACTGGAAAACAAGGGACTTGGATGGGTGACCGCTTGAAGGCAGGTAAACCATCTCGGTATGTAACCAGCTGCCTAAGTAAACTCAGCCTTCGATACCTCCAGGGTAGGTAAATCGAGTACTGGCCTATCTGGCTGGGGATAAGGCGGGACACGTTCACCTGTGTTTGGTGGCCGGTAACACTGTGTGATCCCATACGGCAGGTGATGCTCCGCAGCTCTGAGATGGGCTTTCCATTATGAACTATATCACCACAAAAGGTCTGGTACTTGCTGTGGTGCTGCTTACATAAGTCAGACTTGGATCCAGAAGTGCTTTACAATCTCGAAACTGGCAGCTGATTGGCATGAGCTAATGATACCGCAGCGCATTATGTTATTGCCCACATCAGTGAACAATTAGACCCGTAGTTTGCAGCCAGCAGACATACCACCACCCCAATCAACAATACTTCTGTATTAAGCCCAAATTCCATTACGCTGACTTTCACCAAAACTCCCCGACGGGAAAAGTCGTGGACACAAATCATGAAAGTCGCGGACACAAGCGGTGTCAAACCATGAAATCATGAGGTTTCGGTAAAAGTCGCCAACGTAAACCATCTCGACATGTCGAGATGTTTGCAACAAAGTCCGCGACATCACGAAAGTCCGCAACACAATCATGAAAGTCGGCATCATGATTTGTGTCATGAACTTTTGTGATTTGTGTCTGCAACAAACTACTACCACTACGACTCTGCAATCGATCAGTTTTTCTCATCAACTATTAGTCCCATAGACATGGTATGCCTACTAAAAACCGCAGAAGAAACTAGCACTTAAAGTCTTTAGTATCAATAATAATCTTTAATCGCAATAAGATGCAGCATACAGTAAAAAAATACAATACAATGCAGAAGCTATTTACTAAAAAAAAACCTAAGCTAAAAGACAATATTAAAAAGAAAACAGAGAAGACCATGTGTATGTCACAGCATACTTCTGAATAAATTTGTGAAGCCTACGAGCAATGCATAAATCAACACTCGGCAGATCAATAACTGTTCTGATAAACTTAGTGTATCAATGTATCATGCAGCAAATATCATTAAAGCACTGGAGGAAACAAAATAAGCAAAAAAATGTTGTGAAATAATAATAATTTACTATTAGTGTCACATGCAAAAGCAGTTCTTTCAAAGCATGCATCAAAACGTAGTTAACAATGGTAACTAGTGGCAAACAAAAATTGTTAAAAAATTGTTCTACAATGACAACAACTAAATAAATTGCCTTCGAAGATGAATCACTGATAGTTAACAGCACTCCGTCACAGCTCTGTGACCATTTCCAAGGCTCCGAGCCAGCATGAGTGCAAACACAGCTGAGATATATGGGCGGACACGCCGGACAGCCAGACCTCCCAAGTTCCCATATATTGCTGTGATGTAACCTTCCCAGCAGTGAGACCGGTACCAAATCATACTGCTTAGTGACACAAACACATGTGTGTGAACAACTTTCCCAAGGCCGTTACCTGACAGTGCACCAGGTGGGAGTTGAACCTGCAACCTTGCGATCACTAGTCCAACACACTATACCATTAAACTACCAAAAGACACATTAAATGACAACTCTGCAGAATACAGAAAAAATCCAGATTAATGCAAAGATTTAATTACTTCCTCCGTGTGCCTCCTGCAAAAATTTCATCAAAAACAATCAATAATTGAAGCATAAAATTTTTTGTGACTTCGCTTCAAACAGTATCAGAAACTGAGACAACGGAAAAACACAAGCACGGAAGTGTAGCGAAAGCACTCCGGAAAACCCGAGTTAGTTGCAGGAAAAACCGAGAATCGCGAAGCACAAGCTGGTACAAAGCAAAATGAAAATCAAAGAACAGAATCAAAACTGCTTGCCAAGCCGATCAACATGGAGCAGGGTTCCATCTTTGGCGGTCACGTAAAAACCACCATCACACGCCGGGAAATACCGCGCGTCATCTGAAAAAATTACTATAATGATAAAAAATATCCAAGCCTCATTATCACCGGCAAAAACATTCAAAAAGCATGAACACCGGCAAAGGAAAAAAAACTGCACATGTCGGACAGTACGTTAGACAGCAACAACACAAGGTTTTTATAAAACAGAAAATAAAGTGTCCTGCGTGCACAAAATGCGGAGAAAAATAATGCGACACTGATACAATGATCAAACATCAACAGCAGATTTGTGCAAAATCACAATATAACTCATTAGAACAACTGCAGACACAAACCATAATACCGCACACAAAGTCATGCACACATTATTTCCACAATTAATAACTTTTGAGCTCTTCCAGCATGATTTGTTAATTCTGTTATGTTATCACGCACAATAATCAACAGCATTCATTCTAAAATATTACCAAAACAAAAAAAAATCAACAATTATACTTCAATCAAATAGAACAGTGCGATCAAAAAACTGGGATAATTAATCATAATTAGAAACTAATGTGTCGACAGAAGCTCTTGATATAATCACAACCGCAAACTGATTTGCAGTAATAACAAAGAATAGTAACAACAATGATAATGTAAACACTCGTTAATAATGGCGAACTACTATGAACCGGGAAAATCCAAAACATACCGGGCAGATCTTTTCCGTTGGGGAAGTAGTAGTCGGTGAACTCGCAGTGAATGGAAGACATACTACGGGGCAGCAAAAGCTGCTTCTTGTCAGATGAGATAAACTTGCGTGGAGTGCTTCGTCGCTCGTCAATAGCCGACGACACGCGATACAGGGCAAAGTCTTCGAGCCGTAGTACAATACCACTCTCTAGCAGTCGGCTGGGCGTGGGGCGTGGTGGAACGGGGACCGGTGATCCGCGCGGACTTGGTGATCCACGTGGGCTCGTCCGAGCAGACGGTTGGTCGTCAGAAGGTTTGGATGATGACGGCTCGGATGTGAAATTGATATGTTGAGCATTTGACAACGTTCTGTAACACAACCGGCGATCAGCAAAAAATAAAAATAGTGCTTGTAATACTAAAATTTTTTTAATAGCCAACTTTTTTAAATTAACGATTAATTAATCGTTGATTTTAGTCAATTTTCCACAAATTTCAAAAAGTGTTCAAATTATGCTGACTTGATTTGTGTGCTGTGGATGACAAACTAGGCAGGTGTTCGAACCATGATAAGCGAATGATTTGTGGCAAATCATACAGAAAACGTTTTCAGCAGAATCAACTCTACCGTAATCACACAATTAAAATCCAAAATAATCAGACATACGACCAGAAACGGCCTTATATTTAACTCGCTCAGTATTTTTTAACTTGCTGTCAGCCATTATTGTTTACTTTACGACCGAACTCAACTTCTGTTATCTTAAGTAATAAAAAAATATTTGCGATAAATCGTTACAAATTTTTTTAATCATTAAAATTCCTTAATCGTTAACGATTAAATTAACGATTAAATTAATCGTTAACTTCTTCCTTAATCGTTAATGATTAAATTAATCTGCAGTCCTAATTAAAAATCTTCATTCAACACAATATGGCAGCACAACAAAAAAACTAGAAATTTGGAGCAGAGCATAACACAAGTGCTGCAAGTCCGATTGGAGAGAAATTTCAGGGGGCTGACATTCCCCTCGTGGCAACGTCATGTGGCACGAAGGAAAATGTGTTAATCTACACAGGAAGCGCAGCGTTGAGTTTGGGTGGATAAACATCTGCACCTACAGTTTTTTTGTTAGTGGACCGAATTTCACAATTTTTTTTGCGTAACGTGAAATGGATCGCAGTCGATCGAGTTTGTTTCGGATTTTCGACAACAATCCGTTCCGAAGATATATAGCATATGAGATCACACACAAAACTACGACTGTGAAGGCAATGACACTGACTACTACACTCAGTGGATACTAACACATGTACAACTGGTGAAGACTGTTGAACAAAGGTTGTGGTATGATTAACTGTGTTGTTGTTGGTTGTCGTCACTGTCGCTGTCTCTGTAGCAGCTAGAATCTGTCGTCGGAAGTCGTCCAATAGCGTCTTGGCCCACTCGTCTCGACCAATCATATTCTCGTCCCGACGCAGCCAGTGACTTCGATCACCACCTGGCATTACAGCCAAACTGGTTTATTCGCAGAAATCGACAGCAATAAATTAAGTTTCATTCTCCGACTTTTGATTTTCGACCAGTTTATCACATCTTTTTTTGTATTTTGCACATTGCTATTGATATTAAGAAACAAGAAATTTGAGCTAATGCTCACGAGATGTGCGAAAGCCTATAACAGTTGCTGTTCGCAAACTGTCAGTATATCTCTAGCCACTTCGTCACAATTCATTCTTGAAGTGTGGCCTGCAAAAAGATTGCAAAAATCATTAAAACTCCTTAGGCCTATTTTGGAAGATCAGGGTCTTTCAAAGTCACCGATGCCGATACGACTAAAATGCTCGTCACTGGTGCTTGTTGTAATAAGCAGCATGCCCATGGTGATCTGCAATAGTTTTCATGAAAGACCAGCCACAACGGCTAAATAACGACTCGTGCGCAGGTTTCCTTGAACCTAGAAAATCAAGACTTAAACCGTCGAAATCCACGTTCAATGCTGAAATTTCACATGCAGCTTATCCTTGTCTATCACAATTGATTTCGGTGCAATTCGCCATTGAAATGTGTCTCGCAGCCCGTAATCGCCAAAAAATCCATAAAAAACCTCTTATGGCATCAAGGTTATCCAAGGTTATTGATTTCAATGCCAATCGAGAGATAGTGTATGACTTCCTATTAGTGATTAAATTTTATGCAAATATATGCAACAACAAGCGAGCTATGGGCGATAAACTGAATTCAAGATGGCGGCCGCCGTCATCTTGAATTTATTACTATTTCCACTTTTGGTCACATGGTCTACTTCCTGTAGTAGCTGGCTACACTGCTGCGAAATTTCATTAATCTATCTCAAACAGCAGCTGAGTTATTAGTGTTTGTGCAAAAATCCAAGATGGCGGCCACCACCATTCTGAATATTTTGTAACGCCGGACCATCCACGAAGCCCGTTTGCGGTCCTAAACTTGCCCTTCAAATTTTGTATTGATCAAGTTTATACTTTTCGAGATATCGTGATTTGAAAATTTCGCAAATTGGCTTAAAATGCCTATTCAGGCCCCCAAAATCATGTTTTTGGGGAGTTTTGACCCCTAAACTTTGCTTTTTATCATCGAGACCCCGTAAAAGGCACTACCTTGCGCAGAAACACGTGTTTTGAGCCCTCATTGGTCGTGATCGGTCCTACGATGTGATCTAGATGCGACGCGAATAGTATAAAAAAGGAAAGAACCGAAAGTAAGCCAAAATTCGCCATTTTTGCAGACCCCCTTTCCGTCGTCCCAGATCAACCAAATTTTGCACGCCAGGTCATATCCTGGATATCGTTCTTGGTTTTGAGTTTCAAAAAGATCGGTTGAAAAATGTGGGAGCAGTGGGGGTCGAAATTTTGGCCTTCCCATTGACTTGGCACATTGCTTATACAACAGCTTGTTGCTATCGCACAAGCCGTGACATAGCGAGAGTTATAATCATTTAAAGAATGTTTGATTTTCTAAATAAGCGCCACTGTAATTTTTTTTCGAATTTTTGGAATAAATATGTTAAATATTAATTTAAAATTTTTTAACCATCGAAAGGCACATCCTTGCATGAGACCTCGTCGTCTGAGCCATAGTGTGCAAAAATCCGCCAAGGTGTCTAACATTGATATAAATAACAAGAAATTTGAGCTAATGCTCACGAGACGCGCGAAAGCCTATAGCAGTTCCGGTTCAGTAGTCACCCATCGCAGTACTAACCAGGCCCGGCGTAGAGTAACTTCGTTTCAGTCAAAACGCGTTACCAACTACGCCACGCCATCAACGCCAGTACCGTGGCGTCACCTTGTGAATGATATAGACTTGTGCAGCCGAAAATCTTTGAAGTCTTTGACGCCCACCTGCGCCGGGCTCCATGAACCTAGGGGATAGGGACTTAGACTGCTGAAATCTACGTTTAATGCTGAAAATTTCATATGCAGGTTGTCTTGGTCTAACTCCAGCCATTTCGTCACAATTCAGTATTGAAATGTGTGCAGCATCCAAATATTGCGAAAAATTCACTAAAAACCTTTTTTTGGGAGGTTCAAGGTCATTCAAGGTCATCGATGTTGATGAATTTAGAAAGCCTGTCACCAGTGCTCGTTATGATAAGCAGCATGTCTGTGCCTATCTGCAACCGTGCTCACGCTACACGAGATAAGTGCGGTAAAATAACTACTTTTTAGGCGGTTAGCCGTGTTTGACGCCCGCCTGCGCCGGCCTCCTTGAACCTAGGGGGTCGGGACTTGAACTGCTAAAATCTACGTTGAATGCTGAAAATTTCATACGCAGGTTGTCTTGGTCTATCTCCAGCCATTT
>Ga0056128_1005221_pt1 | contig 16322 bp, 12 predicted proteins | sample WorMetLIZISLAND2_FD_71113 | JGI IMG/M metagenome (GOLD analysis project Ga0056128, IMG submission 71113) | Marine gutless worms symbiont microbial communities from Max Planck institute for Marine Microbiology, Germany - Olavius geniculatus... ... | reverse complement strand
ACTTCATCTTCTGGCAAGCCATGAAGATCAGCAGAGGTGCTATTTTCACCTGGCGGCTCTTCACGTTCTGATGCAACCTTGCCAGCAAGGTCTACCAGTGAACTTGAAATTACCTCAGACGCACCAAAACTGTCGACGACATCAGTAGGCTGTGGCTGATCGCCAGTGACTGGAATGTCGGAATCACAAACATCCGTTGCATCAGCTGACTGACTGTCTGTCTCAACCGAAACTACTGTATCCACAATTTCACCAACTCCACCAATAACTGCCATTTTCACGTCCTGCTCTGGCTGAGTACTAGCCTTGTCTGTTTCTGGCTGAGCACCAGCTCTGTTAGTGTTGCTACCATCTTTGCTAGCAACAGCAGCAGCAGCTTCGGAATCTAACTGCTCATCAGCAAAGCTGCTCCTGATAGTTTTTTGAGCACCTTCGTCATGTTTATCAGCTGTTGAAAGAATGTAGATTCTGTCACCATCAACTATCTCGAAACTTGTCTCATTCTCCTCTGTTCTTGCAACATTGTCAGTAATACTTTCAGACTCAATTTCAAGAGTTTCATCTGGTCTACGATAAGATGCACCAACATCGTCATCATTTTTATCGGCTGCAGAAGGAACAGTGATTTTGCCACCACTGAGTACCTCAGAATTTGCCTCGTCCTCTGTTGCAATGGCAACTTTCTTGGTGCTACTTTCAGACTCTTTGAGCCAGGAGAGTGCACCGTTATATGGGCAGTAGGCCAGACCTCTCCCATATACTATCGCGACCTTCCTGGCGGTAAGACCAGTATCAAGTTATACCGTTTGGTGCTAGAGGCACATGTGCATGAACAACTTGCCCAGGGTTGTCACCTGGCAGTGTGCTGGCCGGGAGTCAAACCAATGACCTTGCAATCACTAGTCCAACATGCTAACCATTACACCATCAAGCCGCACATTACAAATTAGCTCACAGAACAAAAATCACAAACAGCACAAAATGTCAGCTGCTTAATCACATACGTCCAATCCAACTAACAATGAGGTACAAAGAAGAAATGGGGAAACTAACCAGATGTTAGGCTGCGACAACTTGGGTGGACTTGACTTCTGTATCTTTATGAAGACTCGCATCGGATGCATCTCATGGTTCGGTGGGTTAACCTCTGCAAACTCTATCAAAGTTATTCCTGAAAAGCACAAACCATTACTAATATTACTACTATTACTACCTCTACTACTACAACTCCTACTACAACTAGTAATACTACAACCACTGATACTACTACAGAATATTACAAATAACACAACAACAAGAACCGCCAGTATTACTACCACTAGTGCCTGAACAGCACAAATGACTACTACAAATACTACTACACCAACTACAGTACAACTACAACGACTTATCTTAAACACCTACAGTAGCTGTAACTGCCCAACGAGTGCTGGCAAATACGAAATTCAGATATGAAATCTTAACTTTTGCAAAAACATAACTAAAGGGATAAATTAAAACTGAGCATCCTAATCTCCTCTGTTGGAAATTCACAGCTATCTGTTGTATAAAAGCAACTTCCCATCAGCAACCAACTTTCTAACTAATCCACGCCACCACTGGATAACACCATGTGTTCCCATATGGCAGATGATGCTCCATAGCTCTGAGATGAGTTCCCATGAAGATCTATAACTTTTTCTAGTAAAAGCCCTGCACTATGTTGCAGGAGTTTTCATGTCATTCGCCAGATGGTGCCACAGCGCAATACGTCGCACTAAGCTGGCATCCACTCAGTTCCGCGCATCCACTCCATTACCCGGCAACTTAACCCCTGCCCCATCAGGCTGCCCATAGGGGGATGTGGGGGGTAAAGTGCGGGTGCATGTACCTAAAACCCGCGGACTCAAACGCCGCAGTTGGGGTCTGCAACTGCTGAGTGTGCAGCACAAAAAGCGAGCGCCAGAAGGGTATGACAGACAGACGAACAGACAAGCGTACTTTCCATGAATTTGAGTAAGATTAGTAGTGCATTAAACACTCTAGAGACCAAATGACCAACAAATTTACAACAGAACTCGTTGAATTAGTGTGCTAACTTAATGCATTGACGATTAAAACAATTTAACACGGTTAAAAATTAATGCGCATACATAAATTCAATGAAGCAGGAGTTAAAATATTCAAACTGTGCTCATTTGACAATCAACTTCAATATTCAATTAATTATTATCTTGCAGTTCCATCACTACTGTAATTGTTTTTAGTTGACAAGCTAACAAAATAAATAAAAAAATAAAATAAAGCTAATAAAAGCAACAGACTCTAATTTATATACTTTAATGACATCATTAAATGTTTGTCGTCTTACAGCGAAACATGTAGTCATTCACTAATGGCAAGCGCTAACAACAAAATAAAAATAAAGTAAATAACTAATGTGTTAACTAGTGCATTCAAACGTGATTAAAATAATCAATGAGACATGTTAGCACTATTAAAATAATCAATTGGTCGACAGCTCTAACTTAGAAACAGGTGAACTGACCGAAGGACCAGATGTCAGCCTTGTAGTTGTATGGACTGTCCTTGACTGTTTCACACATTATCACTTCAGGAGCCATCCTGTATACACATATTATACGTAGTAAAACTGTTTCACACACCACTGCTTCAGCAGTTACACAGTACATCTACGCTACGAGCGGTTTCACCACCAATTAATGCAAGCTGAAAAAATACAACAGTTTCAGATAACCCTACCATTTCGTGCACGGTCACCTCAGCACCTATCCTCTATACGAATGCAATCAACACCATGATAGACAAACAAACTGAAGCCTGCCAAACTTACGGGAAGCAACAAAATAAATAGTTAATAGAACTGTCAAATTAATGCATTAATGCGTTAATAAATTAATGTGCATTAAAAAAATTAACGCACATACGCGATTTTATGTTAATTTATTTAAATTTACTAAATTCTGTGAAGGAAAAGTTTCAATATTCCGTTAAACTGCGGTTATGTGACAATCGAATGAATTTAAGTAACTAAACTTGCCGTTCATCACTACTGTAAAAAAATTATTATTTTGATGACAGTCTAATAGATTTCTAATGCTAGCTTTGACTATACATTTTAAAATGTGTTTCTAACTTTCCACACTCTACAGGCGAGGCCGCCCAAACGTTGCAGGGCCCAGGGTAACTTACTTCCTACTCTCCCTCTCGACGGGCCTGGGTGACTCAATAATATGTTAATTAATGTGTTAAAAAAATTAACGCAGTGCGTTAATGCATTAAAAATATTAACGCTTCAACAGCTCTAATACTTCGACATACCATTTAGCCACAAAGCATGCACTACAGAATACAGACAACAGAGAGCAGACAGACACAACTATGTACCATAAGCACAATTGTTACCAACAGTCGGCTAAAACAAAGAGAATGAGAAAGCGTAAAACAACATACCAGTATGGAGTGCCAATAAAAGAATCCCGTCTCTGCCTAATACTTGTGTTCTTGGCAGATACTCCAAAGTCCGCTAAACACGTATAACAAATACAAATTTCATGAAAACAATGTCACCAGCTTCAACTTCGTTTCATCAAACTATTGCAGAGTAACACAAACAAAGTGGAGCATACTGCATGCACTGTGTCACAAAAACGGATGCCTGATAAATTTCCAAATAACTCTAACATTGTTGGTTTAATACGCGGAAATTTTGGTGAAAAGGACTTGAAAGCACTTGTCACTTCGTGAAAAAAGTTAAGAACAGAGTACCAGCTGCAGTTTTCCTATGGCACCCACTAGAGGCAACTGCTCAGCAATGCTCCAAGAAACAATAATGGCGTCACTAAATTTTAAGTCATTAACAAACTGTTGCTTAGAGGCATCATAACTATTAAACTAGTCAGTCCTTTTACTTAGACACAGGCCTGGAAACATCTTTTCCATTCGTGACGAATGTCTTATGGTCGCAAAGTAACTTGATAAATAGAAAAGATGTCTCCAAGCCTACATACAAGTGAAGTGAAATCAATTTAAACATCTACTGTAACCTTTGACTACGACGTCGCTGATCACCAGAGGGCTTTTGTTAACGTTATATGTTACAACAACTACTTCAGACCAATTCTACCTTGTCTATCGATAGTTAGTAGTAGATTTCCGACTTTGGGGGTCACAGTGCATCACAAACTGTTGATGCAAAAAGTCCAAAGCCTCACAAATCACTCCCACTGCTGCTGTTGCTATTATTACTACTACATATACTACAACTAGAGCAACTACTACTCCTACTGCTACCACAGACCCAGTCTAACTTGTCCATCATTGGTAAGCAATACATTGCCAGCCTTCAAATCTCGATGTATGACAAAGTGTTCATGTAGAAAGTCCAAAGCATCACACATCTCGTGGCAAATGCAGCGGATCTGACACTCGGTCAGTGGTTTTTCCAACTCCTCCATTATACTGTCCACGGCGCCACCGCCACAGAATTCTATGTACATCTGTAATCAAAAACAACAGTTTAAGTCCTGAGCCATCCCGTATACGGAAACAATCATTTATCAATCAACCAATAAATCAATCAATCAAACATTTAAAGGTAAAGTGACCCTGGCCACACCCCATTTGTGAAAAATTTTCAGATATCGTGTCCGGACTCTCTGGAATCGAGCACGTAAAATTTTTATATCGTGACCTGCTTCGTTCCCCTATCTGTCAACAAAGTGTCTGCAGTGCTATAACTGGCAATAATCTTGTAGTCATGTATGTCAAATATAAAGTTCATAGCTTAGATCAATCATTTTGGAGCTATTGGCATTTAATGTCTGTTGTGCGCAGAGAGAGAAACAGACATAAGCAGACAAATCCAATGAATGCGTCATCTCCACCATTCATTTGGCCGACATAATTAGTCAGTCAGTCAAACAATCAAACAAAGTTACAATATCACCACCAAAATAGCTCTTTAGGCACATGAAACAGTTTCACACACTATCTCTTACTATTTCTGTGTAAATGGCGCTCCATAAACTTGTCTAATTTCTCTCATATAACTTCTTTGTAAATTTCACTTATGAACTTCTGCACATCGGGCCCTGAATAATTAGAGTATAGACAATAATAAACAGCAATTAAAACTGCAAACAAACAAAACAAGGAACCTTTTTAATCAGAAAATCTACAGCAGCATAGCCAAGAGTTTGCCTTAGGGTCACCTCCTGAGACCAAAAAGGCTAAAATTATAGGCCAAAGGCAGAGAGTGAATGAGGGTTTCTTGGGTAGAGGCAGATACCACCAGTTAGGATCTAGGGGAATGCTGTAAGCTCCCCAGTGAGATTCAAGTAAAGCCCTTGGACCAAAATTGCATTTACGATGCAAATAAAAGCTCAGTAAATGTGTCTAGTGGCTGCAAATGCAGTTCAGCTAAACCACATACACAGTTTTCAAGTTGCTGAAAGAAACGTGGCTACTACACCCCCATCTACACAAATGGAACTGTGTGCAAGTTGCATAAACGAGATACTGACACACAGTTTGCTGTTGAAGTAGTAAGCTTCATAGATGCCAACAATGTTCTTATGTCGACACTGACTCAGGATGTCAATCTCAACACTGTACTCCTCAAGTTCCGTTTCATCGTTGATGTCCACCTGCTTCAGCGCTGCTTCGATCGCTCCATCCTTCTGACACGCCTGCGAAACAAACAGTTTCGGACAAATGTTTCATGCAAAAGTTTCACAAAACTGTTTCTCGCACTGCCATCCTGTATGGCTGTGTGTCTATAATCCGAAGGTTTGATAGTCCAAAGGTACGATACTCCAAAGGTGTATACTGCAACATGCGTTTTCGACAACCTTAACCTTAATCCAAACCGTAACCCTGGTTGGGAAAATGTGGTTTCACGCAGTTGTTGCACACAACTGGGAATGGGTGACGTGTCTGCAAACAAATAAACCATCTGAGACTACGCAACCAGACACTCAGGTCAACTCAGCCTTCTACCCTCCAAAGGATGGTAAAACAAGTACCGTGCCAGTTCTCGCGACTGCACCGTCATTCTGGCACACATGTAAAACAGCAAGTTTCATGCAAACATTTTAGACGCTATCATTTCAGCAGTCACCTTTTATGCAAAACATGGTTTCATACAAGTGTTTGAAACATTATCTCTTCAGGGGCCATCCTGTATACGACGAAAAAATTTCACAAAACTGTTTCACGCAACCCTTTCACACGCTGTCACTTCCGCAGTCATGCTGTATACAACAATGTTCAGTTTCACGTATTATGTCATCATTGTACTCACACTGGCTGCCATATGAAATAAACTATCTATTAATTATTAACTATTTCATTACATCTTCCCTTCAGGAGACATGTTGCATAAAAAAGTTTCATAACACTGTTTCATGCCCACCATCTCTACACATCATCATCATCATATATGCAAGAGAAGCACTCACTCTGACTCCCTAAAGATGCTCTGATAAAGATAGTGTCTGATTATCAGCATCTCTAGTCGACTGCCAACTGTTGCAGACAGTTTAAAAAATGCACCCATCATTAAACTTGTTCCCCTTCCAGCCATATAAGTGCTAGACTGCAAATACTGTAATGTTGTTGTCAAAGATTTTTTACACTGGTCAATTTCAGTTTCTTGTTCCACTAATTACAAAAAGTTTTATTATTACTGTTAATTTTTTAAAACACCTAAAGAACCAACTTATCAACCAACATACTTTTCACCTAAGATTCAAGTTAAAGCTTTTAAAAATTAAAAAAAAACTCACAAACTTAAAAAAGCCCTATAAAACACCAAAAAAAACACCAGGATAAACTTTATAAAAACTTTTGTCAACCCTGCGTACTGGTGCTGTCAGCCTGTCATCTGTCAGTATGCCTGTAATCTACTATAGTACCTTGTAAACTTTGCCGAAAGCGCCGTCACCGAGCTCCCCGACAATTTCCCACAATTCACCTGGGTCAGCATCACGTCGGATGTACTGGAACTGACGCAGTTTCTTCTTACCGCCGTCACTGCCACTAGCGAATATGTTGCGTAGCTTCTCCAGTATCGGCATGTCGATGATTGTCAGACGTTAATGACTGACTGGAGTTAATGCTGATACTGAACACAAAAAAACACCATCAACACTCCCTGCACAACGATGTAGCAATTACAGCATGCGCCACACACACCACGACCACAGTACTGCACGACCTCTAGGATGTGAATATGTTACGCAGCTTCTCCAGGACTGGCATTTTACTGACTGACAAGTGAATAGAGTCTATGATGATGCTTAATGCTAACAGAGATATTCCCTACACAAAACACTGTAGAAATCATACAATATATATTGCAGACACTATAAATCTATAAGTCTATGTTAAGCAGTGATATTCTAGTAACTGAAACTCAAACTGATATTGAAATGAATGATTTCAGTAAAAATCATACTAAAAACTAACGCTGAAATGATTTTGAACACTGATACTATATAGTTATAGAAATGATCACAAAAAACTTTACTGAAACTGTAACAAAAATTATTTTGAAAACTAATACTAAAATGATTCGTTGTCTTTGCTTAAAATTTTTCCAGCAAGCTTCACTTATTTACTTATTTACTGACACCAGTGGCAGTTTCCAGCTTTTGCCATTTTTCAACCCAATTCTAACATCACCACCTTACGGGTCAATGCTCATCTCCATTTCCTGCTCTGAGCTAGCAGCAAACTGTAGACAAATCTCAGTTATATAGATGGTATAGGCTACATCTCCGACATATTGCCTTTACCTTTTCAACAATTAAGCCAGTGCAGAATTATACTGCTTGGTGACAGAGGCACATGTATGCGAACAACTTGCCCAGAGTTGTTACATGATAGTAGTGTTGCCTGAAATTGGAGCCATGATAACAATACAGTCTCAGGTATTGAGTTTGGTGATACCGTACCGGAAGTGCATATAAAACGTTAGTCTTCAGGCCCGTCGAGAGGGAGAGGGGGTAGTTTTGCCAGGCCACATTTGGGGGGCCCCACCATTCCTTAGAAAATATGTATATTTAAGTCTTACTATGTTTGACAGTGAAACTGATTACCTGAATTGAGTTAACGCTATTGTCAGTTATTTTGCGATGATTTTGGAACAAATCTGTTTTCTTGGATGCTTTCTGCACTGACCGGCTTCAAACATGTCAAACTCGAAAGTGTTTCAATGCGTTACTCACACTCAGTGGTGGATCCAGAACTTGGGAATAGGGGGCAACGGAAGGATAAGGGTGGAAAATTTTTTTTAATTTTTAAGCAAAAATGATGCATTTTTTGTGCAAAAATGTCACCATTTTTGAGATGCATCCAGTCAACAGAAAGGGCGCCCCCTTCAATCCGCCACTGCTCAGACTCACTCCTGTGATTCAACTCAATTATGATCAGTGTTGGTCATTATCGGGGATAAATAATCTGTTTCCTGGTCATTATGCAATACTGCAACAAACTTTGCAAAAACTAACATAAACAAAATACATAAACAGCACGTGACAGACAGTGCAAACAAAATTTCATCATCAGCGGCCAGCGTAGGTCTATAGCGCATGCGACATGCGCACTGCATGCCCGACCCATCAGTCGCACCGCAGTTAGATCACGAAAGTTGACAAAACACCACAATGAACTAGAGATGTGCCGTTATGACAAAACCTTATCAACGCATGTGCAAACTGCAAACATAGGCCTATTACTAACTTAGGCCTACAAGAATGGTTTTGATGTGACGACTGACGTCTTACTTTCATTGCTGTCACGCAGTGTGTAGTTGTCAACAAAAGAGCGATTGCATGGTATCGAAACTGGTATCGTCATGTCACAATACTTGGCGGTATCATGGCACCACGATATAGCACGATATATTCTCTTTGATACTAATATCGAAACGTCAATACTCATGATACTTATTGAGGTTTCGAAGGTATCACACAGCACTACATGATAGTTAAATAGTACATGTAGTTAGCCTCATCTTAAAAGTTTTACATAGCTGATGAATTTAGTGTGCTAAACTGCAAAATTACCCTCAATTTAAATTGTTCTATTGGTTCATTTTTGGCCAACCAATGATAAGCTGTCTGTTGAATGGCCTAACAACCATGAACATGTTAAGTTTACCATGGATAAATAGCTTATAAATAAGCCAATGATAAAAATACTTTTAATAGTTTTAGCTAATAGTTTTAATTTCTGCTGAAGGCACAGCAAATAAAAAATTCAAAAGAGTTTTGTTTTGTTGTATTGAGATAATATACTAGTAAATTTCTCAACTTTGCAAAAGCCTTTGATAAAGTGCCACATAAGCATTTGACAGCCAAGCTGCAGGCTCATGGAAATGATGGTCTAGTGTTAAGATGGACTGAATCATGGCTTCATAGGAGACTGCAAAGGGTCTGCTTGGATGGACATAGTTCATGATGGGCATTGGTGTTGAGTGGTATCCCACAAGAGTCAGTTCTTGAGCGATTGCTGTTTTTGATTTTTGTGAATGACATTGATAGCGATATTAAAAGCATACTAGTCAAGTTTGCAGACAACACCAAATTGTTTCCGAAGGCCAACAGTGATGGCAATAAGAAAGAGTTACAGGATGATATGAATAAACTGTGTGAATGGGCGAAAAGATGGCAAATGAAATTCAGTGTTGATAAAAACTTGTGTAACTATGCACATCGGATGTGGAAACAGCAAGTTTCAGTATAGTATGCAAGGCGGTGAGCTTGGTACAGTGGAAACAGTAAAAGACCTTGGTATACACATTTCTGACAACTTGAAGTCAGCAAATCACTGCTACGAGTCTTACCAAAAGGCAAATAAAACATTCGGGGTGTCGGTAAAATGCATCTGATGCGTCTGCATCTGGTGCATCTGGGCCAATGGGTATTTTGTGTCTAAATAATGCGTCTAATAGACGCATATTATCCGTTTCATCTGAAATGATGTCACTGACCTCAGCTTTGAGTGACGGTCTATTGTCCTGGCCTGGTCCAGGACTTTCATGCGATTTTTGATTACGTACGAGTATTTATACGCACATTTGTATCATGTGATGTAATTATTACCACACAGATTATATTTTAAAATAATATGTTAATGCTATAATGTATTCAGTGTAGTAGTTTATTGTGAAATTTAGGAATTACGTTACTTTTTTACGTTGCTTTTCATGAATGTTTAAGTTTTAAATTACATGTATATGAATGCATCAATTGACTGTTACTGCAGTCAACTCAACAGAGATAGTGTAGAATAACTTCAAGTGTAAAATAGCGATGGTAATTAACATTGGTTGAATAAATTTGTACACATTAAAGCTGCTGACAAACAGTCACTAGGCTACATGCAGCATAGTTCAGAGTGTTCAGAGAACAATGCAGGAAAAATTTAAAACGCTCAACGTATTCACAGTTCACACTGGTTATTTTAAAATACTCTATACTTTTAATAATGTGTACGGTACTTTCAATAGAAAAGAAATTTTTATCAGTAAAAAATTAATTCATGACGCCATAAGTGAAGTGATAAACAGTGTCACGCCAGCTGTTTGTAGGCTTGGCAAGACGCAGATTGTGTAGACACATTGTACCCGTCTAGACGCATTTTTGCTGCCGCTCTCAGACGCACTATTTAAACGCAAAATACCCTTTGGCCCAGACGCACTAGACGCAGACGCACCAGACGCATTTTACCGACACCCGGATGTTCAGATTAGTAAAGCGGACAATCAAGCACAGACATCCTGGCTTAATAGTGCGGCTGTACAAAAGTTTGGTTCGTCGTGCTTCGGCATAAAATATCTAATTAGCGAAATTTTAATATACTTATCTATGAACAAACACGAACACGTTAAGCATCCAAAACGCAGCTATGATGACGATGATGATAATTTTGGTTGAAAACAGCGGCTTCCGCTTTCAGCTGTGTAACAATATGGTCTTATTTCTTCAGCTAACAAAATCTCTGTACGACTACATTAACAAACCATTTATTTACTTATTTAAAATCACTCACCAAATTTACAACATTGTTAGCTGAGCCAGCTTTACAGCGAAAAAAGTTAAAAAGTCATAACCTTTACTTTAAAAAAAGAAAACAAACATCTTCAACAAGAACGATACCAACAGTCCGCAAAACGCATCATTTTTGGACCGACCCATAGCCGACCGTTAAGCACTAAGCTTTGGTACGAGATGTCGTCTGTCTAGCGTCTGTCGTCTGTCTGTAGCGGATGTGTTGTGGCTAACTAAAAAAATTGACGAATAATTAGCTCTGTGTCTAGGCTTTTTGCGTGCAAAATTTCGGCCATGCAGTGCAATGGGAACATGTTCAAATGTGTGGTTGAATAGAAAGGGGGTAAAAATGTGCGTTTTTCTACTGAAAAATCTCCGTATCTCACAAACGGCGAGAGATAAAGCTAAGATTGCTACAAATGACTAATAAAAAGTCGCATTAGCCTTGCCAGATGAAACAACAATTAAGCCCTGCTGTCGCTAGGACAGCCGACCGTACTGGACTACTGGTTGACCTACAAGGTCGACGATTTACATGTTATTTAAAAGCCAGTATGCCATTTTCTATTTAATAATTAATAGCATGCTGGGCTCCATCTCTCACCGTTTCCGAGATAATCAGCTTTCTATCGAATTTCATACCCCCTTCATTCAAAACCCAATAATTAAAAAAATGTTCCCCTGGCTTGTACTATATCGCTAAAATTTTGCATGCCTAAGTTTAACACACATGGCTAATTATTCCACCAACAAGTTTTCCCCTACGACCTTACGTTTATAGCCACAATCCGTGCCAGAAACGACAGACAGACGGACGACAAACATGCCAATAAAAAGCTCGATCGACCGTTAAGTTTACTTAAGTACGGTCAGCTAAAAATCAACGAACTTGGGTCGATGACCCTAAAAATCAATACGCGCTACTGTGGCTAAATAGTACGCCATATCTCAAAAACGATAGACCAGGGCCAAGGTAGGCTACGTGGCTATTAACAGGCCTCAGTGTAGTTCTACTTCGTTACTCTACTTAAGTAGAAGTTTTTACTTTCCACTTCTACTCAAGTAAATTTTTGAGCAACTTTCTACTTTTTGTTACAAAAAGTATTTTTTTCTCACAATGTAGTTATCCCATCAACCACTGCAATACAACGGTTAATATATTTTATAGTGGTGCACAATTGATGTTAAGTTTTTAAGAAACTTTTTGATTCGGCATATTTCCATCTCTTGTCAAATTTTAGAAAACATGTCAAAGTATGTTTTTAAAAATATATTTAATCATCTCAACTGATATAGTAGTAACCAAGCTACCAAGCTCATATTAAGTTGCTGTTGTATCATAATGTCTCGCCCTTCTGTATCTTGACATTTATGACTGTCACATTAATTCTGACTGTTTCATATAGTAAGCATATAAATTTTGCACAAAAGTGTTAAAAGTACTGACAAAAGTTTAATCTCATTTTCCTACTGGGGATGAGTGGAAGTAAAGTGACTCTCATCATTTAGCGTTCTCGTTGGTGACGGCCCGCCATAGCCAGGGGCCGCCATAGCCACGATCCCACAATCGATGGTACGAATGGCTAGCTCCGCCGCACTTTCCTATAGGCTACTAGGGTTAGGGTTAGGGTTAGTGATAGTGGGGTCCTAACCCTAACCATAACCCTAACTATGGTGGCCCCTGGCTATGGCTATGGCATTGTGGCTATGGCGGCCCTTGGCTATGGCGGCCCCCGGCTATGGCGGGCCACAATCTTCTCGTTCGGGGTGACCTTCGAATTTATGAAAAAGCTTTACGGTTCCTAAAACTAGAGTCTTCCAGGCAGCCTACGGTAAAGATTTGATGATCCTAGGTTGCGCCGTTTTTGACTGATCCACCCGTGTGCCAGACAGACAGACGGACGGACAGACAGAATTACGATGGCTAAAACGCGCTGAAAGCAGTCGCACGTAAAACCGATTAGCGAATTTGTTAAAGGCGCCAGCTAATAGTGTCCAACTATTAATCCAAGCACAAAAGCCCGTCGGCTACTCAGAGAAGATAAGTAAATCCTTCTCAAAGCTTCTGTGTGGGACTTGCGCAAGTCCGGCTGAAAGAAAGAAGTAACAAGACAGTTACTGTTAATCACTCATAGGAAGCGTCATACGCCTTGTCAGATGAGATAGAAATCATTGACTTTAGATAACCTTAAAGGCTAAACGGTGCGAAATAGAGCTTAGATTGCTATTGATCACTAACAGGAAATGGCATATTGGCTTTCAAATGACATGGAAATCATCGACCTTGAATGACCTTGAAGGCACTGACAACCAATACGTTCGGCTATCCTAGCTGCAGCTGGGCTTCTTGTGAACTAGGTCTACCGTGGGTTTTAAAGGCCCGCAACCATGGGCTAGGCCTAAATGTGCACAGTGTTATTGAACTGTTGCACGACGCACTAATGTGTTTGTCTGCATCGACATTTCAGTCAGTAAACTATTGTAATTAACATTTCACGACACTTAGGCTATCTTAACATTACTGTCAGTCATTATCAGTCGACCGGCACAAATTAATCACTTGCAACTCGTCTCACGTAGGCTTCACGAATACAAAATGCCGCCACACCACTTTCATCAATTAGTAGAAGCCAGTCGATCAATTCTATAAACAGGGTGGCCAGATTCCTAAAAGTTCTTGAAAGTTTTTGCTAAAAAACCATCTCCAGGCCTTGAAAGATTTCAAAGAGTCTTAGATTTCCTTGAATTTCAGTTGTTTAAAAAATCCTGACCGTGATGTGAATGTTTTTCATAGTCGTATGATACTATGCAGAAACGTTTAACATGACGCGGTAAAATATCACGAGAACGTATCTGGACTCTGAAAAATGCACTTGAAAGTCCATCATACATAAAAAGTTTTTGATGTTTTGTTCACAAAATTACTGTAATTATCCTGTGTAAAAGTAACGCTTTAAAAAATTTCTGCTTTTAGTTGCCGTCCGTCCATGTCAATCTCAGTTTGTTTTAAACAATAAAAAGTATAATTGGTGCATTAACTTTTAGTTCGCTGTCAAAGTTTTAAACTACACATACTGAAAACTGTTTGCATTTAGACCTACGCGCAGTTCGTTACGTTTAGAGCTGTCGAATTAATGCGTTAACGTGGCGCGTGGAAAAATTAACATACAGCTGTAGGCCTACGTAAATTTCTTAAATTTCGAAAAGCAAAAGTTTCAATGTTCCAGTAAACTGTGGTAGTTTGACGATCCTAACCCTACGATAGTAGGGCGAGGCTAATAATTGACAATTATTTTGTCGCCGTTCTATTATTATCACGGTCTAGCGACACAGCAACGAGTTCGTCGGTCGTCATTCCAGTCACCCTCTCGATGTAGTCCGTCTACAACTTCAGCAATATGATGCGTTAACTAACGTGTTAAAGAGTGCGTTCAGAAAATTAACGCATGCGTCGACGCTTTGGAACAGCACTAGTTACGTTGCGTTATTTTATTTTTATTTTGTGACGTTTTGGATATTATTCGGTGACTCACGTCGTTTTTGTCATATTGCGCGAAATGGCATTAAATGAAAATTTAAAAAAATATATCGCCAAGTCCCTATTTATTGCTAATCTGCAATTGGAAAACAAGTTGAACAGCGTAATTTGTTTATGCTTAAAGTATTTGGCTCATACTTGACATAACGCTTTTTACCTAATGGGGTGTTCACACGATCCAGCAAACGTCCAGCAAACTTCCAGCAAATGTATTCAAAATACACGTGCTAATGCTGGACGTTTGCTGGATCGTCTAAACACTCTATAAGCCAAACTCGTAATAGTCTTGAAAGTGGCAGCCGATTGACATGAGCTAATGATACAGAGGCGCACTATGCGGCCATCCGTTGACCGTGCCAGCAAACAATTATTGGATCTACTGTTTGCAGCTAGCAGACATACCACCGCCTCAATCAGCCCGTAGGTGTGAAAAACTTGACCAGAGTTTTTAATTAATAATAATGATAATAATAAGTGAACATAAATATAGCGCACTATCATTTCGAAGAAATCTCTAGTGCGCTTGGCGGTCGATTGTGAATACTGCATGTTCACAGCGTCTGCTAAAACAAAACTGCGACAGGTCCGGTGATGCAAACTGTTCAAACATCAGATTGTAAATCCCTTGACTGTTAAAGCTGACGTTCGCTGATGACGTTGTCGGTTGGCTTCCACGATCCATCGTTACACAGAAGTCTTGTGCATGCTGGTCAGCAAGGCATGCCGTCACGGTCGAATGCGTACAATCGCAGACACGCGTACGCACGGTCACTGCAGCCTGGCCTAAAGACGCAGCACGTGTCAGCACAGAGCAAGACATCGTAACATGGAAAACACATCAAGTGTCAACGACGGACGAAATAAGGCGTCAAATCAGCAAACCAAAACAGCCAAACGAACCGCCATATGTAGCGCTTCATACTGCAAAGTATCATGTCGCAGAACGCACTCGTGCCGTAGCAAAACGCTAAAACATGCAGCACTTCTCAAACACGCTTCACGCTTCAAGCAGCGCAAACATACATATCATAATTGGTATAGCGGCCTAGCCGTAAGTCGAACTGGCGATCTTTCGATCAAGAATCCAACGCCGAAACCACTGAGCCACTACCAAATTCGTCCCTGGCTTGTTATTTCTGGTTTGTTCGCCTCCTCCTTGCTCGTTCGCTCCTTAGCTTGTTCGCTAATTGGCAAGCCAGGGAGCCCATTATCCAAAAAGCGAATCAGCCAGGGGCGAACCGGCAAAAGGACGAAAAAGCCAAACCCAGGGATGAGTTTGCCTGCAAGGTTAAGGTTTGCTGATGAATACTTGTCTACTTGTCTACTTGTTCTACTTGTTCGTCAAGAGCTGGTAGCAAAACTGTTACTTCGGGAATGTCGAGCTATAGCAACAATATGATGATGACGATAATGAGAATGATGTTATTAACGATTAGCACCCATCTGCACTGTGTAACAGTAGGCCTAAAGGTAAAGTTCAATATCTGCCGTTCACCGCAGCTCCAACACTTTGTTTTTGTCGAAATCAATCAATCTGTAGAAGTTCTCACATTTCATGCCGCGTGGCCTCATCATAAATTTGTCGACGACGTGAAATGTCAGCAGGATGGCAATATAAACGACAAGTTCGCCCAATTCCCTCGTCACTTCACCAGCTGACGACAGTGACGCCTACTACAGCAGTCTACTGTCAGGTAACAGATTGCTGGACAAGCTTTACATTTACA
>Ga0056128_1005220_pt1 | contig 16322 bp, 13 predicted proteins | sample WorMetLIZISLAND2_FD_71113 | JGI IMG/M metagenome (GOLD analysis project Ga0056128, IMG submission 71113) | Marine gutless worms symbiont microbial communities from Max Planck institute for Marine Microbiology, Germany - Olavius geniculatus... ... | reverse complement strand
TATTAGGGTCCCGATGGGCCGAGTCCAAGTGATATGCAATTTTCGAAACTATAACTACTGAACTGGAAATGCTATAGGCTTTCGCGCGTCTCGTGAGCTTTGCTCAAATTTCTTGTTATAAATTCGAAGGGGGTCACCCTGAACAAGGGCACCAAGTGAGAGGTAAGTGGGAAATATTTGCGATTTCTAGCCAATAAGTCGCTGTATCTCAATCACGGTGTGAGATGGGGCCTAGGTTACTATTAATCACTAATAGGAAGTCATACACTGGCTTTCGATTTCCACCGAATTCAATGACCTTGGATGACCTTGAATGCTAAAATAGGGGTTTTATGGATTTTTTGGTGATTTCGGGCTGCGAGACACATTTTAAGAGCGAATTGCGCTGAAACCAATTGAGATAGACATGGTCAAGCTGCATTTGAAATTTTTAGCATTGAACATAGATTTTGATGGTTCAAGTCTTGATTTTCTAGGTTCAAGAAAACCTGCGAACGAGGGCATCAAAAAGCGGTACCCCGTAACAGTCGCGATGAAATGGCTGGAGATAGACTGACAGTTTGCTAACAGGGCTTTCGCCCGTCTCGTGAGCATTTGCTCAAATTTTTTGTAAGATGTATATAAAGCAGAAGCAATGTATAATGTAGCAGTATTGCTAGATAATGTAGCTTAGTGGCGTAACAGTAGGGTTGACTGATCAAGATGTCGTGAGTTCAACTGTTGGTTGGATCATTATCAGGTGGTTACTACTTGGATGGCTAACTGTCTGTGGACAGGTAAACTATCTCATTATACAACCAACACCAAGCTCAACTCAGCCTTCCATCCCTTGGTGTAGGTAAATCGAGTATCGGCCCATCTGGCTTTAGTTGAGGTGGGGCACATTCACCTGTGTCAGGTAGCAGCTGACACTGTGTGATGCCATATGGCAGGTAGCTCAGTGAAGGGTTTTCCATAATAAGCTATGTACACAACCTTTAGTCTTTTTTCAATATTGTAGGTTGCTAAGAAGGCGGGGAACACTCTAAGAATGAAAGTCTTCTGTCCAGCGCCATCAGCAGCAATGTCAGCAGCCGCAGTCAAACCCAACGCTACATCCGTCCTACAGTCTGAGCATGGCCACTGTGCTGACCAGGCGGATGCTGTTTCCTTCTTCGACAAGGATGATGTCACCATCAAACAATTCTTTTACCTGAAGAACTCCGGTACTCGTGACCTGGTGATGGATGTGGAAGGTGAGAGCCGGGCTGCCGGGACTCCGGTGATCTTGTGGGATCAGAAGTTTGGTAAGGATCACAGCGTGGATCGACTGTTGAACCAGCTCTGGTACGAGCATACGCCGACGTCCACCATCCGCACTGCGCTGAACGACTTTTGTCTTGATGTCTGTGGTTAGTTTTGTGCGTTATTCTCACTGTTACATTACCGTGCATTGTCGTGGCACTTTATGATAATCTGCAATGTTATTTCGATGAGTGTATGACATGCGTAACATTGCATCGACAGCTGTTTCCAAACTTTAATTTATTTGTTGGTGTTTACATTTTTATGCATAGCACTCGACTTTTTTATGCTAGGCAGACCTTAATTTATTAATTGGACCATGCCAATCAGGTTGAGCCACAGATCCATGTTTAAGCATTAAGCATCTCTAGTATCTACATTCACCATCACCACGTTTATTGCTACTCAGCTCAAAAGTTTTTTTTTATTTCGCAGAGGGTAGGGGGCTGAGTTCACCTTGTGGATAGTAGTGACATACTGAGATGGCTTGCATGCGCCCGGGCCATGTAGGTACTAGCCAGGTTTACATAAAAAAACTTAACCTTGTTCATTAAGTTTGACATGTTACAACTCTACTAGGCTGCCAATCAGTTTTAATTTCAATGACCAAATTGAGTTTAAAGACCAGATCTATGGCACTAAATTTTTTATCACTGCATTATGCTGGCTTTCTGGCATACGGATTAGTTTTTGGGATGTTGGGCTTAGAAAGTTTGGATCAGGAGGTTCTTGGTTTGATTCCCGTCCCGATTAGGTTGCTGAAAGTGGTTACTACACTGTGTTAAAAAACACACCTTTACGTTTTCTTTTATATCTCTGTGGAATATGTTTAAGTTTCCAATAAAAGTGATGAAAGTGTATGCAGATTGGATGCCATATGGCAGGAAATGTTCAGAAGGAAACTATATTTCCATCAGTATCAAAGTTAAATATTTTTTGCTACCATTGATGTCATGCTGACGTCATATTGTTGTGTTTGTAAATTATGGGTTATACCGTTGAAGGGAGACATTTGATGAAATGTTAAAACACATAAATTGATCAGTGTGATGACTGAACCCAAAAATATGCTGCTCCATCATGCAATTTTCCATTGTGAACTGTTTCCGTGGTTTATCTTATTGGCAGAGTGCAAGATCTTCAACTTTGTTGATGTCGGCAGGCGTTCGTGCACTGTGTCACTGTGTGAATGACCACTTGCCACTATCAATTGCACGGCTTGATACTGCCAGACATGTCATTTTTTAATTTAAAAGTTTTATTTCATCAATATTTGATTCTCTGTCCATTGCTCAGAAGCATCTTGCATAAACTTTATAACTCTTGCCGACTCACGAACATTTATCAATGTCTTCATCAGTAAAACCCATACCAGTAATTTAAAAACACAAAAATATGATATAAGCATGATGTCATTGAAAGCAAAAAATATCTAACTTTTACATTGATGGAATAACAGTTCTCTCCTAAACATTCCCTGAAAATTTGGTGGAAATGTAAACTTTCTCCACAGAGATATAAAAGAAAATGCAAGGGTGTGTTTTTTTCTGAACACAGTGTACTTTGATGCAGACATATAAACCATCTTGCTCTATACCCAACCATTGTGGTGAACACAGTCTTCCATCTGTTTGAGCTATGTAAATCGATTACCGTACTGGTCTTACTGGCTGTCTGTCGGATGGCAGGTGACACCGTTTGGTCCCATATGGCAGGTGATGCTACTTAGCTCTGAGATGGCATTTCCTGAAAAGCTGTACGTATACACAGCTTTTAATCTTTAGATGATTGTGGCAATGTGGCTATCTGTTAGACTAGTTCTTCGATAAGCTGCCTACAGCTTTTTCTAGTGGCTTAGCCAAATGCCTCAGATTCTGTCCCTGGCTGACGCTGTGCACTCGAAATATTGCATTTACTTACATGCTTGCTTACTTACTGCCTTACCTTTTACTTACTTACTTAAATTACTTTTCCGTCAGGTGACCAGCTGGTGGTGAGCAGCTATGAGTGCGGTCGGCTTAGTCAGAGATGGTGCTTTGAGAAGAACATGCTGACTCAGTGTCCGAACTACTTACTGTTCGATCACGAGAGGGATATGTATATAGACCACGTTGTTGGTGTGAAGACGCCCGTAGCACCACAGGAGCAGAGCATTTGCCTCCATGTTGGACGTCCAGACATGCTGGTTGGCATGCATTGGACCAAGGAGTATGTTCACATTGGCACGTAAGTAATTTGTGTCTTTTTTACGCCATCTTGGCAGGGGAAACATGGGGCAGTTGCGGCCTCCATTATTATGTATTTTTTGTCTGTCGTATAACTGCTTGTGGCGAAAATTTTTTTATTTTGGGGGAATTAGGGGTGAAAGAATTATTTTGAGCGCCGTGTTTTCCCTGTTGCAGTTTCCACATTACCGCCGATTTTATTGTCTTTCATCATTGATTTGCATTTTTCAACCAATATTAGTTCTTATGTGCTGTGAGTCAATGCATGGGAGAATGTTGATTCCCTAAAGGATCCCTGATCACTTTCCAGCATTTTTTCTCCATTAGCAGATAGGATATGAACTTCTGTAACATTGCAGCACAGGCTAATGCAAAAAACACATGATGAACTGGCAAACTAGAAATTTTTTGAAGCAGGTTTTTTAATGCCACAATTGACTTAATTGGCATGCCAAAGTGCCAGCTAGCAACCTTTGTGATACTTTGGTGCAGTTCACTGGTGATAAACAAGAAAAGCCCAGCTAACGCATAGGGTAACGTGCAACAGAGGTGCATGTTTGAAAGCCCAGTGCGAACAAAATCTAAGCTCACCCATCTTAGCAATGATGTTTCTTTTTGAAATGGAATTTCTGCAATGGTAGCAAAACTTTTACACTCACTAGAGGGCACCAGATGGCACGACTGGTCTCACTCAGCCGTATTGGCTTAAAATCGCAAATTTCCTTCACCCCCTCTCATTTAGCACACTCACTGGGGGTGACCCCCTTCGAATTTATGGAAAAGCTCTATGGATTCTGAAACTAGAGTCTTCTGGGCAGGCAATGGTGAAGATTTGGTGATTCTAGCTTGCACCGTTTTTGACTGATCCACTCGTGTGAAAGACAGACCGAATTGCAATGACTAAGACGCGCTACAGCAGTAGCTGCTGTTGCACATAAAAATGCAACATAAGATCTGCTGACACTGAATTCTTGGTACCTTGAACAGTTATGTTGATTATAGGTCGATTATCTGAGCGCTCGATAATCCTAGGGTTCAGCAATCCGAGGGTTCCATTTTGCCTAATTCCTAACTTAAACACCAACCTTAAACCTATCCGTAGTTCTAATTTTAACCATATTTCACCGCATAGCCACCACAGCGTCACATGACAGTTGGAATCAGATAATTCGGGTTCTGTTATTGAGCGGGATTATCCAGATTAGTCTTGTATTATTGAACCTTTGGATTTTAGATATATTACCATTGTATTGTGTTTGTAGTGCTGGTAAACAGCCGGATAAACCATCAACAGATGCACCGCCATGGATACAGTCCTGCTTCAGTAATGTGAGTTGCTGGCTTTACAGTTAATACTATTATTATTATTTATTTAATTTTTAGCACCCGCAATACTTAATTCCCGAAGGATAAATATGAAACTATGGAAATTATGTCTGGAATAGTTACGACGTAGACTTGGAAATTATTTAATTATTCACTATCTATTTATTTGTTAAATATGAAAGAAAGGGATAGAATGTTGAATCAAATAACTAATGGGAACAAGATGAGCCTAGCTAACGCAAAGGGGAATGCGCAACAGCGGAGCATGTTTGAAAGCCCAGTAAAACAAAATCAGTCGCCAGAGGGCGCCAGATGACTAGCGGCTAAATATTTATAGTGTTTTACTTGTACTCACCAGAGGGCGTTACCTGTCTTGCTCTGCCAATGCTGTATCGCCTGGAAATTGCAAATTTTTTCTACCTCCCCCCCTTCCTCTGATTTAGCGCCTGGGTTTGGTTCGACTCCCTTCGAATTTATGGAGAAGCTTTACGGTTCCTGAAACTAGAGTCTTCCAGGCAGCCGACGGTGAGGATTTGGTGATCTTAGCTTGCACCGTTTTTGACTGATCCACCCATGTGACGGACAGACGGATGAACAGACAGAATTGCGATGGCTAAGTCGTGCTACAGCAGTAGCTATTGTTGCTCGTAAAAACGCAGCAGAGAGTTGACACCATGTAGTCACAGTAGCAGCAGGCAGGCTAGTATTTGTGCTTGTACAAACCTACGTTACAATTCGGTAAGATCAGGATACCAGTGTTTGTGATACATAGGATTCAAAGGATTCCGCCAAAAATGCCATTTTTTCGTGCGTCAAAAAATGCAAATTTCGTCAAACAATTTGCCAAAAATCCCGAATTTTGCCATTTTTTGCCATCTGAAAATAAGGCCTTTTAACTGCTGTTAACTTACTGTACAACTTTTTGCCAATAGGCCCCATGTTCAAGGCAACTTATACTAGTAGTAGCTGGGAGCTGTTGTTCAAAATTTTATGGTACTTTTGCTCTGTGACCTGCTGCCTTATATTTATTTGTTTATTTTATATAGATATGTTGTTTATACTCAGCATTGGTATGTGTGTGACACTAATGACTGTCTGGGGGATTAGATAACAGGGAAGATTATTAGAACTGCCATTACTGTTACGTATGCACATTTTAGTGGAGAGTTCTTACAATTTTGGGCTTAGGTCAATTTTGGTTTTTCTGCTATGAAGGTTTAACTTCTTGTTCCATTATTGTAAAGGTTAAATTTACTGTTCCGTTATTATGCGTATGTGTATTGCCTGAAAAGGCCGTGTCCGAGATGACCTATACTGGGTCCAGCAGGATGTTAAACCTTACTCACTCACTCATTCATTGGTATGTGTGTGGGGGGAATGCATACAGCTGAGGGAGCAGATCGAGGGGGATATTCTGCGTCTGGTCTCGGCATTTCATCTTCACAATGCAACATCAGCAACCCAGCAGCAGGCTGCCACCCCCAGTACTGCAGGCTCGGGCCCACTGAACCAAGTCATACACCCATTGGTCGCTTGTGACGTCTGCGATCGACCAATCGTCGGAGTCCGTTACAAGTGCGGGTGAGTACACTAGCATTGTGAACAAGTCCTACACGTACCTTGCTGACATTGTTGAGTGAGTGAGTAGTTATAGCACATTAAATTGGTTAAATTGGAATATTGCGGTTTTTCAGTGGGTTAACTGTTGATGAAGAATTTGGCTTTTTGGGCTATTTGGCCATAAATTAAGCTGCATTTGACCTCAAGGCAAGAAGCTAGTTAGCAACGTCCCTGCAGATGATGTAACAGTTCCGAACATGGCCGCAGCCGTGAAAAGGGAAAAGTGAATACTTTGTACCTTATTTTTAAGGTATTAAGATGTATTAGCAACCAGAAAGTAAATGAATATTGACAATTAGCATTTGATAAAGCCAACTATCACTTTATAACTGTTACATAAACCACTGTGACTTGGCCTTTAGCAATTCAGGTCACGGGAAAGTTTTCTTCTTGTTAGAAAATTTTTGTCCAAAATACAAAAATTTGGGATTAAAAATCTCTCATTTTGGGGGAATTTAATTTGTTTAGTTGTCTGTTGGAAATTACAACTTTCCGCCAGTCCATTTTTCTGACGCACTGTGCTGCTGGTGGTATTGTTGAAAAGTGACGTCATTTTGTCCGTGAAATGCATTAAATTTTGGTATTTCGGCTAAACGGAGTTGGCAAGTCGAAGCACCAGTGAACTTTATTGGTGAACTAGAAGGCGCTGTCTCTGCCAAGTAAAGTAATTTAAACACTGCTACTGTAAAATGTAGAAGTTTTCACAGGAAGGCGCTACCATTCCTGCCGGTTACCTGCCTTCAGTTAACAAGGAAAGGAGATGAAGAAGGAAGAGTCGCTTCACTGCAGAGGGAGGGAAAAGTAACAGCCGGCGTTGCTGCTTGCGCTGTTGTTGCAATGACATCATTGCTATTATTAGTCATCGTGTACACTGACGGAACGATGGACAGAATGGCCAATCTCTTAATCTCCTCCAATGTTCAATACGCTCACCTTGGCGGAGATAATAAATCTGTCTTGTGTGTATGTTGTGCCAGGTTCTGTCATGACTACGACCTATGCAGTGCGTGTGAGCAGCGCGGAGGGGAGGTGCATGACCCAAGCCACATGTTACTCAAGATGTCTCTGCCGTTGAACCAAGTCAAACTGAGCACAGACTGCATCGACAGTGTACTACGACGGTCTAATACAGGGCACGATCCACGGTCTGTTACTACCACTACTGCTGCTGCACTCGCCCCATCATTCGTTCGCTCTGATCTCCAAACTTCTCTCTTTCTCAAATTTTACTCATTGTAAACACCTGTCACCTCTCAGACTGATTTTGTGGCTATTCGGACGTGCTTACAATTTTTACACCTTTCAGTTTCTTTTCCAGTTATAGTTATTGGCATTTTTTTTTAGTTTATCTGATCTCAGGAAATTTGTTGACTTTTTGCTTTTCAATATAACTTTGTTTTTATTTCAGTTTCTGTTATTTTATTTATCTGAAACTGTTCAGTTTATTAGTTTATCTGCTAGATTAAACTGACAGCCTGTCTGTCCTTTTTTGAACTGCAAATCTTTATCGTATCACATCATACTACAACTGCTGCTAATATGATGACAAATGTGACTTCTAGTATATCCTCTCTTGGAATGCTGTAGGCTTATAGCCATTACTTGGCAGTTGATCTACTGGATTTGGATCCACAGACTGACGCATCCGCAGTCTGCACATCTCTGGCACCAGTCTTTCTGGCTGGGGCACATTTGCGGGTGATTTCATATGGCAGGTGACACTCTGTAGTTCTGAGATGGGTTGCCACAAAGAATAATACATGCCTTCAGCTTTTATAAACTAAATTATTGGATGAGGTAGTGTTTTGTCACATCAAAAAATAGTCTGCTCGTGTGTTTTATGTTTTTAGCGTGGTCGATGTTAAGTGGGTAGCGGATCTCACATATCCATCTGGCAGTTGTGTGGATCCCGGCTTCACTCTGACGAAGACGTGGATTGTCAAGAATACCGGATATGTTGCCTGGACTCCGGATACAACGAAGGTATGTAGTAGTAGTGGTGGTGGTAGTGGTTCTGGTAGTAGTAATACAGGCTTGATGGCTCGCAAGGCAGTCTTGGCCCAAAATTTTATTAAACAAAATGGGCTAGATTGGGGCCCAAAGTTTCCTGGGCTGGGGCTGGCCCATCCCAAATCCACTCTGTGTCACAATAATTTCACTCCGTAGTTTCATAGCTTGTGAAGCAGGTAAACAATTTTCAGAGCAAATCAGTTAGACTGGGTCAAATTAGCACATTATGTATTCCGTATTGATGTGGCCTAAGGATTTAAGCACGATATGTTGACAGAAGTTGCAACTTTTGACCACGTTGCTATAACTGTGGTGATTATTCGTGGCTCCTGAAGTCAGGAAAGTCAGGGATTTTAAGAAGTCTGGGAAATTCCGGGAAAGTGCAGAGGGTCAGGGAAATCAGGGAAATGTAATTTAGCCCGAAACAGTGTACAAAAATACATCGTTGTGACAATAAAAATATCAAAAATTTTCTGGGGAGGATGCACTTTCTTGTGGTAAGGGGGGAGGCGCCCATGTAACAGTGTAACAGACTTTTGTTGTAGCCTTATGCACCTACTGTGGGTTTATTGGTGTCACACAAAAAAAACAATTAGTCAGGGAAAATCATTTATTTCATCTGAAAAAGTCGTGAAGAATGAATTCTGCAAAGCAGTAAAGGTCAAAGGTAATGTTATAGCTACGCCCATCTCAGAGCTACGGAGCATCACCTGCCATATGGGATCACACAGTGTTACCTGCCACCCAACACAGGTGAACGTGCCCTGCCTTAACCCCAGCTGGATAGGTCGCTACTCGATTTACCTACCGTGGAGGGATGGAAGGCTGAGTTGACCTAAGTGGCTGGTTACATATGGAGATGGTTTACTTGCCTGCAGGCAGTTACCCATCCCAAATACTAACCCGGCCCGTCGTAGAGCAACTTTGTTGATCAGACCCAATGCGTTACCGCTATGCCATGCCACCATCCCAACAATGTAGTAGCCATGTCATTATAATCTGTGTTTGTTAGCTGAAGCACAGTGAGGGGTCGTTGCTGGTTCAACAGACTGAAGTTAATGTCCCGTTCACATCACCAGGAGATGAATGTGCAGTCAGTGTAGAACTCACCGCTCCCACACAGCCTGGTCTGTCTCGTCTAATCATTTGCTTTTCTAAGTTCTACTAATTGAGGATTTTTTAAAATTTTAATTTATTGTATTGCAAGAGAGCCTTGGTTGTATAATGACAGGGTGTCGACTTGCGGTTGCTGTTTATTAATTTGTTTATTATTAGTTGTACAAGAGTGCACATAAAACAGATTAGAAAAACTAAAGGCTGGTTTTCTGGGGTTTTTCTGCTAACTGTTTTGTTATCTAACCACCATTTCACACTTGTTACTTACTGGCATTGCCGATCAAATGTTACATCACTCAGCACATTCGCAGACATCATGAATATTAATGAGCTTCCTTGGCTGACTTTTTAATTACCAAGAACTGGCCCTCATTGGTCGGTCGTCTCCATGCAGATTCATTGAACTGAAACAGGGAAATGAGCACATAGTCTGTGTTCCAGAGGCAATCTTTATAGTTTATATGTAGTTATGTATCTAAGCTGTTACTGGAATTATTGGAGACTGTGTGACACAGAAAGCAAGCTGTTGTTTGTCTTGATCTGGTGCTGCGTTATCTCGTTGAGGGTAGGAGGCTGAGTTGACCCAGTTGTTGTGTATCTAGGTCGTTACATGAGCCAGTGGCTGATGTATGACGTTGAGATGAAGCGCTGGTTTGGCCCTGTTATCTTCTGCTCGGTGGTCGTCGTCCAATCACAGACCAGCAGCTCATTGGCTCCACCCACCGCCGAGCTGCTGAATGCAGTGGTGCCCCCTGGTGGACAGAGTGGAGTTGATGTGGGACTCAGCACGGAAGATCTGTTTGCTTTCGTCAAGACGTTGGAAATGACGGCAGCTAAGAAGCCGGGACCACTGGCTGTACCGACTAATACACCTCTCGGTTAGACCTTACTTGCTACTTTTGTTAATTAATTAATGTCTTTATTTGTATTTGTATATTTTTATGTTTGCATATTTTATTTATTAAATGATTGCAGATAAGAAACATACTTGACTACTTGCTGTTCGAACTAATATTTGGCTTGGTTTGACAGTTCTCAGCATTAAGTATATATTTACATTCATTTATATATTTGTGTTTATTTATTTATCTATTTAATATGAAGCCCTGACTGCTGACTGTACAAAGTAATAGTCAGTTATGCAGTTATTTTACTTATTTATTTGTTCATTTCATCCATCGGTTCGGTGTGTGGAACAGTCTGCCAGCTGCACTTTCACTAGACAGGTCTCTGTTTTTTTATAGACAGTTAAAAACATACTTCATGACAGAAGCTACAGATAACCTGTGACCATCGACTTGGCACTTTTGCTGCATTTTTCGAATTAGTGCCTTACAAATGTCACTAATAATCCATGCAATCCGTCTATTTATTCTTTCCTTGACTTCTGTCATTATGTTGGTTGTTGAGCCGTCTTTGTACGGAGTTGAAAAATGCTCTGTAATATGTTTTCAGCTACGGCTCTGCCCCGGCCTCCACTGGGGGAGCTCTGACTACTACTATAGACCCCACCGACTCGTCGAAATGAGGGAAGTTGGGGAAGTTTCTCTGGGCCCCGCTACGTTTCGGGGCTCCACTGTCGCTGAAAAAATAAAACAAATTGTCCGTCCGTTTCATTAATCAACAAAAATTTTACTGTTGTATATGGAAGCCATGCAGTTTATCTGTTCATGATGTCAGAAGCTAGACATTGCACTGGTTGAATACTAAAACACACATGTGTCCTATAATGTCCTATATTTTTGTTTTGTGTCCTATATTTTTATGGCTTGTGTCCTATAAAAATTTTTCCAGGCAGTGGGGTGACTGATATTCTGTTAGAAAAATACAAACAGGTTTGTTGGAGTCATGTCACAGGATTCACAGGATTTTTTGGATACTATCTTTACATGCCGAGATGCTTCGAAACCCTGAAACTTTCCGCTGAATTCTTGTTACGTGGTCCTCAACCGTAACTTTTTCGTGACAAGCTCGTGACTTTCCCAGGATTTCCCATGACACATATCACAGGGATGTCTCGGAAAGGTGGCCTGGTGCAATTTAGGCTATAATCTGTAGAAGGTAAAGATGGAATAATAATAATAATAAATAAGTAAATGTCTGTGCAGCATCAACGCCGCCGCTGTACCGTGCAGACGTCGGGCTGTCCCGAGTGTCATCCAATGGCAGTGTGAACAGTCTGGCTGCTGAGGACTCGGCGTCACATGGCTCTGCCCTTGGACTAAACATGGCCGTCATGGCCGACCTCGTGCAAGAGAAGATGTCCGACCTCTCTAATGAGAATCAAGGTCAGTGCCATTGTCAGTCATAGGGTGGTGACCACTTGTTTGGCAAATATAGAAATGTCAGGGAGTTGTGGCTGTTAGCAGTGCTGGAGATTTCGGTCCTAATCGGGGAAATGTTGGGAAAAATATTTTGCTGAGGAAAGTTGACCGAAAACTTTTTTCTGAAAATTGCGACACCAGGCTTTTTTAGTATCACTCACTTAGTAGTTTGTTAGTACTCTGTGCCAATTATTTTATTCTGTTTATTGCTGAATTTTACTTGCTTATGTTTCAGCCTTTAATATTTATATCTTAGAATTTATATTTTAGATAGTGCTACTAGGGTTAGCATACCCTAGTTAAGTAGCAGTTAAAATGGTCAGGAGTGCTGCCAATCGTCGGAATTTTATCCTTAGAATGTTCACCCTGCAATCAGTTGTTCACAAAGAGCATTTTAAAATTGTCTAAAGTAAGTAAGTAAATGTGCTTTATGACCGGCAGAAAAGTTCCAGTGTGCTGCATTTTTAGTAATCGTAACTCTACAAAGCTTGTGTTCCATTGTTACTGTCAAATAACTGAGCACCATAGATGCAATTCAGCTGCTATGTAGACTGAATGATGTTAACATTAAAGTGTTAAATTTTGGGATAGGTAGACGAAAGTTTAAAGTCACATACGTTGAAAGCTGCAGTTTTTGGCTTTGTCAGTGCCAGTATCAATGCAATTTGATATATTTAGCTAATCCACACAATGTCCTACCTTACATATATACATCTTGTCACAGTCTAAAGTGTTATTGTGCAAGTGTAGCAAGCCGTGACAAATGTGTGATGAATAAACATGTCTATAATACACTCCGGACTATTTTGAACCGTGCTTATTTTATCACTGTGATTGACAGTGTGTTTTGTCTGGGAATTCCAACCATAATATTTGACTGGTGTGAGATCATCGGCAGTTATAGCACTCCAGACACTGTGGTCAGAGATAGGAGGACTAACTAGTGGTGGTTAAATATGAACAAATGTGTTGCTGTTATTACGATCAGCTGATGCCAAGGACGATGCTGCTGATGAGGATGAGGATGATGGATTCTGTGTAATTCCGATCCCCGACTGCTTCAACGTGGATCTGCCTGTGAGTAAGAACGCCACAACGTCACTCGTTGTGAAGAAGACTGCAGCATCGTCAGCTGCCTCAGGTGTGTTACAACTCATCGGTAGTTCACTCACCTGTTGTTTATGAACTCATATGCTTACAGTGAATTTCATTCTCTTGACAGTATGACTTACAGATTTACACTCTGTCAAAAACAAGTAGTATACCAACTTTTTATCATAACTATGTTAGACTAGTTAGATTGCACAGTCTGTAGAATTTTTGTGATAAAACTATCATAGATCCCGTTGCTACCAAAATGTGTCACTACACTACCTTGTAAAATATGCATTTTCATAAAATGCACCAACCGAAGCAAAGCAACGGCAAACTAAGTGTGCATGAACTAAGGTGAATGTGATCACTGATCATTGTAGACAATCTGGTAGTAAGGCAGTAAGACCAGCTAAAAACTTATCATTTAACATGAAGGAAAACCGGCTGATGTCATACAGGTCATTTTTTCATGGTGAACTTTGTTTGAAGTGTCTAACTATTTTGATGTGAACTTTTTCTTGCTGTTAAATTTTTTGCCAAGAAACTTGGACTGTTATGCCGATGTGACTGTTGCAGCCGTTGACATGGAGGTAGTGCCGAGCGCACCGGAGGCCGTGCATTTCAATGCAGAAACAGGTGGGACTGCACCATCGTTTGTGCAGCAGCCGGCGGCATCACAGAGCACTTCAGAATTGGTGGTTGACAGTGACTGCGGCTCAGTGTACTCCGTCTGTTGCAGCGATGTGACTTCGACGGTTGATTCAACGCCGACTGACATTGTACATGGGGAACAGCAGGCTACAGCTGAGCCTCGGCATGGTAGGACTTAACATTAATACTTTCTTTTTACTCCTCGCATGCTACGTTCCTATCGTAGCGAAGAGGAGTATATGAGATCAGTGTAATATTAAGGACCGACCGACCGACCAACGATCGGCGAGTTATAGCCAATTTTGTCCCAAATTTCGTTGCCATGGCAATGGGGGTCGATCAGGGGAAAATGCGATTGGCAGCATTCAATGGCCCATCCCCGAAAACCCCCCTATAGACGTAAAAATCTCACAGTTATTTCTTACACAGACTGAGTTATAGCCAATTTTGTCCCAAATTTCGTTGCCATGGCAACGGCGGTCGGTCGGGGAAAAATGCGATTGGCAGCATTCAATGGCGCATCCCCGACCGATGACGTCACATGACCCCAAAAGGTCAAACTCGTGACCCCATTATCTTTGAGGCGCCATATCACAGGCTGAACTGTAGTTCAAGCCATGTGTTAATGGCGACTTCTCTTTCTTATGGGAAAGCCAAAAATTCGACCCTCCACAGAATCAAATTCCCTGACCCGATTGAGATAAAATTTGGCACGGTTGATTACGTCGGCGAGGGGACCTGTCATGAGAAATTTTATGCAAATCCCTTTAAGGGGGCTTCTCGGCAAATGGGTGAAATATACGCAAAAATTTTTATAGCCATCCAATTATTATAATCTGCTAGTCGTTCTTCAAGTTATGATCGATAATGGCGGGAATGTTTTTTTCAGGTTTTCTGTTTATTTCAACACATATTTCGCTTGATCTGCTTTCCCTATGTAGTGCAGAAGCATACACTGGCTGAGGTGGGAAACTGAACAGTCGTTTGATGTCAAGCTGTGTCAGAAACATACGTAACAAAAATTATCAAAATCTGATAATTTTTTTTCAAGTTACAGTCAAAAATGTCGGGGATGGTTTTTTGGGACACAGTGTAGTTGGCACGTAGTGTTATGGAAATGTGTAAACTAATGCTAAGAACTTATGAAAAATGACGTGAGATTTTTGATGGGCGAATTTTGAGATATTTTTTCAGAAGTATGTGATAATGCATCACACCCAAAATAAGACTGCAAAATTTGTTATGTCTGACAAACGACAGTAGGCCTACAAGCTGAAGTTCAATTGGCCAAAAGCCAGTGGGAATGCCATGCCATTGCACATTGGTGGGGTTGACCCTGCGGTTCTTACAATTGTAGGTTTAGCTTTCTTTTTCTGCATTTTGTGTTTTGTGTTTCTGTAAAGGTTAAACTTACCTGAAAAGGTCGTTCCCGAAATGACATATACTGTGTCGAGTGGGATGTTAAACCCTACTCACTCACTCACTCACCCCCCCCCTTGCAGTTGCATCACTTTATGGTAATACGCCATTGGCATACTAGCCCTGTGATAAATGTCACTAAACCAGCTATACCAGCTTTGTGTATAGCCTCATTCTTTATTTTTATTGGTCGGCTGTATTAATGGTCGTGTCTTTGGTACAAGATTGTGACTGATGTCTGTTTTTTGTTTGTTTTAGTTCTGACAAATAATTATTGTGACAGATTGTGCTGAATTTGTGTGCAGAATTTATGGATAATGTCACTGATCGCAGCAATTTTAACATCAATGACCTTCCAGCTGAAATTCTGTTGCATTTGTTTTCATTCTTCAGCCAGAAGGAACTGTTGCTGACCGTGGCACCAGTTTGCCAGTTGTGGCGTGCACTGTCTTACGACCCTCTCTTTTGGCGAACACTATCGTTTGATCTGGACAATTCGAATATAACTTCAAAAACACTGCAGAATTGTTTTGCTAGATCACATTTGCTTCATTCTCTGGAGATCTCTGGAAGACGATATTTACATCATTCCCTGCCGGTTGCTGATATTTTATGTTGTGCTTCATACTGTAAGAATGTTGTCAATCTCCAGCTGCGCTTTGTTTCCAATCTTGACTTGCAGATGACTGCCGAACTAGTTCATAACTTTCCACTGCTGGAAAACTTGAATGTTTAAGGCTGTCCACATTTAGATCACCAGTGTATTCTTCTTATCTGTGAGCTTTCACATCTACGTACACTGAACATTGCCAATTGTACTCGTCTAGATGACAAGACACTGGACATTCTTTCATGCCATCTGCCGCAACTCCAAAATTTGAACATTGATGGCTTAAGATACATCAGTGATAGGTACATGTGTTTATATTTTCCTTTGTAGTGGCGTTTATGGCTTAATGTTTATGAATAAGTGCATTACCTAGTGTCTTCTAATTTTACGGCTGGTAAAGATTGACACAATTGATTTTTAATCATTAGTTTTTGAAACTTGAATTTAACTAAGTGATAACTTAATTTAAAACAATTTTGTAGTCACTAGTCAATCAAAAAGGCCAAAAAAACTGCAGAATTTGACTACCGGTAGTTGTTATCTTGCGCACATTAAAGCAGAATCCGAATCAGTGACAATGATGCAGTCCATATTAGTGTAGTCAAATTAGTAGTCTCATCACAAGGGCTTTCAAAGTGCATA
>Ga0056128_1005218_pt1 | contig 16323 bp, 5 predicted proteins | sample WorMetLIZISLAND2_FD_71113 | JGI IMG/M metagenome (GOLD analysis project Ga0056128, IMG submission 71113) | Marine gutless worms symbiont microbial communities from Max Planck institute for Marine Microbiology, Germany - Olavius geniculatus... ... | reverse complement strand
ACCCTGCAGGAGTTAAGCCACGCTGCCCTAGATAGGCAGCGGTGGGCAGCGATAGTAACAATGGCGTCAGACACCAACGGGCATTGAGCCCACGGTTGTCGATGATGATGATGATGACTGGTTTCCTTCCAACTGGTTCGTCTTTTCCAACAAAAGCGTTTGTGTTTAATCAATAACATTTATAAATACAATACCAAAAAAACAATGGCATGCAATTTTAGTTTTGTTTTATTTCTTAAAGATTATGGTGCGTTTTCAGTTTGAAGAAACATATCGGGTAACAATAAGTTTAACTTGGTTATTTTTTGATGATCTGTCACGTCTTTGCGAACAACTGCAGTGTAAAACCTTAACGATACAATAGTTGTGCACAATTTAGTGCTGTACAAAAATAAATTTAGCGATGAACAAATCGTGTAACCGAAACGGCAATATAAAACTGCTTGCGAAACTCCCATGCACAAAGCTCAAGTGACGTCAGGTTATCGAACGTCTTTTATACTTACTAGTGTAAAAACCTACTGGCATGCGTCTGCAAGACTGGAAGTGAAAACCAATGTACAAGCCATGTTATTTCAGTTTTCAAAATGTAAAGAGAAAATGATAAAAAAAGAGTTAACGTGGTCGCCAAAAATACAATCTGTAATAGTGATTTATATCTGTAGAGCTCTATGGGTTTTCACCCTATGTTTCGACCAAGGTCTAGGCAGCTGCTATGTCTCGGTCTCCATCTTGGTCTCGGCTTGAAAGGTCTCGTGCACATATCTGCTACGATGGTAACGGCTTGTTATAGCAAAGGTCTGCCATAGCTTAGAGATAGGTTTGTGGGTTAGGTTTAGGGTTAGATGTCGTTCTTGATCGTGGTGGTAGTGGTAGTAGTAGCGGTAACAGTAGTGGTGATGATGATGTTGGAATAATCCACCCATGTCACTAAGCAGGTCTTGTGTAGCGTATGGACCTCATCATGTAAGCTCATCGTAATATCATCACACGGTCGCGGTGTGCAGTTCGATCGGTCGGTCGCCGTGATTACGATTAAAATTACAATTGCAAAGAAGCGAACGCCTCGACGAGACGACTCAAGACTCGAGACCGGGCCAATGACTGAATTACCAGGACGTACGACCACGACACCGTACGACGTACGTGCCAATGCAATGAAATGATTGATTGGGCCTGGCCGGTTATTACTGCATGCCCCTGTACTCTATTATAGTGAAGTCTAAACTTTATTCTTCTATCCAGTCATCCCATCTTCGTCTACTCGTCGCTTGACGTGGAGTGTAGCAAATGAAGTCAAAACTCCACTAGGGATTACACATAGTCGGTTATTACTGCTGCCGTACGGCGCGGTGCAACACATGTCCGTTTGGATGAAGACACGCTTCTTCAGTTTCCTGTCACATGAGCATTATAAATAGTTACCAAAAATAATTATAAATATAATTATTACCATTATCAGTAATTATAAATAGTTACTTCGAAGGTGAACAATGATGACGTCACAGGTCACGTGACTTGTCTTCGCGCCATCACGTGTTGCATCGTGCCGGCTCCCTTTCCTTAAAATACTGGGACGCAATTTTGATCGCATTAAATACGTGTTTGGAAAAATTAAAGATAGGAAATAAAAATCCCCTCCATTACAAACGTGGTAAGAGGTTTCCAGGATCAAACGGATTTGCGGCTTAGGCCTGTCAGCATGTCAGCTTCCATTCTGCAAAACTACTCCCTTGTATTGTGATGTATTTTCAGAAAAAAATTTAGTATTTAGTAGATTGATTTTTTGATAATTGTACTTTACTGGAACATGTTAGAGCAACCATTTTTGCGTAATAGTAGTTGGCTAATGTATTTACTATGCTTTCAGCCATTAATAATTGCACTTAAATGTTGTCGAGCTATCCAGCTGAACAGAACGAAAAGACAGACGATGAAATAAACACTTTTGTCTAAGACTAATTAGAAAACGTAAAATGGTTATGCAGTAGTTGAAATATTGGGTGCAAAAATGCAAATAATTGCGTGACCACCGAGACAGCCTCAGCAGACCTCTGCACGTTATATTACAGCCCTGCAGCGTACTGGTGGCGACAGAATGTTGCTTTTACTTAGGTTTTTTCTTTTTTTCTAACGCCTACTATAATTTACAGAGTCAGACATCGGTCTACTCAACAGTCTGGACATAAACGAGTTGATTGTACATTGTATGTACTTTACCTAACAACAGTTTTCATAGGACTACATAATACTCGAGACATGGCACGTGTGAAGACAACAAGAAGATGTCGGAGACGACACAATATGTGGCCATCCGCGCTATCGTCGGAAAAAGCGGTTTTCACTCAACGCAACGTACGCTGCGAACGCAAGAAAGTACGTAACAAAATAATGCAGCTGACTCAACGGCTAGAACGCAAAAACAGAAACGGTCGTTGTGTGTGTCAGTTACGTTCGTTGCATTACGTCCATTGCGTGCGCTGCATGCAGACTATGGTCGGGTCACTGGACATATTAAGGCTTTTGAGGACGTAATGCAACGAACGTAACTGTCTGCTGTAATTGACATTTAAACTTTCGAACTCACAGTTGGCATACACCGGTTATAATAGCCTACTTCTGGCCTGGAAAACGTTCACACAAATTTTGCTTTTCTGTGCCTCTTCAGACTCTTTGTTTTCGAGTTGTGAGTCCGTAAACTCCGTACGGGACAGACGAACAGACGAACGACCAAGTAAGACGAGTAATGTGGCCTATTAGGACCGCCGCATAAAAGCTGCTGCGAAGTGTTTGATTGCGGTAACACAACAATATTACCATCCAGTGACTGAGGATAACTGAACAGTAATGGAGAACTAAATGAGCATCATTTGGATGGACGGCCGCTGTCTCCGTGCTGTAATATTGTCTATACTCCGTAAGCCTAAGCTCCATTTACTTCGATCTGTTGTAGATTTATCTTGCTGTAGCCTACAAAGTGTTGCTGTACAACGACAAACCCGCGACAAATCGAAAGGCTCAGCAAATCTACAGTAAATTGAACTAAGTGTTACAGTTATACAGTTTATATAAAAACTCTTTAAAAATAGCCATAAAGGCATCGTCTTCATTGGTTCAGTATCCTTAGACAACTTCTTTAAATGCAACAGTCGAGGAATTTAGAATTCTTTCATTACATTCGGGATTTTTTCTCCAGCTCATCATGCGCAGTACGTTTAACAGTAATTCGACCGGCTAGAAACATATGCGTGCGATCGGATCATTAGCCACATTCGTGGCTTTATATTAGCTTCATTCATGGCTAGAAAGGCGACGCGGTGTCTCGGTTGGCTTATACACAGCCTAGTCGTATAATGACAACACCTAAGCACAATGAAGATTGATTGAGGCCAACATGTGCCGCCGTGAATAAGAAATCCATGCAACCGGCTGCAGCTGCTGGGCAAAAATATGAGCTTCACTGGCCCCGCCATGTGGCTGTCTAATTCTTTTTTATTTATTCATCTGTCATATAGGCTTAACTATAGGCATGTCTCCGTCCGTTAACGTCGTGAGAACTGCTGTATAGTACGTTTAATATCATGATTATGATCAACAAGGAAGCCCAGCTGTCGCTAGGAAACGCGCTACAGCCTATCTCCTGTTGCAGTGCTGACCTTCAAGGCCATCCAAAGTCGATGATTTTTATCTTATCTGAAAAGGTTTAAGCCACTTCCTATTAGTGCTTAATAGTCACCTTGGCCCTATCTCTCACCGTTTCCGAGATACGGCTACTTATAGCTGAAAACTTTCTATTAAAAATTGCGGCCGAATCGCTGCATGATAAAAACCTGGTTACTATTGACAGCCTATAAAATGTCGCTAGCGCCCTATCCGGTGGTACCATCGCCGATCCCTACCACTTACTGTTTAGCCACAATACCGCATGATCGGCATAGGGCCTACTATAGTGCGTTATGACCCTCAAGGTCATCCAAGATTAACGCTTTTTATGTCATTTGAAAACCAATATGCGACTTCCTATTAGTGATCAATAGCAACCTAGGCCCTATCTCGCACCGTTTAGCCACAATACATCCGTCACAGACGGACGGACGACGACAGACAACAACCGTACCAAAGACGCCTACAGCATAGCTGTAGCGCGTCAACAACGAATTAGTTAAATAAAAATGCGTTATGGCGATAAGGAGAACAATTTCGGAAGACAAGAAATGTCGCAGTTGTGCATCATCAGTTTGGTGGCAGTAAAGACGATAGATTGAATTGAAACAGGGACCAGCGCGTTGCTAATTGACGCTATAGTGCGGTTGAATTACGACATTATTGTTCACAGCTCTTCGACTCTCTGAGAGTAAGTAGTGCACAATCTCCGTGCTGGAAAGTGTATTGTCACTACAGGGTGAGCCTATATTGGTCGCATGTTACGCAGCCCATCGTGATTTTTTTCTTCGATATCCATTGGGTGAGGTCAAGTTTTGATAGAATTTTTAAAAAGTGCAAAAACAAAACAAACATATTAAAAATATGAAAATCGATTATTCATGTCAAACTTGTTACTGACACTGAACACAGGAAACATGTAGGCAACAAAACGACAAAAAACGCATTTTGGCTAAATTCACATAAGCCCTATCTAGGTTTATTCTTCGCTTCAATTACTTACAACTAAACGACGCTCCGGCATTTTGACGTACGAAATGATTATGCTTTATGGTGAATAATGATAATTAAACCTATAGGTGAAGTGCTACAATCATGCCTAGATCGCTTCAGCCTTGAACTCTCGCGGCAGCAAAAAGTCGAAAGCTTTTTGTGGACGTGCACTGTAAATAACGGCGATAGTGCAGGGGTGCAGACGATAATTTTATAGCAGTCTTGAGGCTGACTCGCGACCGATCGACCACTGGCTTCGGTTTAAATTCCACTACCTTGTTTCATTGTGGACTTGTTGTCCAGCAACCCATACACCAAGCTGTAAATACACTTTGACATGTTGTAACTTTGTCGAGAGAGAGAGAGAGAGAGAATTTATATTTAAAACCACATAATTAAATTATAGTGACCAGTAACAGAGGGGTGTGGCGAGACTGGTACATTCATCAACGCTGGCTACCCATATAGTTACAACTTACTTACAAAGTAAAAAAATATTAAATAACTGCGCCGACATTAATATGGGCTGGTGGCGTGGTGTAGTTGGTAACGCGTTTCGGCTGAAACGAAGTTACTCTACGCCGGGCCCGGTTAGTACTGCAATGGGTGACTGCCTGTGGGCAGGTAAACCATTTCGGTGCGAAGCCTGCCAGCTAGGTCGACTCAGCCTTCTACCCTCCGTGTGACGTTAAAATGAGTAGTAACTCATTTACATGGGTTACGGAAGGTGGGACCTTGGTACAGCTGACTGGGGTTGCCTAGCCGGCCGCTGCGCCAGCCTGTGTCTGCAGACTGCACACGGTGGCCGTGCGGCAGGCGGCTCTGGTTAGTGACGAAAGCGCATTAGAGGCGTGTTTGCGACGATGCGCTATACAAATTGACGACCTTTACCTTTTTACCTTTTCTAAATAATGTAACGGTTTTTTTTTATTTTACGTTATTCTTTTTATTGTATTAACTTGCAGTTCTCCAATTTCTGTGCTGTAATGTAAATTTTCTGTTTATTGCTAACGGCGTGTGAATGTAGGCTACATGAACAAAGAATTACTTAGTTACTTACTTAATAACAACAATATAGCGTAATAAGGTATACATATTACGTACCAGTATATTTGTTGTTACAGCTCATTAGATTGTAGGCCTACAACACGTTATGCAGCAAATACATAATAAATCGAAGTTAGTGGAGTTTGTGTTGTATGGGCCTAGTCTGCGATTTGGCGCTCAGTCGCCATAGGCGGCGCTGATTTACTTTCATTAAATGAACCGCGAACGAACTCTTCCACGGGCGACTGTGCCATAACGACCGTAGGCCCTATCTTCACCATTCTGCCTGCTGTTAATCGCCTCCACCGATTACGTTGTGTTTTGTATTGGCATGTCGTTTTGAGATCCTAAGTCAAAATGTTATGAACGAAATTGGGAGACTTTTGGGAGAATTGGACAAGGCTCATGAAGGAATTGGTTGAATTTTTGCGGTGATCTAAATTTTTCGTAAATTGTGGATCATTGTCTAGGATTTTTTTCCATTAGGATATAGACCGTTAACTAGCACTTTGCACTGCAATTCGACAGACTTTTGTTCATGAACGGAGTTTAAAGCTGAGTGGAGATTGGCCCAAAGACCAATAATCCAGATTTCGGTGGGCGTCCATATCCAGATTTCGTGAATTATGATACAGCAGCTGCTGTACTGAGTCTATTTTCTTCGCCAGGTGCAGCATCGTTTGCGGCAGAGCTTTAAAATATCTTATCGGTTTCCATGTAAGTTCCGCGACCTTGGCATGGTAACAGCGTACGAACGACGGCCCTTGCAGTAAGCCTATCTGAAAATCAGTGTTGTTGACTGAGCAGCCATATAGGACGGACGATACAATGCGATTTTGTAGCAATAATGGCTGCAATTACGTCTAATCGCGTGCCAAGAACTCTCGGTCGCTGTTACTAGAGGATCGCGTGTTGTGTCGTACGTACCCTGAATGCATTGAGCAATGGGATGTCAGTCTGTCAGTCTGTCTGTCTCGAACACAATGCCCAATCAATGAATGACCTTACTTACGACGTCTCAGAGACTTCGCCCGCTAAACGAACGAAAAAAAAGATGTCGTCGCCGAGTACCGACATCATATACAGCCGTCCGCCCAGCTGCCGAGGGTCTCAAGCGTTGACAGTAAATATTTCGTCCCAACAGAAGCCGTGAAATATGCATCGATATCATGTTATCATGAGAGTTTCGGTAACGTTCAGCTTCGATTTTTTGATGTATGAGTAGTTAAAGGCGAGGGTGACTGTGTGCTAATTTTCAGTTTAAAGATTAAACTGCAAATTGGCAAAATATAATCACTCCCACCCGAAGAAAAATTTGCGTTATTGTTTTTTCTTTTTTGTTTTTAGAGTTAAAAGCCTGTATACGTTACAAACGGACAGGCGGACAAGTAATGAGCTACGATGGCCGCATATATCAATATAATCTGATAATCGGGGAGTCGGAAATTTAGCATCGTTTTAATAACAAAATTCGTGATTTGTTTTCGACTGAAATTTTTACTGACACTTTCTTCGAAAGTTTTTTTTTCATCAATCTAAAACTGTTACGTTCTCACGTCGATTTTTAAGATCTGTATCATACGCAGACAACGTTCAGTGACGTCGAGCTTTCATGATAAAAACTTTCGAAAATAGCGAAAGTTGCAAAAGTGACGTTTTGCAACTTTTGCTGCTCATCTAGCCAATCCGACGCTGCGGCTGCTGCTGCTGCTGCTGATGATGATGACGATGACAACGAGCAGTTTGCGTGCGCGCGTAGCCGTAGAAAGGCGTCGGATGAACATACGTATAGCACGTCACAAACAATTTCTGCTTCTTATCGCAATTGCACGTACTCGGACGCTCTATCTGTATTGCTGCTAGGCCTCGCGATACCAGCCATCAGATGTGGTTTCCAAGCAAACCCCACCCCACGACTAAACCCCGGCTATGACAAAACCCTTTGCGACAACCCCTGCGAAACACCCCTCAAACAAAACATCGCCACGAAAACGCCTGATATAAGAACATTTTGGCACAAAATCCTCATAACGACGAACCCCTACGACAAAATCTCTTCCTCAGTACAATATTTCTCAGTGCAGTCTCCTCATATTTTGGCCACGAGTCGACGTAACGTATCAGTAACACAAGTGGAGAGGGTCAGTTGTAGAGGGAACAGAGGGAAGTTCGTCCTTGCGCGGGGCGGGGTTGCCGCACTCACGCCATCTGTTGACGGCATATCGACACGTCCATACCGTTGCTTTATTGCCTATCTGGCGGCAAATAATGATGGATGAGTGCGCGACCGTGCCAGATGAAACTAACGCGTACAGAAGCAATAGCAGCGGCATGCACCGACGGCATAAGCCATAAGCCACCACAAATGCATTGATTCCAGCCAGAGGCGTGACAGACGACGAAATGCTGACGAAACTGTCAAACAGTCGCAGTAACCGTCATTCACCGCGCGATGCGAATTGTACTTCTCGTCTTTCTGTGATTAGTAACTTAGCGGCAAGTAGGCTACTCAAAATAGGTTACTTCCGCCAAAAAGAGAGATCACGTTTTCGAATTTTTAAGGGACGGAGTCTGGTTTAGGGAACAAGAGACTACATTTTGATCCAGATCAGGAACCTTTTAACAAATACAAGCCGTATTAAGTTTGTTAATTTGCTAGGTGCAGAGATGGAGAGGTGGAGAGATGATATTCGTGATCGTTTTGGTTTAATTGTCTTGCAGTGTTGCGTTATTACAGCAAACTGACGACGACTAGCAAAACGTATAGGCAGGCCTAGAGATGCTGACAATAATCATCATGCAGACGTAAATGAGGTAATCAACGAGATGCCAAGGACGAAAGAGCCGTGTCAGAGACTGCTAGCCTATTATGGTAGCTAGAATAGAGGCCTCCTTGAGCCGTGTGAGACGCAAACAGCCGTAGCATATAGGTCTATTACAGGGAGTCACTCTGAGCTTGTACTGGATTCTCTCCGTGGGACGTCAAGCCAGTGCAAATGGTCATGTATAGCAGACAAGACAAAAGGCGAACGAGCTTCCTATATATCGTGGATTGTAAATTGCCGTTATTCGATGTTTACTGCTATTGTAGGTATAGCTAGCTTATAGCAATGTTCTTCGTACAACCGTACCGGTGCGTCAGCGTCCGTAGTGCGTAAAACATTGCGAATCGATATAAATTGACCACGCATCTTACGACGTATACCTTAGGTAGGCCTACAGATTGTCAATGTTGGGCTAGCACCCGTCGACGGTCGACAGCGAGCCCGCTTTGTTTAGCGCGTTTACGTCGAATCACAGTGAAAACTAGCGACAATGAACCAGAAAAGAAGCCCAGCTGTCGCTAGGATAGCCGATCGTACTGGTTGTCAGTGACCTTAAAGTTGATGATGTTCATGTCATTTGTAAACCAATATGCGACTTTCTAAAGTTTCTATCAGTGATCAGTAGCAACCTAGGCACTATCTCGCACCGTTTAGCCACAAAAGCATGTAACGGCCTTTAGGGTCATCCAAAGTTAATGATTTCCATCTTATCTGAAAGGGCGTATGCCACTTCCTATTAGTGATTAATAGTAACCTAGGCCGTATTTCTAACTTTTTTGAGATATGACCAGTTTTCCGTTGAAAACGCACATTTCCTACCCCCTCTCCTTTATTCAACCCCCAATTTGATAATGTTCCCCTAATTTGATAACGTTCCCCTTTGGAGTAAATCGTTGAAACTTTGCACGCCCGAGTTTCACACGCATGGCTAATTATTCGTGCAGAAAAATTTCCCCTACGGCCTACCCGTTGGCCAGGGTACATCCGTTACGGACCGACGGACGACAACCATGCCAATAGCTCGACCGTTACTTAAGTACGGTCGGCTAAAATGTGTTGGCCCAGTGCTAACACATACCTGCATATAGCTTGCACGGCATCAACCCTACTGCGCGCCGGACTCTCTGCGGCCGCTAAACATTTCTGTGCATTATTTTACAATGTGCGGCAGAAAGAGGTAAATGCAAAGAAGGGTGATTAAGACAAGCCTACAGTACAGCGCATACGTTAACCGGCATTCATCAATCACTGCCCGCAGAATCCGGCGCCAATCGGCTAAAGTAATACGACTATACATAGATCAATAGCTTTACGTTACTTTGGCAAATGACTGGACACAGGCAAGGCACACGGACGTCTCTATCCGTTACGCGGCTACAACGGGTTACGTATAAAAGATTGAGTAGCGGGTAAATAGCCCTGCGGTACGGATCGTGCTAAGTGCATGGCCTAATGGCTTCATTCGCTAATTACTAGCCTGCGGAAATCAACGCCAGTGTCAGCAGAACGAAGGTTCAAGGTTTCACTGCAACGTTCGCATACAATTGCTTGCGCAGCGCCTATACATGTGCAATAAAAAAACTAAAGCAATAGCCTACTAAAACAAAATCGCAGTCGGAAAACTCAACCTTCTACCCTCCGTGGGATGGTAAAATGAGTATCAGCTTTCGGGCAGCAACAACCGTAGCACAACATCGTAACAATTCAACTGTTATGACGATTGCGGTCCAATACAAGTAATCAAGGTAAGTTGGTATTAAGCGGGATCAGACTGTGGAATCGCTTCCTGTGGAATCGCTTTCTTTCTACTGGCCAGATGGTAGCAGTATTTTGTAGCTGCACATCTTGGCTGCGTGATTCGACCTCCACATTTTTTCTTTCTTCGGGGGCCAGGAACCAGAGGGACAAGGAACCCCCATCAAACACAAGCTGTTTTTGGACTCCACAAATGTACTTGCCAAATGGCATCTAAATCCCCCTTCGAAAGGTTTAAGCAGGGAGCATGAATGTGACAGACAGACGACAGACAGACAGACCACGCTACACGGAGAAATGTGTAGCTATTAGCAGCAAAATCGCTTGTGTTAGAGCTACTCGATCCGCCTAATAATTTGTCCCGCGCAACGGCATAATAAAGCTCTATACATACGAGAAAGAGAAAGTTGAAGAGGACGAGGTAGCTGCGGGTACAGCCGTTCCTGAGCGCCTTGGAGCGTACGCAGGACGTGACCCGGCTTCCGTCACCGGCGCCCAGTGAACGGCTGCAGACGGAACAGAACGCTGCTAGGCCGGCAAGGCGTCCCCAGCACGGCGCTGAGAGAGGCGTCGGTGACGGAGACCACACACGACGACACCGCACCCTCCACGTCGACCACCTGCTCATGATGACGTCACGTCAGTCACCAGGTCATGCGACCGATTCCAGCCCGGCTTGTGATCACGTCGTCTTACATCGCTGTCGAGCACATTCTTAGCAGATTACGTCGAAATCGACCGAGTGCGGTAGCCTAAACAGCGACTCCCCCGCTAAACAAAGCGCTGTACAACAAACACAACATTGAACACAATTCACAGCAAATCAAATCACGTTCGTTTTAAAATATGGCATGTATAAATGCAGCTCTTTTTCAAGAAAACATATGTGCGTTCTGTAAAGCCAAAAGAGACCTATGCGCTGGAATAGTTTTGTTTGTTTAGGCCAGCTGCAGGGATGAACTTACAGTACTGGCTAAATCTGATTATCTGTTGCGAAGAATATTTTCTCCAATTTTCTCACCCATAGGGCCACATGATTGTCTTCTGTGACTCGCTTCCGGGTAACTGTATGCCGCAATATCATTTGCTGTCATTGGCGGACTTTTAATGGCTACAACATGCTGATCCTTAGTACTTGCCGTTGTTAGATATCTTAAAATATTAATGCAAAGAGCATGATTAATATTATAATAAAAACGCGGATGTGAACTGTGGTCTTGGTCATATTTTCGTCTTTTATTATTGACCTATCCTCTAGGTATAAATCATTTGGTGTTAAGATCAAATTCCGATTCATTTTGTATGCTAAAGCCTCGCCTTGTGTTCAATCTTCTTCTGATTCACATTTTCGTGCACGAATCACGGTCAAAGTCTCATCTTTTTCATACTTATCATTCCCGTCATCCATCGCTCCTTCGCTCCCGTTCACAAGCCTGATACTAGGCTAAAACGTATTTTTCATAACAAAATATCTTTCCAACCACGGACTGAAATGCGGGAGCTTACTGGATTGTCTTCACAAAATTTTACTTGATTTGACTATCTGTGTTTTTGTATTTTAGTCGTTATTTTTAGAATTTTATTCTAGCGCTATCTAAACTGTTCATGCCGCATTGCTTTGCATTTAACGTTTTGCTCGAAAAAGTAAGATTATATATATTTTTTATTTTTATTGACGATTATACCAGATGATATTAGTGCACATTTTATGTCTAATGTTGCCGAGATAAGCGCCAAGAAAAAAGTGTGCTACATAATGAAATACACTGCTGTATGTAATTTCGGTCACATTCAGAATGCATACGCTTAACCTATCCTCATTTTTGAAAACGTCAGTACTTATAAAGCTAAGGCGATCAAACTACAACGAACCAGCCTTAAAACAATATAGGTTTATTAATTGCATGCGATTTGTTTCTAAATATTTTAAATCACCGTCGCTTTTACCGCATAAAAATTAACGTTTATGAAAAATAATAATACGCTTTAAAATGTTAAAATAACAAACGCCGGAAACGCGTTTTATAAAAAAAATATAAAAAATACCTTTAACCCCTACAACTTTATTAGCACTATGGCAGAGAACGAAAGAAGTGCGCCGTACCGTGCTATGTAGTAAGTAACTCGATGTGGTCAATCTGTTGATGCTGGCGATCGACTGAGATGTCACGTTACGTTACTGGCCGGTGCGCGGAACACACACCGCAGACTGCAGAGTGTCACTCTGTGCTTACAATCGCTGCTGCTGTTGATATAGCAACGGTGGGATGCATGGATGACGCGCCAGCTGATGCCGCTATACGTCATCAGTCGCAGCAGCAGCAGCAGCAGCAGCTGGTATAGTAAACCTAGCGTATGTTCGCGCAAATCTTATGAACGCAACTTGACGCCACTCGGTTTTTACGCACGAAAGCAGCTATTGCTATCAGCGAGATTTTAGTAAGAGATTTTTTCCATAAACTCGAAAGGAGTCACCCCGAACGAGGGCGCTAAATGAGAGGGAGGTGGGCAAAATTTGCGATCTTTGGCCAATAACTCGCTGTATCTCAGTAACGGTGCGAGATAAGGCTTAGGTTAATATTAATCACTAATAGGAAGTCGTACACTGGCTTTTGATTGGCGCCGAATTCAATGACCTTGAATGACCTTGAACGCCAAAATAGCAGGTTTTAGTGATTTTTTTCACAATTTTGCGCTGCGACACGCATTTCAAGAGTGAATTGCGCCAAAATGGCTGGAGATAGACCAAAACAACCTGCGTATGAAATTTTCAGCATGGAATGTAGATTTTAGCAGTCCAAGTCCGGACCCTCTAGATTCAAGCAGGCCTGCGCACGTGGGTGTCAAACAGGGGTACCCCTGTAAAAAGTGGTTATTTATCCTCTGTTGGCTTGTCTAGCGTGTAAACGGTTGCAGATAGGCACAGCCATGCTGCTTATCATAACAATTACTGACGACAAGCTTCTTACGAATGTCAACACCGATGACCTTGAATGACCATAAACCCTAAAAATATTGATTTTAGGTGATTTTGGCGATTTTTGGCTGCAAAAGAGTGAATTGAGACGAAATGGATGGAGATAGACTAAGATTACCTGCGAACAGGAACTGCTATAGGCTATCGCGCGTTTCGTGAGCATTATCTCAAATTTCTTGTTATATCTTAATGAAAAGCGATTAATTTTCTCCCTGTGGCTTTCGACATTACTTCGTAAACGTAAACGTGTTGCTTCACACAAAAAAGCACAGAATAAAGTAAAAGGCAAGTTAACAGCAAAGTGCTATTTGCAACAGCTAAAGGGCGGTGTTCAGCCGCATAGATGTGATAAACGTTTACAACGTTTACAAAAAAATCTCTGTAAACGCGTTTATTATTTTGTCGACGTTTATCTCAATAAAAATCACATGAGCGAAACGAAGCAATTTTATGACAGCGACAAAGATAATTAGTGGACAGGACAACTCAACTTAGTTTTTACATAGGTATAAGATTAAAGTGAGTGAATTCTGGGCACTTTTGTAAAACGGTTGTCACAGAACTGGAGTAAGACATTCTTTGACAATGAAAAAACCTTCATTGGAATTTGAAATTATCCAAATAATAGGCCTAATATTCAAACTTAATTACGCTCTGTGTACGTTTACTTTTAGTTTATAAACGTTTACAATCTTTTTCCTAATAAACGCGTTTATTAACGTTTAGTAGGTATAATTTTTTGACGTTTATCACATCTATGTTCAGCCGTATGGATGTATTTAGTTTTAACATATTGCCAATAGCCTAATAGTACTATTACTAATTATTTTGTGTTTGTTTACGAGTAGGCCTACAGCGTATCTGAACGTTTTTCCTTCTGAAAAATTAATTTTTAAAAGCTCAGAGAATGAGCGAATGAATTTCGCGCCGCAGATTTTGATCGCGTTATAAAGCTGAGACGACTTAAAGCCGTGGTTCTGCGTGAAACACGAAACACTTTCAAAAATAGTCGCACCCGCGTGCAACTGCGCGCTGGCTGCCGAACGTCGTTTGATCAGTTCTGGCGTGGTATTATTATCAAGAATTCGCGGGCGTCGTTATTGGCTGTCGTTGCTTTTGTCGTCGATATCTTTGCTCCTACGACACAGGTCTGGTCGGTCGGCAACAGCACGAAGAGTTATAGGGTGTTTACACGATCCAGCAAACGTCCAGCAAATGTATTCAAAATACACGTAAATTGCTGGACGTTTGCTGGACGTCTGCTGGAAGTTTGCTGGACGTTTGCTGCCATAATGTTATAATGGAGCTGGACGTTTGCTGGATCGTGTAAACACCCCATTAAGCACACCCAGCCGTCGTGACGGACGAGCCGTCACACGGCTTTAGAGACATGCGATATATTGACATCCAGACTGGCAACCTGCGCTGATGCCGACTACAACCAAACGGCGCAAGATACGATCAAAGTTGCCACTGATCAATAATGTGAAGTCGCATGTACCATGTGATCTTGGACGACCTTGAATGTGGAATTACATACTTACTCTAGGCCTATTTGATGTCACATGAGCCAACCACGAACATTACTATGATGATGATGATGATAGGCCTAAACCAATATATCAGCGGCAATAAAATATAGCACAGAGACTTTCGTTTCTAGCAATATACAGATTAAGCATAGGTGCAAGTGTGTTAGTGTCGACTCGTAACTTTCAGGTTGCGGTTCGATTCTCACTGCCGTCATTTGCAAGCAACCTTGATCAAGTTGCTAACCTACGGTATGCTCAGGCCAACTCAGCCTCCTACCCTCCGTGAAATGGAAAATAAGTCGTAGCGTACGGGCTACGGGGTGAAAGCCTAATGTGGCTGATGGGAGCGGTGGTATGTCTACTAACTGCAAACCGCGGGTCCAATTGTTCGCTTAGGCAGGCAATGGACGTCTGCATACTGCGCTGCGGTATCATTAGCGCATGCAAATCAGCTGCCACTTCCGAGACTGTAAAACACTTCTGGTCTTGAGTAAGAAGCGCTATAGCAAAATTTCAGCGATCTAATGCAAAACGAACCTTTTCAAATTCGGGGTTGAATGAAGAGAGGTAGAAAAATGTGTTTTTAACGGAAATTAAACTGGCCATATCTCAAAAATCGCGGACAAAATGAAAGATACGGCCAAGGTTACTATTAATCACTAATAAGAAGTGGCATAGCCTACGCCCTGTCAGATGAGATGCAAATCGGCTATTCCAGCAACAGCTGGGCTTTTTGTTACCATATCTTTGACCAAGTTTAGGCTTTTCACCAGATGGCTACGACATCTAGGTGAGCTCACGACAACGTTCCCCTAGATTACGCGTAGTTGGCTGATAAGGGTGATAGGATATTCCTTCCCATTCTCCACCCCACTCGACTCTTAGGGCGCCTCGTCTTTGCCCTACGTCTGGAAAATTTTCTGCCGTTGCAGTTGTTGTCGCTGACAATGTTAAATATAATGACGCCCTATATACACAGTGCACTGCGACATCCGCACCGCCTTGCTGGTTCTTTCGACAGATTAGGCCTATTTATCGCAAGACTTACATACGCCGTCGAAGATTTTCTGTCGAGCAGTACGTTTCCCTCGCTGGCATAGTTCGAGAAAACGTTTTTTTCGTTTTTTGAAAATTCAAAAAACGTGACTTTTTACGTTTTTAAATGACCTGTCAAAAAAGAGAACGAAAAAAACGTAATTATATCAATACAGCATAATCTTACCTGAATGTGCAAAATTTTCCAAATACGGTACACGTACGATTTAATACAATTACGGTATGCAGGCCTACAATTTTTAACGTTCGTACTTTCCAGCAAATAGTACAAATACAGATACCTGACGGAGAAAAGAGCACAAGACCTAGTCTACGTCCACTCCAACCTCCGGCTGATGGACAATCTGAAGTCGCCGGACTATCAAGAGACGACTGTTCAGTGGGAGGAGTGGGGACTGTCAGACGATGATGCATCCGAGTCTGAATATGCGGAAGGAGAAGTGGACTAACTATAACAGACTGTTTGTCTGCTTAG
>Ga0056128_1005215_pt1 | contig 16329 bp, 8 predicted proteins | sample WorMetLIZISLAND2_FD_71113 | JGI IMG/M metagenome (GOLD analysis project Ga0056128, IMG submission 71113) | Marine gutless worms symbiont microbial communities from Max Planck institute for Marine Microbiology, Germany - Olavius geniculatus... ... | reverse complement strand
TAAAGGTGCGGTGGGCGGAAGAACTTCACGTTTACGCGCCATAAATTTCTGCTTGTAACAGTGAAAGAATGGTTAAAATCGGTGCTGAATTACCGAAGTTATCCCAAAAATTAAACTGGGTATCCGTTTTTTTGGACCACCCTGTATATCTCAGTACATTTCTACGCATGTGTCTATCTGGTATATGTGTATAGAAGGAGTGGAGTCTGGTGTGAAATTGAACAATGTTACAGTGACGGAGATGTCGAAGTTAGCTCAACTGCCAGTGCCTCAGACGGCAACACAGCCAACTAAACCTACATGCACTGCGGCCGCCGACTTGACAAGGTGCTCTATATCGTAGTTACACGTGTGCAGTATAGCAAAATGTTGTGAAACATTTGTGCGAATCTTCCAGAAAAATTTTAGCATCTTAAACAAAAGCAACTTTGTTACTATTGTGCTGTATAAACTGTAAACACAATTACTAAGTTTCGACTCCATTTTTTGTCACGTTAATACTCTTAGCGGCTATTTATGATTAATCAGTCAATTTTGTTTTTTTTTCTTGCCTTGTTTTTGTGGCTAACGTTTAGGGGTCTAACTAACATGTTTATATTAATATAGATCTAAGGTTTTTAAAAAAACTTTTTAAAACTAAAATATTACTGTATTTTTGTACGTTCTTTCGTAGGTGCATGGCGTATTTAGGGAAAGGGAGAAATGTGTTTCCCATTACCCGCTGACAATTTGCACAAGTTTAAATTTTAAACAACGCCACTGGCCACCGCTGTAGGAAATGCCGAATCTTTACTTTGATTATTATTTATCTACAGATATAACATATGTTGTTAAAAAACAAGCATTTAAGTTTACAAACGTTTATTACATTTGAATAGATGGATTGGTGGACTGATGATGTACTTGTAGGCTGACTACGAAGCTGGAAGACTCCTGTGAAATGACAACGCGGCAAGACAGTCCGTCGTCTGTTTGCAGTCACAGCTCGCCGCCGCTTACATCTTCTTCACATCTCCTTTTTGCCGATCCTAATTATTTCTCAACTCCGCTCTCAGCGTCAGTCGTCTCGGTCGCTGGTGTCTCGGACACTCGTCCGCGTGTCTCGGCGGTGGTCTCGCCGTCATCGGTTTCGTCGGAGGAGGTCATTTGTCGTCGCCGCCGCCGCCGGCGTGGGTCAGGCTGCCTGGAGGCACTGCCCGGCTACCGGTGCCCAGTGGCTGGGTGTGGTCGACTGTATAGCAAGAGCTCGCACCTGTCTGCTCACAGCCGCACGCATACCGGTATACACCATCACCTCCACTCCAGCAATGTGGAACGGGAGCAATTGTCACCGCCTCCCCCCAGCCCAAATTGTAGTTTGTCGGAAAATTTGATTTTATTTGAGAAAAATTTTTTCCAAAGATAGAAAATCAAATGCTGAATTGTAGTATTTTGTGGAAATTTAGAGGCAAAATCGGGATTTAGAGCACCCACGAAATTCTCTGTCGAAAAATTGTAACAATCTGTCACTTCTGCTTTTTATACCCCACGATGCCGCTGCATATGGCCGCTTCTACTTTCGCTTTCATAACAGCACAATACGTTTGCAAGTTTAATGGAAAAACGTCGAAAAACGTGTGTAAAATGTTATACAAAATTATGTGCAAAATGTTTTAAAACATCCCAGAAGGAACGCACAAGGCTTTAAAAGAGGAAGTGGTTGCATTTGTAAAAATGTTCGGACGAGGTTTTGAATGTAATTTTTCGCTGCATTAGCCGTAAGTTAGGCCCATAAGCTATAAGCATGGACGGTCATGGGACATTTTTTTCGTTTTTACTTGCGAGAGCTAGCTGAGCTAGGTAGGCCTATAACGCGTAGGCCTATTAGCTGTCGTAATTCTGTCTGTCCATCTATCTTGGTGTCTGTGACGTCCCGGTACCGATCCAAGCTCAGGTGAGATAGAGACTCGGGGTTTTTACCATATGATAGTCTGGAGTCTCTAGTATTATGTGACAAAATCTAATGCCGCTGGTTAAAGGGATCCCCCTCAAACAAAAGCGTGAATGAGGGGCGTTTCCTAAAAAGACATTTACTCATTTTACCGTCATTGGCTCGTCTAACGTGAAAATGGTTGCAGGTAGGCACAGACAAGCACTGGTGACAAGCTTTTTTCGATTCATCAACTTTGATGACCTTGAACGACCTCAAACCCCCAAAATAAGGGTTTTAGTGAATTTTTCGCAGTTTTTGGCTGCAGCACACATTTCAACATTGAATTGCAACGAAATAAATAAAGATAGACCAAGAAAATTTGCGTACGAAATTTTCAGCATTAAACGTGAATTATAGCAGTCCAAGTCCCGACCCCCTACGTTCAAGTAGATCCGTGCGCACGCGGGTATCAAAGATAAGTATCCTCTAAAAGTGTTTATTTAACCGCAACTGGCTCGTCTAGCGTTAAAACGGTTGCAGATAGGCACAGACATGCTGCTTATTGACTGTCGGCGCCCTAGCGCTATGGCAGTTCTTAAAACCAAGCAGGTCTATAGCCTATGTATGTGATTCTGTCCAGCTAGTGCACTGCAATTCACGGACTCCTTAAATCCATTAGCACATGAATCAAGAGGTTCATGACCAATTTTCATCTTAAAAAGTCAAAGGTCTGACTTTTTCCCAAGACTAAAACGTCGACTTTATTTTTTTTTGTTTTCGAGGCGCCTCGATCATGACAGACCACTAGGCCCTACATCAGTGACGTCAGCTCTGGGTCGATAATTTTCCTAGCTAATGATGAAGATGACAATGGCATGATTGTGCGCGGTGCAGGTGAGAAGCCGTACGTATGCAATTGGTCAAATTGTCGCTGGAGCTTCGCGCGATCGGACGAGCTCACTCGACATCTGCGCAAACACACAGGTGTCAGGCCGTTCAGCTGTCGAACGTGCGGACGATCATTCTCGAGATCCGACCACCTCTCACTCCACACCAGACGACATCAGCAGATCTCCACGCCGTAGCCTAAACCACTCGACACCTGAGCTAAAAAATCTAGGATTTTGGGAAAGTTTTTTTTTAGTTTCTAAGGTTTTTACGTTTTTTTCATACTTCCTACAAAGAAGGCAGACACCGATTTGAAGATCAAATCAATTAAATCAACTGTTTTAATGCAACAATTGTCAGACTGTAATAATGTATAATAAAAGACAAAATAAAAAGAGTCCAGCCAACGAGCAAGAACATCCTTACCGTTCTTCATATTGCATCGTTTTTGTTAAGTGAACTGTGAATGACTTGACGTCAGAACTCAGATGACAGTTAAAATATGAAATTAATTGAATTGTATTATAAATTAGCCTACACAACAAATACAAAACTTTAGACTTTTGGACTGTTGAGGTTATTAAGTTTTTAAACGTAAAACCAGGTTTTTCGTTTTTTTCAACTTAATAAGGTAGTTCTTTTCATAACCAATTTTCCAGCTTACTCGCGACTGTCTGTAGGCCTAGACTTGTGTCCCAAAAAACGTCCCACTTTGTGATTGTCTACATGTATATCTTTGCCAAATATTAACCGATTTTTAAAATTCTTTCACTGATGCATTCTGTTGACAACTAACAAAAAAGTGATTATTGAATATCCTGCCACACATTATCTGTGTCGCTACACTACCTTGTGAAATATAAATGCAAGAAAAACTAACAATAATAGACAGCAAACGTGTTGGTGAACAAAATACACTTCCAATCAAAAATTGTTGAAAAATGCAGCGAATAATATCTGTATGATGCTACATTTTGTTTCTTTGGATATCTGGCGTACTGAACGATATGTTTGTTTCTGGCCTTTGTGGTTTAGCAAGCCTACCATTTCATCCACAGTGACCACATTCTTTTCAGTACGTGTATGCTTTAGTCTGCCGGTCTCATGCCTTTGGTCGGTGCTGCGTGTTTTCCAAATATCTGTTAATAACAATCCCACTCTTTCCATGTTGCAGGTTATCTCCAAAAATTCTGCCAGTATTCTCCAAAAACTATTTTTTGAACTGGTACAAGTTCTTAATCTGAGCCTGGTCTCCGCTGCTAAATGGCACATTACATCACCAGTATATCGTCAGTGCATTAAGAATTATTATTTACGACAATATCATCTGCTTTCTGTAACTAACATCAGAAATGCATGTAAAACTAGATAAAATGTAATTTTTGTATAAAAATTAGTAAAAATTGTTTCAGAAGACGATTTTTTGCATATGTATTATAGTGATTTTAATGATTTTTGGAAATTCATGTTTCACATGGTAGTGTAGCGACACAATGTGGTGGGATATTTAACAGCTATTTTATTGCCAATTGTCCACAGTATGTGCCAGTAACAAATTTTGAAAATCGGTTAATATTTGGCGAAGATATGGAAAATGACAAAGTGGGACGTAGATTGTAGAATAAGCCCACCAGAAGAGAAAATACATTCACAGTAAACTGTTTGTTAACCTTTGGATGCCATTAGACCGCGTGGACACAATTTATTTTGCCCGAGTGTTGTATTTAATTCTCTATAAACTGTTCGTTTATTGTCTATTCCCTGTACGGATTTTTGTTTTCTTTCAAATTTTGACAACATCTGCTGACACTGCCATGACTGAATTTCATTGTTGAGTGCATATTTGTGTGCAGCTGTGATTAACAAAACTTACTTGCATGTTTCAAACTTAATCTAAACCGTCTGTCTCTGTTTCATGGGGTTTTAACCTGAAATAAACAGCTCACCGATTGATTGATATTCGTTTGAGCAATAGTTAACAAATCGCAACCATATCATTTTGCTGTTTTTGCAGACGTATGTTGCGTCCATGTGCAATGTAAAGCAATAGCACAATAACGTGACTATATGACTACATGTGTGCTACATTTTATTGTTGTAAATATTCAATATTGCATATGGTACAGTGATACGGAAGTCGTTTCCTACTTAGTAATTTCCAGGATCCGGTTTATAGTCGATTTTCGTCTATTTGCCCTGTGCCTTCATGACGATATCATGTAACTGTTGCTAGCAGGCTGTGCCTACAGGGTGCGACAAAAAGTAGCCCCTAAAGTTTTTCGCTGTATTCTCAGCAACCGTTTGGAGTTTTAACCCCGAAGCCTGTACTCTAGTTATTCAAATGCTTAAAAAATATTCTGTTGTGAAAAATCATGATTTTTGCATGTTAGTGTAGTTGTACGTTTAAGGCATAGTGCATACACTGCATACTGTTCCATTAAGAGAAGCATCAGAATTAAGCAGCTTCATTTTTTTAACCGGGCAACTGGTTGCAAAAAATTGTATGTCGTCTGCTGGGGTATTTTATTTTGAGCCACCCTGTAGAAATTAACTGTCTAGCGTGGGGCACCATCAATGGCATCGAGGGAGCAGTCAGCAGGAAATGTGCTAAGCTCACAGAAAGAGCCGATCACAATAGTATCAACCACGAGGGTTTGGAGTAATGACTATAACAGGATTTATGGATTAATGCAGGGGAGCAGACATGGGTTAGACATGGTGAATCGAATTGTGACATATTTTCACGCTAGTTTAATTTGCTTGCTCCCTGCAGAATAATTCTCAAGAGTATTATACAGTACACGCTGTTTTGTATGGCGTGCACTTCTCTCAGCCTTTTGAATCAGTTTGTCCTAGTCCTTCCTCACTGTGCCCTCCTTTTCACTTTCCCTCCAGGGTGACCACTTGTCTGGAAAATCTGGAAATGTTAAAGATTTCAATAAAAATTAGGGAAATGTCAGGGAAAAATTTTGTTGAGGAAAATTACCCCAAATCTTTCTAAAAATTACGTAATCCAGCATTTTAGTATCACTCACTCAGTAATCTATGCAAATTATTTTATACAGTCTCTTGCTGAATTTTGCTTACTTATATTATATCTAGTGGTATAGACAAGGAGGGAAGCAGAGGCCCAGGCCCCTTCCAATGCTACAGATTAAATATAAGCATACATCTAAACTGCACTAAATTTGCTAATTTGGTCAGTTTATTCTCGAGAAAATAATTAAAATTGTTGCCACCAGATGTCATCTTTAGAGCTAAAAAGCACTAAATTCGATTTTTTCTGGAGCTCTGCCCCAGACCCCACTGGGGGAGCTTTCAGCAATCCCCCAGGCCCCTAGCTGTATTTTAAGGGGTCCTACATTTAAGAGAAAGGAGGGAGCAGGAAAAGGGAAGGAGAGGGGAAAGGAGAAAAGAGGTAAAAGGGGAGAAACAAAGAAGGGGGAACGAAAGGAAGAAGGGAAATGAGGTCCTTCCAACTGACATTTCTGGCTATGTGTCCACTGTGTTTCATAAAAGGACCCCTTTTTGTTTTTTTCATAATTCACTCAAATGATGATCAATTTACACAAACTTGTATCAGTTGTAGCTGAAGAAAAACTAATTCAAAATATTGCAACAAAATATGGCAGTTGAGTAAATATTCTTTGCTAGTCCTGACGTAATGCTGACGTTATAATGTGTCACGGGTACAAACTGGATAGTCTCAAGTGGTGCTGTCAGTTGCTACTCTGCTCCAGTGGTGAAAAATCTGGTTCATTTATGACAAATTGTTGAAGTTTTACAGTTACAGCTACAAAAACATGCAAAGCAATAGCATTTACGTGTCTGTAGGGATAGTTGGACTTTTATGCGTTCGAGCAAGACAGTGCACTAGCATACCAAGATTGCAATATGGTTGCATTCTTAGATCTCAAGACGCCTCATTTCATGTCCCCATGTTGCTTAGTGCTGACACAATAAACATTTTTCATTAGCGAACCAGATTAAGCTCACCATCGAAGCAAGGTAGCAACTGACAACACCAGTTGAGACTATCCAGCTTGTACCTGTGACACATTATGACGTCAGCATTACGTCAGGACTAGCAAAGAATATTTAATCAACTGCCATATTTTGTTGCAATATTTTTAATCAGTATTTCTTCAGCTACAACTTGTACAAATTTTGTGTAAACTGATCATCATTTAAGTGAATTATGAAAAAAACAAAAAGGGGTCCTTTTTATGAAACATCGTGTATGTAAATTAGTACAAGCATTAGGCTACCCTAGTTGAATATCAGTTAAAATAGTCAGGAATGCCGCAAGAATTTCAGTGTCTCGAGAGTGGTCAGTAGGCCACCCTGCCTGTATAGTCCCTCCACAAAATCTAGCTAATGTCTGGGGAGCCCAAATCCAAGCTTCCAGATCGTACAAAGATCATACTCTGCCTTTAAGTTGGGCAAAGTCAAATTTTCCCTTGAAATTTCAGCCAAACCCACCTGTAACCACGTTCAATGCTGCCAAAAAAAACAATCAATTATAAATTAATGCCGGATATATCGCACAACCATAATCATTAGCACATTCTTGACTGTTTTTACTTTTTAAGTGTAGGAGTGGGTGAACACTAACTTCATCCACTCATCATCATCATCTACCTCCTTGGTGAAGATAATAACAAAACCGAGTTAATTTTCCAAAGTGACTCCAGGTTGGGCCAACAGCAAAATTTCTGTCAACGAACAACACAATAAAAGTGCACAAAAAATTTATAGCAATACTAACAACGACAATTTGCAAACAATTTCAACCACAAGAAAAACATATAAACCCAACTATCTACAAGTGGATCAAATTCCCTTCCACTTTTGCATTGAGTTCTCAACAACAGAAATTGCCTAAAACATCGCTAAATATGCCATTTCAACAAACAGACAATAAAAACTAAAATATCCACTGTACATATCAAACCAACTTATCAACAGTTCAACAGTAGTAAAGCCAATACTTAAACGAATATCATAGTGCATGTGCATACGGAGCTTTACTGACTAACACTGAACATGCACACAAAGGTTGGCAGGTTTCTGCCAAAGTTGGTTTAAACCAAGCTTAAACCAGTGCAGCTGAAGCAGTTTTTTGCTATATTCTGCCACTTCAAACTTCAAATACATATTGCGCATAATATGGCACAAGTTTTGCATGTTAATCTATTAATACTATAAAAATCAATGTAATGATCACATTTGACAATGTGTCAGTTTGAACCAAGTTTTTGCTGGTCTAAACGTGTTGTATAGTAAAAACATGTTTTTGCTGACAAAATCCAACCCTGGCCAGGCCTGTAGCCAGACTTCTCCAACGTTAGGGTTGGGCTTCAACTCCACCTTTGGGCCACCAAAGGGCTCTTCATAAATCTAGACAACAGGCCTGAGCAGCGCTATAAGCCCACCCCCAGCGCATCTGAAATCAATCGACATACTGGTACTATACAAATTAGTTTATTAATATAATTATTGAAGTCTGGATCAAAACCCCAGCCTCAAATGCATGCATTTTATGCATTTTGAGTTTAAAAGTTGCATCTGTGATCATTTTTTAGTTATCATTATGCAATGTTTCGTAGTTCCAGCTAATGCGGAGAGGAAGTTGATCAAACCCATTGGCTATGGGGCGGCTGATGCATATGCATAAATGTAATATTCAATATGCGAAAAAGACCAGCAGGTTAGCAGGCGAGCACATAAGTAAGTAAGTTCTATTGTACACTGTGTCTCAAAAAACATCCCCGACATTTTCGACCATAACTTGAAAAACCAATTATCAGATTTTTATAATTTTTGGTACAAATATTCCAGACACAACTTGCCATCAAATGACCATTCATTTTCCCACCTCACCCAACGTTTGTTTCTGCACTACCTAGAGAAAACACAACCAGCAAAATATCACTTTTTTTATCCAATGCGATATGATTGCTTAATTAACACAACGCGTAAAATCATATTTTGTTCACATTTTTGATGCTATAGCTGACATTTCATCCAGTTGTCCATTTTTTCAACTGCCTGTAGTAAAATTGCTTGAAGTGTTGGCCCACTATGCGAACACGGACAAGGAGACGCTTTCTCCATTCATTGACAGCAGTATCGATAAAGTTCTGCTCCAGACCAATCCAGGCTGTTACCAGTTGCTTCTTGACTTCACAAACATTCCTAAACTTTATCTGGTAGACACACTGCTGCATGACAGTCAAACCCTGTAATAGACCAGCCCATAGATTAGGATAGATGGAATTTATTGAGGTTATTTCATTCATTTCAACACGTTTTATGCTTGGTCTGCTTTCCCCAGGTAGTGCAAAAGCAGACGTTGAGTGAAGCGAAAAGTAAAACATTTATTTAATAGCCAGTTGTGTGAGAAATATTTCTGCCAAAAATTATTAAAATCTTCTAATCATTCTTCAAGTTACAATCGCTAATGTTGGGGATGTTTTTTCAGGTTTTCTGTTTATTTCAACATATATTTCGCTTGATCTGCTTTCCCTAGGTAGTGCAGAAGCAAACATTGGGCAAGGTGGGAAACTGAACAGTCATTTGATGGCAAGTTGTGTCAGGAATATTCATTCTAAAATTATCAAAATCTGATAATTGGTTTTCAAGTTACAGTAAAAAATGTTGGGGATGTTTTTTTGAGACACAGTGTATATATGTACACTAATGCACGAGTTGGCAATACAAAAGCACAATATGTACAAGATGACACAGAGCTCTAATCAGAAGTCGTCCAATCAGATGTCAATGCCTATGTAGCCAAAGTCAGGCGTTTATAGCCAGAAAGATACATATTCATGCACAATACCACTGAGTGCTTCAGACACCAATTTTCACCAAATAAAGGGTTTGATGCTAATTTGGCATAATAATGCAAAAAACTTTGCTTGATGAATGGCAAAAAGGTGCAAATGTATCTGAACCCAGAGCTGTGATTCTGTGAAGCAAAGCACCAGCTCAATGAGATGCATTAAATCACACATTGGCTAAAATAACCACATAACTGGCTAAAATAAAACATATAGATACAAATTACAGAATATGTATCTTCCTGGATGCTAAAAGCCTCTAGTCAAAGTCCTGAACATATCAGCAAATAATAACCTAAATAATAACAAAACATGTCTCGGCAGCAAAATCCAATTGTAAGTCTCGTCAACTTATACCAGCCAAACTTATGAACTTCTAGTCTACTCAAGATCAAACCAAATTTAAGACATCAACCTAAACTTCCCTGGATCAGGGTCAAAGGTACGGTAGCTAATCTTTTTGGGTGTAAAGAAGAGAAACCCAAACAAACTTAAATGTATAGATAGCTTTTCCGAAACTAGTACTAAAAAGTCGTGAATTAGCTTTGGTACAAAATAGCAACCTCTGAATCATCTTCTGTATACTTTAGTTAATCAAACATTTGGCAGTCAAAATATGGAAAATAAAGTACAGGTAAGCTATGAATTGGATACGATGCTGTTTCACAACGGGCCAGCAAAATTGTTGTGCAAAAACACAGCACATACCAAAAGATAATTAAGAAATTTCCGCCATTCTGTACAGCAACCACAAAATAACCCATTCTGCCATAATGGGGACTAAGCCATACCATCTGTATCACTCTGGGTATATGGCCAGAAACTGATATTTCTGTCTGCAATGTTCCAATGACGGACAAGGGTATTATATAGCACCTCATAGACAAACGGCCAGTTTCTCCATATTTTGGTGTAATAATCAGCTGGCCAATTGACACTGACTAGATTTAACTATATAAGCATGGTACAAAAATAACAAGTTTTCTGGCATTTTCAATACTGCTAACCAATTGGCCAACAGTTAACCAACCGAAATTGGCCATTAAAAGCTAGCTGGCATTTGACCATACATTACACACAGACAGAAATATACATAGTTAATTAACCATCTAGATACCAGCTTAGTTAACCAACCAGTTAAGAACCAGAAACATCCCTCAGCCTGCAGTACTATCGCAAGTCAAAAACCCCGACCCAAATGACTGGCATGTGTTAGCTCTGATACTGAATGGCAAAGTATAAGTTGACATGAGCACCAAAACCTAACGGTCATGTGTACAACATCAAATTGGCACTGTCATCAGCCACACTACATGGTGCTCAGAAAAAAAGCAGAAACTTCCTGCTTTGCTTCTGTGCATAGCTTTCAGAAACACTAACCAAAATCCAAAAAATTAGTATCTACAGCTGAGCAGATGCTGATTCTACATAACTGTAAGAAGATTGTGATGGCAAAAATATTTTTGCTACTGTAATTAAATATTTAAAAACTATTCTTTGCAATGGGATAATGGCATGTTCTAGTTATAATGCTAATGATAAGAAATTTCATTTAACAGCTGTCAAAAAAGAAAGGAATGAAAAACTAGCTTAGTAGGATGTTTCAGAAGTAAGTTGCTGCAGTGGCTAATACTAAAGAAGTGATCAGCCAGCTTTCCTCATAACTGCTTATCCATTCAATTTCTTTATATTAAACATATATTCCGAATCTGACTTTTATTCTGCCAAGAACGATCTTATATATAGATTAAAACATCTGACACCGAATTTTCACTCATCCACATGTTGTTCTTCAACAGCTAAACCTTTTGCAGTTACAATTTCACCGATGTCCTCACTCACCTTGATACTCACGTTGCTAGCTGTTAGCTGGCACATTGTTTTTGCAATGTTTTTTTAAGCATTTTTTTAGCTTTTAGACACCTTATTTTGATGTTCTATGTTTGCAATGTGCGACTGTGCTGCCATCTGGCATTTCAACAAATGATGAATGATGATTACTTACAGTAATGCAAAATCAGCATTTGGACAGCCCCTACTGTCCAAAATTTTCAGTAAAAAATTCTCCAGCAGCAAAACAACAAAAAGAAAACAGTGTAATTTTTCTGAGCACTACGTATTTATGAACTGGTGTTAACTGGAACGTGTAGAGTATAAACGTTGGGACCCAACATGTGACTAAGACTGAGAGAGAGACACAGAAGGTGGTTGGCTGTTGAGCTAACTTAGTCGGGCCGGTGTATCGACAGCTTTGGAACAAATTCCACCAGCAGAACCTGCACAGATCCAGCAATAAACACCAGCTAGCTACTTCATCTGTATACATACACCCATAAATCTCTTGCTTACCATCCAATAATCAACTATGTACAAACTTTCTTCATGGCATCTTAAATCTATCAGTAACCATTTGAAAACGGATTCTGATCCGAATTTTCATATAACTGCAACAAGTTAGTAAACTGCTTTCTAGCTTCTCTTTCACTCTAATCTGAACTGATGAACTAAGTGTTAAATACTTGTTCTTAATTAGCCTTGATGTCAAAATGGACGGAAGGCTCTGTTACTTCTAGCTAGTTTAACCAGTGCACTAGGACTTTATCAGAAGTCAGTGCAGTTGAAGCTCCGTCACCACTATGAGGACTGCTGCATCAGGTACAATATGCAAAAGACTAAAAATCTAAGATAAAATAAAAATTTGGGGCAGGGTCAAACGTGAGGTTGCCTGGCGCCAGCAAGTCAGATGGGAGAAAAATTAAAAAGGTTGACGTTCCTCTCATGGCAGCATCACAAGGCACGAATGCGACTACATTAGCCTACACATAACACAAAAAGTGTTGATCTGTATTTATAAACCGACTGCATGGTGAGTGGTGACGCCACCTAGTGAATGGATAATACCATGCGCATCATTTTGCATTGTTGGACGTACCATTTTGGATGTATAACATGCCCAACTTGCACCTCCCTCCAAAATTCGGCCTCAGTTTCTTCCATGTAAGTGTAGTCTTTCCACAATTTTGGTCTAGGTCTGCTGTCTGAATTCAATAAAAATGTGGAAAATAAAAAAAGTTAAAAAATAAAAAAGTCAAAAAAGTGAAATGAAAAACAATATTCCTCCCAATTATTTTGTTATGTCCAATGGCGATGGCATGGTTTTTGTGAGTGAATGACAGACAAACTCACATATTCTGTCATGGCAGTTGTGTCACACCGCTGCTTTTTCAACGACCAGTGAAGCCCGAGCTGTTAGCACACAAACCAGCCAGTCAACATGATGCAGCAGTTTAACGTGGCTTTAGCCTAATTCTTCCTTAAAACAAACTGCGACAGTGAGTGATGAACATGCCACGTTACTTCAAAAAACAGTTACTGGTTAAAGACTATGGACTTTTATGAATAATTTTGCATTCAAGCAAAGAAAATAAAATGCGGGCATATCGCATCCCATCGCTTCCTACCCCTTTCATCCTGAATCTCACTACGTGCATTGGCGAGTGTTCTAAGCTCCATCGACCAGCCTTGGATAATTAATGAATGCAGTAATAAATGCACATCGACATGCTTGAATAATTATGGTGCATTTTTATGCAAAAAAAGCAAAACTAACAGCCCAAATTATGCATTAATTTCTGCTTGAAAAATAATATCAGTATAATTCCACAACAAAAAGCACTTACTTTATGATAGAGATGGCTGTTTTCCCAGTCCAGAAGTTTTTCAATCACATGCCGTGTCTGCAATTAAGTCAACAAATATATGTTATATAAATGGCAAAGAACAACACAAATGAGTAATTAGCTTATCACTCAAATGGCTTGGAAGTGTATGATAACCTTCAGATGTCTGATGACATCATGATATCTATGCCACGCTTCAAAGCCTGTAAACATATACTATCATTAGCTGAAAAAAATAACCAAGTTACATAGCATGGTCAGAGATTACTGGTGCTACTTCAATTATAGTACTGATATTTCTAATTACTGCTTAACTACAGAATTTTTACAACATTTTTCTCCCTTAAGCTAGGGACACAGTTTATATGCTGGATGTCCTTCAAGTTTTTGAACTAAATGCATCAAGACTATGAGAGATACAAGGTCTGTGAATGTGCTAAATCGTTGCCCTCCTAGATATGATAGACAATGGAAATGGACCACAGTCACTGTCAGTCAGCCTTACTCTCTCATGGCTCTGAGGTACAACACAGATCTCAGCTCTTAGATCACACTGTCTACTAGAAGCAGGCTTCATTTGTTCAACATGCATCATCTGTGAAACTAAGTAAGCTTTCAAGATCGTGGGGTCGGCCAAGGTTGCAGCAAGATCAAAGTATATGAGTGAGTTACTGCAGTAGATGAGCCTAATGACCCCTGGGAGCTGAAGCACAACTAATCATTCAATCTAATCATTGGTACTGTAAAACCAAACAATTTTTCCTAGGCTAAGAACTCACTCAAGCTGAAGCTTCATCTAGTTTTTGGGGTCCTACGATGTCAAAGTTTGTAATTAGAGATGTATTTAATATTTACTAAAGCTGTCAAAGCGTTAATTTTTCTAACGCATTAATTAATGCATTATTAACGCACCCAGGCCGTCGAGAGGGAGAGTAGGGGGAAGGTAAGTTAACCTAGGCCCTGCGATGTTTAGGGGGCCCCGCGATGTTTGGGGGGCCCCACCTGTAGAATATGGAAAGTTAGAAACATTTTAACGATCAGCAATAACTGGCATCATAGCTAACACATAAATCTATTAGCCTGTCATCAGAATAATTATTTATTTACAGTAGCGGTGGAAAGGCAACTACAGTTTACTTACTTGAATTCATACGATTGTCAAATAACCGCAGTTTAATGGAATACTGAAACGTTTTGCTTCACAGAATTTAGTAAATTAACATAAATTTACGTATGTGCGTTAATTTTTTAAATGTGTGTTAATGTATTAACGCACTAACGCGGTTAATTAATGTGTTAATTTGACAGCTTTACTATTTACCCGTTTACTGAGGCAAATGACAGGCCACATGGAGCAACCCAGTGTACAGCAGCAACATAAACAGCCACAGACGAGCCACTTCATGTTGAGTGGTAAAGTCTTCCGTAGTACGCTGTTGATTCTCGTCATTGATGCAGCAAACTCCTCTGGTGCTACCTGACAGCCGTTAACAAACACATCAGTTATATATGAAGCTGCAGTTTTTTTATCAGTAATAGTTGCCGACAGTCCTCATTGTGGTGTGCCACCTTGTCACACTGGTGGGGTTTATAGCTCCGAAGACCCAAACAATTTCTACAATCCGGAGAAGATGAGCCAACCAAGAGCACATCAGTTTTATATGAAGAGTTATCATACACCTTACCAGTGCTCATGTAAAAGGTAAAAAAGTAAAGGTAGTATAGCTCTTAATAGAAAACCCTTCACAGATCTATAGAGCGTCACATGCCATATGGGATCACACAGTGCTAGCTGTCACCCAACAGAAGTGAATGTGCCATGCCTTAACCCTAGCCAGACAGGCTGGTATTCAACTTACCTACCCCGGAGGAATGGAAGGCTGAGTTGACCTTGGTGTTGGTTATATACCAAGATGGTTTACTTGTCCGCAGACAGTCACCCATCCAAGTAGTAACCACTTGATAGTGTCCCGACCAGGAATCGAACCCACAACCATTTGAACGTAAGTCTGACACCCTACCATTACACCACCAAGCCAACTGGTTAATCTATGGCTTCAATTTTGACGATTTTGGCTTCACAGTCGTTTATCTATGGCTTCACAGCTGTTAACGTGACCTTTGGTTACCGCAACTTTCTGAGAAAGTGCATTGGGCTGAACTGATATGACCTCAGTGCTGGACAGGTAAGGTAACCATTACTTAAAATTCCCAAGTCACCCACGTCGATTTAAGCCCAGTTCTCATAGTATATTTAGTCACATTTGGTAAAAAAACGAACAACAATAATGGTCTCCTTTCTTTGACTAAGTCACAAACAGGGTACCACAAATTTTATAAATTTGTGGTAATGACATAAAATAAAGCAAAAAGTTAAAATAGTGCAAACCTTTGCATAAAGTGCTGGCGGAAATTCAGAATCGAATCGATTACTTAACCCAAATCTAAAACACAAAAAATAATGAAAATGTGACAAAAAACATCTGTAACAAAGCATATAAACAATACTAGCACTGCGGTACTGGGTATTGCCTGATATCTGTCAGTGTCGGCAGTATTGCGTATCAGCTGATACTTTCGTTGGCCATGAGACCCAATACCAATATCACTCGGGATAGAAACGGGCGCCGCGTCACGTTTGCTAATCAGTGATTAAAAGCCACAGACTGTCTTCAGTCTGACTTCAGGGCACGCCAACCGAACTGGGCAGTAAGTAAAGCGTTATTGTGTTGTTGTTACGCAGTAATGGTCTAGACGGCAGTTAGCATCGCAGCACCAGGGGAAGCCCAACCATAATGATGCAGCAGTTAGGATGGAGCACCCTGGAGGAACGAAGGAAACAAACCAGAGCTGTCATGATGTACAGAATAGTCCACGGTCAGACTGCTATACCAGCACCAGTCTACCTCACTCCAAACACGCAGAGCACAAGAGGACATGGTAGCAGGTTTTGCATTCCAGCTGGGTGTGTTGATGCCTTTAGACACAGCTTCTTTCCAGTTAC
>Ga0056128_1005212_pt1 | contig 16331 bp, 10 predicted proteins | sample WorMetLIZISLAND2_FD_71113 | JGI IMG/M metagenome (GOLD analysis project Ga0056128, IMG submission 71113) | Marine gutless worms symbiont microbial communities from Max Planck institute for Marine Microbiology, Germany - Olavius geniculatus... ... | reverse complement strand
TTGTCTTGGTCTATCTCCAGCCATTTAGTCGCAATTCAGTGTTGAAATGTGCGCTGCATCCAAAAATTGCGAAAAATTCACTAAAAACCTCTCTTTGAGGGGTTCAAGGTCGTTCAAGGTTATCGATGTTCATGGATCCAAAAAGCCTGTCACCAGTGCTTGTTATGATAAGCAGCATGTATGTACCTATCTGCAACCGTTTTCACATTATTCGAACCAATAACGGCATAATGACGTCTTTTTAGGGGGTACCCCTCTTCGATGCTCTCGTTCGAGGGGAACCCATGCACCCAGTGGCGCGAAATTTTGTCACAATAAACTAGAGACCTTGGGGCAGCCCACAGTGAAGATTTCGTGATCCTAGCTTGCACCGTTTTGATACAGCTCACGAGTGTGGCAGACAGGCGCCCAGACGATGGCTAAGACGCGCGAAGCATTCTGCTGTCGCGCGTAAAAACGATTAAAAATGGCGGAAAGGCACGTAAACCTAACAGGAAATTAATCAACCATTTACACTTTGACTTGCTTATTTAATTGCGCCACGCACGCAAATGACGTAGGGCCTAATTACGTAACATCTGACGTCATTGCATATTTATTACGGCATTTATTTTTGGTACCAGACTGCTTTAATTTACTAAACTATCCGCACGCATAGGACTGTAAATGGTCGCCATGTTTTCACTCAGCTAAAGTCAAAAGTTGAAGTGGATTCAGGCTCAGCGAAAGTTAAGCCCTAAGGGCTAAAGCTATCTCTTCCATGCAAATCGAACCGACTTTAACCAGGTTAGTTTGGCTCAACTTTGGTCTAAGTAGGTACTTTTGGACTCAGCAAATCGCTGAGACTTTCGCTGAGTCCAAACTTCGGTCTAAGTAGGTAAGTTTAGGCTCAGCAAAAGTCTCAGCGAAATCACTTCACTTTTTGACTTAAGTAGGTACTTAGACCGAAGTTCAGACAGTCCTTGAGACGTCTATTTTGGCCAGCGCAAGAGCGGACCGTTTCTTGTGGATTTCGCTGCAGAAAATGATCTTGGCAATGCCTTGGAGACAGGACTCTGTTATGTTTGAGATCTGACGCGGCGCCGCTCCATGCAGTCAGTGGCACCAGGGCGTGCTAGGTCAAATGCCCTGGCTGAAAGATCCACCGCCCTGCAGTGTTTGAATTGCGGGGGGGAGGGATTGGGGGGTTGAACCAACACACTGTCAAATTATGTACAGGGGGTCAGCTACGTACTGTATACGATTTACATCACAATTTTGTTTGGTCTCCAACCGTCGAAAAGTTCAACCCCCCCCAGCTTATTTTTCACAATTCAAACACTGCCGCCTTGGCTTCATCCTGCCTATTGTTTTGCTTCGGTAATGGCTGAAGCTGGCCTTAAGACGCGTTTTTTTCACACTCAAGATGTCCAAAAAATCGCTGGCGACTGGGGCTTCGCCCCAGACCCTATTAAGGGAGGGGAGGGGCTTACAGCGCTCCCCACCCCAGGCCACCTAGCTGGATACAAATGGGAGGGGAAAAGGGAGGAAACTATAAGAAGGGGACTGGAAAAATAGAAGGGAGGGAAGGGAAAAAAAGAAAAAGTGAGGGAGAGAAAGGTAAGGTAAGAGGAAGGATCATCTCCTTATCGGGTGCAATGTTGCTTAAGTTGGTCAGATCTTTGAGGTTAGGCGAACGCTTCGCGGCATCCGGGACTCCGGGTGATCTGGCCTGGTTTGAGGATTTTGTGACATCAGAATGACTTGGTTGCTTTACTGCGCTGGCGCCGTTCTGTGCATGCGGGGCCAGGCAGGTCGCGTGTGAAGCGACTATAAACGCTCGCATTGCTGCGGCGCGTCTTGAGTTAGCAGCGGCAGCAGCGCGATTGGATGCCGGCGCCGGCCGCCTATAGCACAGTGCCGGCTGTGCCGACCGTCTCGTGGGACGTTTGTCATTCCCGCGTCGTCCCCTCTCTCCCCCCGTCGCCCTGTCGCCGCGGCCCGCCCAAGCATTGATCTGTCCGTCCGTCCGTGGGGTTCGTCTGCTGCGTGTGTCCTGCTCGGCAGCCATGCAGCACTGAACTGCAGTGAACAGTGAACGCTGAGCAGCAGTTGTACACATCATGGACGACAACGGTGCGACGACGACGACGACGCAGCGAACGTTCCCCATACTGGACGCCATCAACGACACGCTGCACGGCCGCCGACTGACGTCACGACGCCTGACGTCACCCATCGTGACGTCATCGCTCGTCGGCGCCGCCAACAGTTGCCGCGTGGTCGGCGCCCGGGACATCCTCCGCTGCGGCGCGGGGGGTCTCAACAACGGCGACCACCTGGCCCCTCCGCGCCGCTTCGATACTGGCCAGGCCACCCACAATGACGTCACAGTGACGTCACGTTGCGTTGCCAATGGCAACGGGAAGCAGCAGCGACGACGCCAGGACGACGAGGCATCGCAGTCTGCCGATGATGTTGATGAAGATGATAATGGTGACGATGGGGCACAGTTTGATAGCCTCATGTCGATGCTGCCGTGGGATATGATGTCGCGCTGGTGTCGATATGCCGCTCTGTCCAACCTACAGACGCTCTGGTGAGTTAATGACTGACTGAGAGTGTTTACAGCTGTGCTCATCTGTGACGTCAGCGCCACGTGGCTGCTGTATCCTACAGCTCGACATAGCTTTGTTGGTGTTCGCCTCTTGTTGTGTATCAACAGAAGTTCGTATCGGCACACTTGGGTGGCACTAAGTACTGAAAACATTTTTGGTAGTTTTCAGTATCAATACCACAGTCATACATACTGGTATGCAGCGAAGATGGCGTGTAATGGGTATATATTTACTTTGTTTTTGAGGGTTTTTGGAAAATAGTGCCACCAGCACACCATTGTCAACTGTGTTTGTGGCTGCAGGCCCCAAACTGTGGAACCGTCTTCCAGTTCATCTGAGACTAACCGATGTTAACTATACGAACAGTTTAAATGATGGCTTTTAAACATTTTTGTTTGGGTGTTAAGATTTGTGGCACGTTGAGGCTAGATGTCAGATTGGTTTTTATGCGCGAAAGCAGCTACTGCTTTTAGCGCGTCTTAGCAATCGCAATTCTGTCTGTCCGTCTATCACACGGGTGGATCAGTCAAAAACGGTCTAAGCTAGGATTACCAAGTCTTCACCGTCGGCTGCCCGGAAGACTCTTAGTTTCAGGAACTGTAAAGCTTTTCCATCAATTCGAAGGGGGTCACCCTGAACGAGGGTGCAAAATGAGAGGGGGGTGGGCAAAATTTGCGATTTTTGGCCAATAAGTCGCTGTATCACAGGCTGAACGGTAGTTCAAGCCCTGTGTTAACGGCGACTTCTCTTTCTTATGGGAAAGCTAGGGCCTATGTTACTATTAATCACTAATAGGAAGTCGTATACTGGCTCACGATTGGCGCTGAATTCAATGACCTTGAATGACTTTGTACGCCAAAATAGGGGTTTTATGGATTTATTGGCGATTTTGGGCTGCAACGCAATTCTACAGCATTCACAAGGTGGCGCCACGGAACTATCGTTATGCGATCCAGATAGAGAATTTGGTATTTGTATATTAACTTAGCGTAAACACCACAATTTTCAGCTAAACTACTGAACCGGAACTGCTATAGGCTTCTGTGCATTTCGTGAGCATTAATTTCTTTTTTACTTACTTACTTGACTGACAACACTGCATGTTTTAACCTAATGTTTTCTTTATGTAGGTATTCTTTATTGGAGAAATGGAAGTGAACACTGTTCATTTCTTAATTTTTGCTGTGCTTCTCTCTAATAAGCTTTTTGAGGACAAGAGCAGATTTAAATTTGGAGTTTCCACCAAAGGAAAAGGGAGTAAAATGGTGTGATATTTTGGTCAGTTTGGGATCGGACTAATGTAAACAACTGGTTGGAATGTGTTGTTATGCTGTTACAGGCAGCCGCTTGAGGGTCAGTTGTACAAATACACCAACGTCATGAAAGGATGGCAGTATCGATGGTTTGTGCTCAACCCTGATGTTGGACGACTTGAGTATTATGAGGCATGTCTCGCTCTCACCTCATTACTTATTTTCTGACTTCACATAAAATCCAAGTTCATGATTTAGTAGTAATTACAAAGTTGTGTTGTAGTTTGGATGAAATTGCTGACATAAATAAGTGTTTGAATGAATATACACATTATTTTTGCTTCGTAGCTGGCAAATTGATGGGATTATGTAGTCTTTTCTTGTGCCGTGTGTTTGTTATGCCACATATATGTTTTTCTGTCTATTAAAACCTGTCGTTTTGTCTGTAGAAAGAAGAACATAAGAAACTCTCGAGACCACGAGGTTTCTTGATGCTCTCGGTAATGCTATTTCTGGTTCTACATAGCCTTTTAACTTTTGTTTGCCGTTCTTACGATACATATATCTGCATGTATCTGTCTAGGATTCACTAGTGATTAAATGTGTCTGATAATTTGCTTTTTAGTTTTTCTTAGCGTACTGTATAATTTTGCAGCTGTGTTATGGGCAAGTTAGGATTTTTTTCTCTCTGTCATGTTTATTCTTATGTTTATGTTTACTATTTTTGCTCATGGTTTTCTCACAGTGACTGCCACAACACAGATTCTCTAAGAGTTTCAATGATTTTTGGTCTTATTTGTTCCATTAGCAGCCCTCAGTAGGCTCAGCACTTACTGCATTTAAAACACCAAGTGACTATTATGCAGAAAAATAGAACACTAACAGCTTAGTAGTTTCTGCAAAGCATATTGACAGTCAGAGGACATTGGTAGATGCATAGACATTGCTATTTATATGTTATTTTATTGCCTAAAAGCTAATATTAATTTTGTCATGCCAGTCGAGTAGAATGCTGAGTCGATTGAGGCATTGTATTAAGGATAATGTTGCCCATGGTCAAGACTATATTGACTGTCGCACGCTGGTCGCTAGACATCACTCTTTGTTACACACTGCAGATTCTGTCTCTCTGTTTGTCCGCTCTGTTTATGGCAACAGCACTCTATTGGACGGACGAAACGCACGGAAAGCACTGGCGTGCCCTTGGCGCTGAACCAGTCATTAAACTTGGCGAGATCAACAGACGTTGCCAGGAATCCGTTCTGTTGACTTTGGTTTAGCTGCTTGGTCAATTGTCACGCAGCACAGCCGTGAGTGCAGCGGCGTACGTGCAATAATGTGGGGATTTATGTTACTTCCTGGGTTGTGAATAAAATATTTATCGGTATTTGTTTATATATTTATTATAGCCCCAGTACTCAATTTCCAAGGGCTGAATTATTAAACTACAGACATTATGTCCGGAATGGTTACGATGCGGACTCGGAAGTTGCGAACGTATCAGCTAGGCATGTCGCGTTGAAGCGTTGGATGGTGACCGACAAGCACTGGAAAATGAGCGTCGTTTCACGGGGTCCGTCGTCACCTCAGTCAAACGTCTTCCGATTTGTGCTAAGAACTCCTGGGTGCTGACACTCCTGGGTCCAAGTGTTTCCAGTGCCACTGGAAAAAAAGTCGTGGGTGTCGCTGAGTGAGCTGTACTTGTTCTTTTTTTCTGACAGCTGCAGTCTCAGCGGCACTGGCACTGGTGATGGCACTCTGCTGCAGATAAGCGTTTCTCAGAGTATTGACCACTGTGACGTCCCAAGTGGCGCTGCGCCCAGGTTTCCATGGCAGCAATGTCAAACCATCAGCCTGCTTGCTGACGGAGTTGCCGTCATCACGGACCAGCCCATGAGGTTCTTTTATTCTGGGAACGCCGGCTCGAGTCAAAACGCGCCAGATGACAGCAATGCTGTAGGCGTCTTACACGGTTGTCGTCCGTCGTCGTCTGTTGTCTTCTGTAATGGGTGTATTGTGGTTAAATGGTGCAAAATAGTGCCTAGGTTGCTATTGATCAGTAATAGGAAGTCGAATACTGGCTTTCAAATGGCATTAAAATTGATGACCTTGGATGATCTTGAACACACTATGGTGTGCCAGTCGTGCGGTATTGTGGCTACATGGTAAGTTGCAATAACTCTCACGACATGCGTAGAGCGCGACAGTCATCTGAGCTAAGAGCTTGTCATAGTGATCACCAAGCAGCTGTCTACTGAGGGATTTGCTCTCTTTAAGATATCACGTGCTACTGTGAAAATAGAGTGTATAAAGTTGTATTAATGTGTGCTGTGCAGAATGCCAGTGTATGTCCATCTGATGAAGATTCGCAGACATTCTATGTGAATGCCAGCAATGGCGACAGTTTTCGACTCAAAGGTAACAGACATTCAATGCATACTGTGCTTACTTTGACCTATCTCGTTACAGTGACTGGAGTGTTATAACCTCCCGTAAAGGCCATGTCACACGAAAAAACGATATTGGCTAAATATGTGTAGAATGTAACATTAATTAATAATACGCTGATCCAGTGAATGAAAACATCGTTTAGAAGTGATTTTCAGAGAAATATGTTGTGCCAACCGGACGCATCCGAACGTGCCAGAATAACTGATGACGTCACTTTCAGTATGCTTTGTTGTCAAACTGACATTCGCATTGAAAACATAGTAAATCCGTCGGTTTTACTCAGAATAATGTTGGTTTTATCATACAAGTAATGATGCATAGGTGACATCAGAAATTACGTCATTGTTTATTTGTTCGCTATTAGATGTGTGCGGTTAGAAAAGTTAACAATGTGCTGGAATATTGCTGTTTTTGGTGGGTTTAACTATTGATGGAAAATTTGGCATTTTTAAGCCTATTTGGCCGTAAATTAAGCTGCATTTGACTTCATGGCAATAAAGCTAGTTAGCAACCTTCCTGCAGATGACGTGTGACCACAGTTCTGATAATGAAAAGGGAAAGTGAGTACTTTAAGCCTGATTTTAGGGTATTAAGATGTATTAGCAACCAGAAGATTAATGAATATTGACAGATTAGAATTTGATTAAGCCAATTAGTGCTTTATAACAGTTACATAAAATGATGCGACTTGGACTTTAATTTTACTCCAGTCAAGCATGATGCTTGAGGTATGTCTTTTATCTGTTTATAAACATGTCCCAGGCAGCCCACCCAGTCCATGACGGTCATGAAAGAAGCACGTTTTAAAATGGTCTGGAGTCAATTATGCCTCGTTACACTTGCATAATACATTTTAGACTGTGCTGACTGATGAAATGTATACTTTTTGCTTATAACTGCATAATGTAGTAGTTATTCAGTATCAATTTCAGTTTTTATGTAAATGTTAAAGAAAAGAAGATATCTATCTGTATTCTTTTGTGTCTTATTCAGCATATGATGCAAAGGAGAGACAGCATTGGGTGAACAGGCTGCGAGCTACAGCTGAATATCACTCAGAACTCACTGGCGCCACTGTGAGTAATGCTATCTTTCAACTGAACCAGACTAGAACCACTGTTACTAATAGTGATGACACACTGGCCAGTTTCAGGCGCCTGTTTCTGGTACCAGTTAACAGTCAAACCAGCACCGGATAGAACATGTTCAATTTTGGGCCGAAAACCAGCCGAAAAGTTGAACTGTGATTGGTCAGTCTGAGCAGATGGCAACAGTGCTTGTTTGTTTGTAAACAAAAAAGGAGCAGCATTTAGTTTACGTTGCTTTTTCTTTTGAATATTTTCAACAACCCAAATGCTAAAACAGTGGCTTTGATGTCGTCATTTTTAAAATTCTCAAAATCGGAACACATTTCTGTTTTTTTTCTGCCGGTATCATTTACCGGCTAAGTGTGTCATGGTTTCTGGCACCAGACAACTGGCGCCAGAAACAGGCACCAGAAAATGGTCAGTGTGTCATCGAGTTAACAGTATGCCATTTTTCTCGTTACCTCCACGAAGGATGTATGTGATGCTTGGCACTTATTCATTTATTCATTTCTCTGTTGGTTTGCTAGCAGGATTGTGCAAAAAGTTACAGACAGATTTGGCTGAGATTTTAAGTGAAGGTTAGACTTGGCCTATCTTAGAGGTGGTTTGATTTTATTTGGTAGTGATCCAGATGAGCATCTGGATCCAGGATAGAATCGTTTTCCATCGTCAGACAAGGCTCACTGCCAAAAATTGACATATTATTGGTGGAAGTTTGTGCTCCATAAGTGCTCTTCAAGTAGTTTATGTGATAGTTACAGTAATTAATCTTACAGCACACTGGGAAAGGTTTCTGGCCGTGAGCAGTTTACTCAAATACTTATTTCTTGCGTAATCCATTAGAAGTGAGGCTCGTGAAAACTGATGTTGTTGTATGTTTGTATCGGTTTTAAGGCACGGTGTTGTTACATTATTGTGTAGTTTAAATAGTTTGTGGATTCTTTGCATTGTGACAGCTTGAAGGTAGTTTTGTCATTCAGTTTAAGTGTATTTCACCGAACACCTGTGGATAGTTTCGAATGGGCACTAGTCTGAGCAGCACTATAGGGTTAGGGTTGGGCTTAGTGTTAGAGTAAGGAGTAGGGATAGGGATGAATTGCATCTTTGCTGTTAGCAGACCTTTGCTATGGCAGTCCTAGCCAAGGTAGCTCTCAGCTATGAGGCATCAAAACCTCGCCAAATATTGCCTACTGCCTCTTTGGACTCGTGACCAGTCACCGAACATTTAAGCTGTATCGCATAATGAAACGTGTGCTGCAGGTGGTGCCTGGACTGGTCAGTCAAACTGTCGGCACACATCGACCTCTGCACAACCAGCAGCCTCTGAAACACAATGACACGCTGGATCAGCTCTTTTCCAACACAGCAGCACTCTTTCAGCCTCGGTATTATACCACCTACGTTATTTATACACCCATCTCAAAATTCATGAAATTTGAATGTCTTGAAAATCCTGAAAATTTTGCAAAATTGAAAAATGAGTAAAAATGCAGTAATTTAGATGATGAACTTGCAGGGTTTTCTGCAAAAAGACTAGAATGACATTAATTTCATTAATTTAGATCACTGCCAGGGTCTATGGGCAAAGTGATATATGCTGCAGCACACGGTGACCCTGCCTTGCGAGGCTTGATGTTGTTTCAGGACACAGTTAAAGGAATGTCAGTTTTGTACGTTTATAACACTTCACTTTTTTGTACACTTTTGTTGCACTTGTCTTGATTAATGTCTTGAATTTTGAGCATTTTTGAGGTTCAGAAAGAAAATTTTGCAGAATGGTTTGCTGTGGTGTGGCCTGCAGAAATCGTTCAAGCCACAAAGCTGGTCAGTCGAGCAACACAGCTCCATCACAGCCTGATGTAACTACATCCGCAGCCACAGCATCATCAACAGCCCATGCAGCCACGTCACTCGGCTCAACTAACCATGTCGACAATTCTCTCAAGACTTGCGTTGAATCTCTGTCCGCTGTCCGACGACTTCACAAGGACCTTGCCAATCACATCGAGGTTCGTCTCTCTCAACCAAGTATAAAAGCACCACAGTGATAAAACAAGACAAAAACTAACTACAACGACACTTGCAACGGGAAATGAATACGAAAGTGTTTTTTCACGTTCGCTCAGTTAATCTGCTTGTTGTTATCATTTCTGTGTGTTTTGCCATTGAAATCTCTTTCTGCTGTTTCAGTTTCCGTCTATTTTTTGGTGATGTTTCAGGATGAGTCAAAGTGCTGATTTATTGTTGATCGATTAAGTGTCGTCATGTGTGAACAGCAATGAGCTTGTGAATTGATTTTGTGTCTTCAGATTGTCATAAATGCAGCTGTTGACATAAATTGTCACATTGTTAGCTATAGTTAGTTTTGTAATAGAAGACTGTTTTTAAGGTTATTATTTACACAAATTTCTGCTGATGTAAATACTTGTAAGCAAGTGCTGTTGTTATTTTCAGGCTTTGCCAGAATCTGGTGAAGTGGTCTGCTCCCTGGACAAGGTCTAATTTGCTTTGTTTTCTCATATTTTACTATTACAAAACTGTACCAGGTATTGTTTTTTATTTACCGAGGAAATGAGACTAATGGTATTGAAGGAAGCTTAGAAGACAGTGGATAAGTGACAATCAAACATCTGAAAGAAGAAGGCGGCAAAAGTGAAATAATAGAGCTGTCAAAGCATTAATTTTTCTAATGCATTTATGCGCTGCATTAATTTTTTTTAACGCATTAATTAACTTATTATTAACGCACCCAGGCCCATCGAGAGGGAGAGTAGGGAGGGTAAGTTACCCAGGGCCAAGCGACGTTTAGGGGCTCTGTCTGTAGAGTATAGAAAGTTAGAAACACAGTTTTAAACATATAATCAACAATAACTGACGTCATTGCTAGCATAGAAATCTATTAGCCTGTCGTCGGAATAATTATTCATTTACAGTACGCGGTAGTGATGAACGGCAACTACAGTTTAGTTACTTAAATTCATTCGATTGTCAAATAATCACGTTTAACGGAATATTGGAACTAATTCAGTAAATTTAAATAAATTAACATAAATTTATGTATGTGCGTTAATTTTTTTAACGAGCGTTAATTTCTTTAACGCGTGTTGATTTATGCGTTGATTAATGCGTTAATTCGACAGCTCTGGAAATAATCTGTTGCAGCTGCTTGCATTCAATGTTACAACTGTACAACTGTAAAAAGTTAGCACGGAACTTGTGGTGGTTGTTCTAACATGATTTGTTGCTGCTGGTGGCTGCAGGAAATGCTGTTGTTAAAGGCGACATCGACAGCAACACTGAGTTGTTTGGAACAATGTTTGTCACTCCTGCAGCGACAGGTAACTTGTCAACACGTTTGCTGCTTTATCACTGTTCATTAATTTCACTTTGTGCATATCAAGGTTTGGTGGATCTCATGTTTAGAATTCATTGCCTGATAATTTAAGAGGTCCGACTCTTTTTGTCAACACTTTTGAACACTATTTTAAAAAAAAATTCTTGCTTACTTTTTATCATCTGCATTAGAAACTTTGTGCAAATCTGCATTGTGTAAATATAGTGTTAATTGTGTTATTGGGTCTCAGTAGCACGTTGTTTTTGACTGAGAACTCAAAACACCTAATCTATTTTTAATATTCTGAGTGCTTAAAAGTCTTCAAATGTGTCTTTATGTAACAATTTGCAATACTTCATTTTTTTAACAGTACGGTAGAAGTTGGTTTTTTGTCTGGTATTCTGTGATTTTTTCTGTGATTCAAATTTCTGCTCAGTTTTTGTCTTGTTTTTTTTATGCGTGAAAGCAGCTACTGCTTTCAGCACGTCTTAGCCATTGCAATTCTGTCTGTCTGAAGATCTGTCTGTCTGTCTGTCACATGGGTGGATCAGTCAAAAGTGGTGCAAGCTAGAATCACCAAATCTTCACTGTCCCAAGACTCTAGTTTCAGGAACCGTAAAGCTTTTCTATAAATTCGAAGGGGGTCACCCTGAACGAGGGCACTAAATGAGAGGGGGGTGGGCAAAATTTGCAATTTTTGGCCAATAAGTCGCTGTATCTCAGTAACGATGCGAGATAGGGCCTAGGTTATACTATTAATCACTAGTATGAAGTCGTACACTGTCTCTCGATTGGCGCCAAATTCAGAGACCTTGAATGACCTTGAACGCCAAAATAGAGGGTTTTATGGATTTTTTTGATGATTTTGGGCTGCAACACAGGTTTATATCATTCACAAGGTGGCGCCACGGAACTATCGTTATGCGATCCAGATAGAGAACTTGGTATTTGTATATCAACTTAGCATGAACACTTCAATTTTCAGCTAAACTACTGAACCGGAACTGCTATAGGCTTTCATGCTTTTTGTGAGCATTAGCTCAAATTTCTTGTTATGCACAAGTGTTTGCATGTTTCTGACAGTAGTTGATTATTCTCCACATTGTTCTTGTTTTTATTTATAGCTGCTATGCTATATTTTATAATTGTGTTCTTATATCACTTCATTTATTTGCTTTTTTGAAGAATGTTTCATTTGTTTTTTAAAATGTGTCATTTTGTATTTATATCTTATCCTCATCGTACTTGGTGATATTTTTTGATGCTGTTTTTGACATTGTAATTTTGGTGGCTGTATATGTAGACAGGTTCGTCGAGAGCCACAGCAGGCCCGGGGAAACATTTTCATGGGGCCCTTCTGGGGAGAATATTTTTGAATATTTTTCCAGTGGTGCATTCTGTGTACTTTTTATTTTTGAGTGACTGCTGGTCCTCCTAAACATCACAGGGCCTGGGGTAACTCACTCCCTTTACCCTTCTCTCCCTTTGGGCAGGTATGTAGAGATGAATATTTGTGTTTTTTAAAAAAAATTTTGTTCGTTGATAGGTTCATAACACGGCTGAAGACAGTGTTCATGCAGCTGACAGCAACACATCTCATCAGCGTTCTGTTAGAAGGTAAAAATTTTCATCACTGCACTGATACAGTTTTGATACTGCTGTGCAACAGAAAAAGGCAAAGAAGTTTTTTTAAAGAATCTTTGAATCGTTTATCTATCTCTGTGATTGTCGAATAAGTTTCTAAAGAGAATTAGTCGTGCATAAATAATGCTTACGTGTTATAAAGTTCACGCTTTTAGTTGTGTGGCTTGGTGGCTCAGTGGTTAGGGCGTTGGATACGAGACCAAAAGGTCCACGGTTCAATGCCCAGCCGATGCGCTACCATGCTACAGCCTTGGGCAAGTTGTTCACACCTACCTGCCTGTGTCGGCGCAAGTGTCTAGTGGTTAGTGTTGACTCGTAACTTTCAGGTTACGGTTAGATTCTTACTGCCATCATTTGCAAGCAACCTTGAGCAAGTTGCTAACCTACTGTGTACTCAGGTTAACTCAGCCTTCTACCCTCCGTGGGATGGGAAATGAGTAGTGGCTTATGGGCTATGGGGTGAAGTCCTAGTGTGGCTGATTGTGGCGGTGGTATGTCTGCTAGCTGCAAACTGCGGGTCCAATTGTTCGTTAACGCGAGCAATGGATGGCCGCTTACTGCTCTGCGGTATCATTAGCTCATGCCGATCAGCTGCCATTTCTGAGATTGTAAAGCACTTCTGAGCAACGGTAAGAAGTGCTATAGCAAGTGTTGGCCTTTACCTTTATCTTTACCTTTGTGTTATTAATTTTGATAATATTACATTATAGTGCATCAGTTCTTGCTGAGTTGTTTTAAAGTTTCTATTTTCATCAGACTGATAACTTGTCACTCAGCTTATTGCTATCGATTGTGGAGTCCATAAAGCTTGCTGTGAATGTATGTTAGCAGTGGTACAGATGCCGGTGAAACACCTCACAGTACAAACAGTGTGGTGATGGGCACAAGCCGAACAACTTCATCAGACGTTGATGAGCTGAGCATAGCATCTACTACACAGCCAACCTCCGCAGGTCCACTACATTTTAGTCTGACTTTTCTCATTAGTTGCTATTGTTTGTTAAAGCTGTTATTCAATATAGTATTAACCTTTATGTCCCAGATGCAGCAAAACAGCATCTTTGATGATGTCATAATAACGTAGTACTGATGTATGGGACAGTTTTTTCAGTATCTTTGATTAAGTGGATTTTTCAGTGATTTGTGCCAAAAGTTATAAATGTGATATGTTTAAGTTGTTAAAGTTGGGCAGAAAATATTGTAAACTTTTTGGACTCTGTGATTGATGTTTTAGGAGCTATAATCAATAGGTTTGCATTGCACATGGGTATAGTGTATTAGGTGAGATGTTGATGCCAGGGTGTTTTTCGACTCGGATTGTTGCCAGGAAATCTGTAACAAAATTTCGGCAAAATTTTCCGATGTACATACATCATAATTGAATACCATTTGCATTATACATGTGTTATTAAAAGATTATAATGGTTAATCAACACTGTATATTTCTGTGGGCTTATAAGTAAACTTTTCAGCACATGGAATTTGCTTATACGTGCTATTGCCAAAACTTTGCTAAGGACCTCAGATAGGAAGAACTGTTGCTTATAAAATTAGAAGGTGCTCAAGAGAGTGCATATCTCCACAAAGTGAAATGATTTAAACATTACTACTACTACTACTACAGCTACAACTACACCCTATAACAAGGAAAGGGGAGGGAAAAGGAAGAGCTGCTTCGCGGCTGGGGAAAGGGAGGGAAAAGTAACAGCCAGCGTTGCTGCTTGATGCTGTTAGTGCAATGACGCCATTGCCATTATGAGTCATTTGCATGCACAGAAGGACAGAACGACCAAACTCTTAATCTCCTCCAATGTTCACTCTTCTTACTTTGGCGGAGATAGTATGATCAGTTATAAAACAAGATAGATTTTTCTTTGAGCTTAACATTTTTCTTTATTTATTCAAATACTTTTATGTAATATATTTAGCAGCCTTGCTTACTTGTTGCTGGTTGCTCGGTGTGCTGGTAGGTATGGTAAAGATTTGGCGATCGGATGAAGTTGAGGACCCGTCAGTTTACAGCGATACAGAACTTTGTGGTTTTGATGATCACAAAACTGTAATTCTGCACTTGCTGTCACAGTTGAAGCTTGGAATGGATCTCACCAAGGTCTCTTGCACTTTTGTTTTCTGGTGTTGTGTTTTTGTGTGTTACTGTTAAATGCTTTGATGCATTGGGATTTAGGCTTGAAATACTTTGGTGTGTGGCTGCATTCTGGTGAAAAAGAAGTGATGTTGTTAGTCGGAAATAATTTTTATTTCATTTTTCTCTTATTCCTTGGCATGTTATGTAATATCGCACAACAACTCATAAAACTAAATGATGCAAAACTGCACCAATATAAATTTTTGGGACAGGTTTTTAGGGATGGTTGACAACCAGAAGCACTTGAATTTTTAAAAATGTTTTTGTGTCATGACTTGGAGGTGTGTCACGCTGTTATTTACTGCATTTTAGTTAGGTTATCATGATACTTATGCAGCCAGTATTGATGAGCATTTGTTCTTTTATATGTTATATATTGTTCATAATGTTGTATGTATTTGTTAGAGCTGCCTACTGTGTGCTGCTCACGTCAAAACAACCGAGTTGAAATATAAGCATTATTTACAGCTACATACAACAACAGCAAAAAAACAGTAGGTGGATCACAAAGTGAAAGGGGGTCCCTTGCAGTAATCACTGCTCTACTGAAACGTCTGCACCACGCAGGGTGAATACAAACAGACACGTTCAGGCCAAAAAAAAAACACCGACGAGATACTTCACGCAAGGTCTCTGGCTTGTGAACCACTTACGACTTGGATGCATCGCATGTGCCGGGTCAGTCGCTGATTCGGGCAGGATTGCGGACCGTGGAGGACTCGACAACTGCATCACTGGCCAGGATCACAGATCTGTAGACTTCTCGTGTCCTTCGCAGTTCTTCCTGCCGACTTCACCGCGCTTTAATGATTTACAGTTCATTACAGACGACTCTGTTAAAAGTACTGTTCAAACATCACTACAGTGCAGACTTCTCTCTGACAGAACATAAACTGCACTTGCACGTGCACACTGTTCATCTTTAAATGCAATTGATGTTAATACTTAAAATATGAGTTCTGAAAAAACGAAAAATTTCCTCCATCAGACTTAACACAAAGATTCGTCAATAATAATAATAATAATAATAATAAATCGCAATCCAAAAAAGAAACTTCTCTTTAACAAACTATTACTCGAAGCTTTGACGATGAACAGTGTGCACACGCAAGTGCAGTTTATGTTCTGTCAGAGAGAAGTCCGCGCTGTAGTAACGTCAGGAGGCCTCCTGACGTTCCAGGCACGGACACCGGCAGATTATAATACTACGTGACAACTTTCACACATCTAATTGAACCATTTTTCAGACAACACGACCTGTCAATCACTCGGGTAAACATAAACAAGGTCGAGAGATAATAAAAAACATAGGATGATATGCAGATGCAGGCAAATTCCTGACAGTATTCTACGTGTATATTTTTCATTCTTCTTTTTCTTTGGTGCTTACAAATGTTCGTTACACTTTGGAATGGTTGAATGCAGGTTGTGTTGCCGACGTTTATTCTTGAGAAACGTTCTTTGCTCGAGACATTTGCCGACTGTATGGCACACCCTCATCTGTTTCTATGGTAGTTCAGCTTTTTTCTGTCGCAAAATTGAAAAAATATAGAAACGTTGTAGACATTGTGGAAATTTTGTCATGCTGCATTTGCATGGAAACTGGCTTAACCCTTTGAGTCACAACATTATTTCTAGAAAATAGCTGCAATTTTATCGGAACACTGTACAGGCAATATACAAACAAGAAAATAGCAGCAAGTATCGTGAAACTAATTGTCTGGGACATGTTTCTTGTGAAATTCTGCCGAACAAGTGACTGGACACAGTAGTTTTCAGCACTTCGGACAACTGTACTGTGTCTCTTTGCGCTTTCCG
>Ga0056128_1005211_pt1 | contig 16332 bp, 11 predicted proteins | sample WorMetLIZISLAND2_FD_71113 | JGI IMG/M metagenome (GOLD analysis project Ga0056128, IMG submission 71113) | Marine gutless worms symbiont microbial communities from Max Planck institute for Marine Microbiology, Germany - Olavius geniculatus... ... | reverse complement strand
AAACTGCCTGTTATGTGAACCAAAGTGCATAACCTTGTGCATAACCTGTGCGATAAAGGAATAATTTTTACGATAAGATATTGGTGAACCGCGATGTGCATTCCTGCATTTTGCATAACGTCATCTTGGCCGCTATTTTCGGTTTCGGTTCGGTTAATAGAAAACCGGTTAACCGAAATTTTTTCGGTTAACCGGTTAACCGGTTAACCGAGAACATCCCTACTAGCAAGCTTGTACCGTGACACATTATGACTTCAGCGTTACGTCAGGATTAGCAAAGAGTATTTAATCAATTGCCATATTTTGCTGCAATATTTTGAATTACTATTTCTTCAGCTACAAAGGGTAAAAATTTTATGTAAATTAATCATCATTTGACAGAATTATGAAAGAAAGAAAAAGGGATCCTTTTTATGAAACACCGTGTAGATACCGCAATGGATAAGCGAGTACGCAGCTGCAGTACGAGTTTATATCACTCCAGACAGTGCGGTGTCGTACTTAAACCACGCTCCGATGGCATAGAAAATGACTATGACTATGGCTCTATGACTCACGGCTGCATCCGAAAGTCGTGAAAACAAACTACTCTTAAATGTACAAGTAATTTGAGAAAAGCTCACGTGACGCGCGATAGCAGCGGTCCTGCCACTTTGGCAATCATTGAAAGCCTACAGCAATAAGATATTAATGCATCTTGAAAGAGTACTTAAATTTGAGGCTTAAAAGGTTGAAATTTAGATTGTTAAAAATGGACAATCTATGCTAAAAATTTCATAAGCCTACGCAGGTTGTCCAGGTTTATCTCCAGCCACTTCAACGCAATTTACTCTTGAAATGTGCGCCGCAGCCGAAAATTGCAAAAGACACTATAATCTCCTATGGTTTAAGGTTCAAGGTCATTCAAGGTTATCGATGTTGACACCATTCAAAAGCTCGTCGCCAGTGTTTATTATGATAAGCAGCATATCTGTGTCTATTTGCAACTGTTTTCACGCTAGACAAGCTAATAGCGGTAAAATAACCACTTTTTAAGGGGGTACCCCTTTTTGATGCCCGCCTACGCACGTAGGGGGTCGAGATTTAGACTGCTAAAATCTACGTTTAATGCTAAAAATTTCATACGCAGGTTGTCTGGGTCTATCTCTAGTCATTCCGGCGCAGTTCACTCTGAAAATGTGTGTCGCAGCCCGAAATCACGAAAAACTTACGAAAACCCCTAATTTTGGGGGTACAAGGTCGTTCAAGGTTATCAATGTTGATAAAACTAAAAAAAACATGACCAGCGCTTGTTATGATAAGCAAAATGTGTGTACCTATCTGCAACCGTTTTCACACTAGACGAGCCACTAACGGCTAAATAACGTCTTTTCATGGGGGTATCTTTCTTTGACGCCCTCGTTCGAGGGGAACCCTCTTACACAAGGGCACGAAATTTTGTCACAAACAAATTAGAGCCTTTGGAGCAGCCCACAGTGAAGATTTCGTGATATTAGCTTGCACCGTTTTGATACAATACAGCAATGTGACAGACAGACAGACAGACAGACAGACAGACGCGTACAGACGTCCGGGCCATGGCTAAGACGCGCGAAGCATTCTGCTATCGTGCATAAAAACTGGTTGCCTTGCGTGCTTAAGTCAAGTCCTTTGCCTAACATGTCCGGCAATCATGCAGTTGTGACGATCAAACTTTACGAACTTTTTTCGGCCTGAACTTTTGTTATTTTTTGAACTCTTTTGAATCTTCTCGAATTATACGGGCTGGATGGAAACGCTCCTCTTGACGAAACGGTAGCGTAGCCTATTTTCTTAAATTGTAGGCTTACTTCCATCATTATGGCACATAGCCTCAGTAAACTAGGTCTATGGTCTATACTCAATTACTCATTTTATCGCTTAGTGCTTTTAGTTTTCTCGGATCACCATGAATTTTCGTCGCTAGATGTGGTTGCTGCTGCGAGCCCGGAAGTTTTCTATTTTTCTCAGAGGCGCTTCGTCGTTCGGTCCTGCTTGGAATTAATCGTCGCGGCGGATTTCTGTATCCGGTCTGCACGGCTGACGTCGATCAATCGTTGTAATGGGTTTAGTGTCGGGTCGCTGACCAGTGCGCAGATAAGCTATAGACTGGCTTGAAGCTATCTACTCTTGCACAGTCGACTGACAGCCGAATCTATCTGTCGGGTGTCGGACATGTCGAACGTAAGCCGCCGTCCCAGGCCTGCAGGACATTCCCCTCCGCGCCAATGCTTTTCTAGGCTCTCTAAAAGGTGTTGGGCCTGGGGAGAAAAATTATTCGTGATGGAAAATGGTAAGAAAGGGAAAGGACGAGAGAGCAAAAGGAAAGAAGAAAGAAGGGCTAAGAAGACGGGGGGGGGACATAGCAGAACTGTCGGCGCCAGACGCACTGCTGTATAAGCAGTCAACTGATCCGGGCAGGCTGACACCAAGACGTTCGCACACCTTTAAGCCCGTTTCGAAGACATAGGACATGTTCTGCCTGGTCGATGTTAGTCTTGAGTGCGGTTCTTGTGGGCGTGGTATTTCGGTCTTGTTTATAGCACTTAGCTAAATGATATACTCGAGTCGAGTCGGAACAAAACCTTATTTTTTAGGGGAAGTGGGAGAAGGAAAAGAAAGGGAAAGAAGGAGAAAGGGATAGGAGTAGGGGATGGGAAACGAGGGGAGGAAAAAGAAGGGAAGAGAGGGCAGGTGAGGGGAAGGCAGGAGAAAAAGAGAGGTAACGAACGTGATTTACCTGTCTGCAGACAGACACCCATCCAAGTATAGTGACCACTTTATAGCGAGCGACCTGACCGGGAGTCGAACCGCCAACCTTGCGATCGCAAGTTCAACGTCTTGACCGTTAGACTACCAAGCCATTGCTCAGAAATGTGGAATACAGTCACGTGGTGATATGTTTGTAGGTCGATTGCTAACAACTACGTCATCGGCGTCATCACATAGTCCTCCTGGGTCACACAAGACGTCGTCTAGGTCGCCGCTACACGCTGCTGGCTGGGTGGTGCTCGGACCCCACACGGCTTCGTCGACCCCCCGGCTGAGACGCTCAGCTTCGGTGGACAGCGTCATTGACTACTACCTGGCAGGACGCTGGCCGCTGGTCACGGATCCCTGCACTGCAATGGCCAGTCTGATCAACCGCCTCCAACACGCTGTCCTACTCAGCAGCTGCGATAAGTCCACTCAGGTCAGTAGCGCCGTATAATGGCGCGTACCGATCGACGTCAGTGAACTGACACACGGTTTAGTTTTTGACGAACTGACCAATGTGCAATCAGGGCGAGCCTACTGATCATTGGTTGACACGTATCTGCGCGCAGTCACATAGCCGCTGACGCCGTTAGACGGTGCCTACTGTAATGCATTACTGCTTGCCCATTGGTCAGTTCGTTAAAAACCAAACCATGCCAGTTCAGTTCAGTTGCGTCGTTTTGTGTGCGCCTTGAGTTAAACGTATTAGTTCGCGACTGCTAGATAGCGACCCTTAAATTCAAGCAGCGTGTCTGCGGCTGTGTCCGTCTTCTGTCGTCTGCTGTCTCCAGTAGATTGTTGTATATAGCAGTCGGTCAACTCAGCCTTTCATCCCTCTGTGGTATAAGGTAAATAGAGTACCGGCTAGGGTTAAGGTATGGCACGTTCACGTATGTCGGGTGGCAGTTAACACTGTATGATCCCATATGGCAGGTGACGCTTTGTAGCTTTGAAATTGGATACCATTAAAAGCCGTAGACCAACTTTAACCTTCAGTCTGTTTGATGTGTGTAGACGCCTAGCGAATGGTGGGAGCACCAGTCGGAGTTGAATGTCGAGATGCCAAAACAACAACAACTACTACTACAACTACAACAACGTCGAACAACTATTCTGCAGCCGTGTCACAGGCGTCATCCGTCGCTCAATAGCTACTTGTCTTTCACCGGCGACGTACGTCTTTTTAGTCAGCTTTATTTTGCCACGGTCGCGTGGCGGCAACATTTATATACATTTTTATTCACCAAAAATGGTAGCTTAATTACAACATACAACGTAATAATACGTTTTCAACGTGGAGAAATGCGGGCATCGTAAGCTAGTAGTAAGCGATATCTGTGGCATAGCGTCGATGTGTTTTCAACAAACTCTTACTACAGCAGTGCTCCTTAGGGCAATGATGACCTGATCAAGTTTTAGGGGTCGAAAGGTTTAAGAAGTAGCATTAACACTATAGTTGACACTTTATCTTAGAATAAACACCAAGATAATCGCAAACATGAACTACACTGTGTTTGGAAAAAAGCAACCCTCTAGACATCGTACAATAAAAAATGTCAAATCTAAACGAATTCAAATAAAATTTCGAACGATTAGTCCCCAATAAATTACTAAAGAAATCGCCAAATTTCGTTTAAAAATATTATTTCTGAGCGGAGTTACGAATTGTTGAATATCGATAACAAAATATCATTGTTGCCAATATGGCGTTACATAAGTAAACCCTGCGGTTAATGTACATTTTCGTAACTACAACAAAAAACATCCTATTCTGGCAACATTCCGTGTCAACAGTACACTCTTTATTGGCAATCAAAGTTCAAAATTTGAAATAAATCTGCCAAAGCAAACAATAGTTACAGCAACTTTTGTGAGGTCACCCCAAAACACTTCAGTTTCAGGTTTTTTGTGTCTGAGGTAATCCACAAAAACTTGAAACTGAAATGTTTTGGGGTCACCTTACATAAACTAATGTAACTATTGTTTGCTTCAGCGGATTTAACTAAAATTTCACATTTTGATTGCCAATGGATGGCGCATTATTGACGTGAAATTTTCCTAAAATCGGTTTTTTTTGTTTAAGTTACAAAATTGTATAGTAACTGCAGGGTTTACTTATGTAACGCCATATTGGTAAAGGAGATATTTTGTTACTGATATTCAACAATTTGTAACTCCGCTCTAAAATAATGTTTTTGAACAAAATTGGGTGATCTTTTCAGCAATTTATTGGGCAATAATCGTGCGAAATTTTATTTAAGTTTGTTTAGATTTGACATTTTTATTGTACGATGTCTAGGGGGTTACTTTTTTGGACACAGTGTAAAGTTTAACTTCGGTGTTATCTTTTTTTCTAAGTCCCAACATTTGCAATTATCTACCGTGTAAGAAATAACATAATCGGACTTGGTTTTAGCTGATACCAGATTAAGAGAAATGGATTAGAATAAAGATAATTTTACTTCTCGACGAAACATGAACTCACGTAATAATGTGTGGGCTGCAGGGTGTGCTGAGAGCGGGCAAAGCAAGAGATCTAACATCGACGTTGAGCGGTCTGCCTACAGCAGCAGTGTCGTCCGTGCGTCAAAGTCCTGGCTCACCAACTGTCACTGTGAACGACCGGCACTCCAGCCAATCCATCGCCATTCCATCTTCCAGTCTGCAGCATCAGCAACAGCATCCCATCGTTCCGTGTCATGGAAGCGTCGAAGGTTTCAACCAGGTATTACTTGTTCGCTCACAGTGTGTGTTGTTTGGCCGTCCTAATGGCCAACGCGAACGCGGAGGTTTAACGAAGAGTAGGCCAAGACCTGTAGCGTTTGGTCAAGTGAAATCAGCTTGTTGCTAAGGTTTTTCGGTTGTCGTGGCAACAAACGGCTGGTTTAATCCCAGAAGGGGTGCATAGTAATCCCTGTCAGCTCCCCGACTACTTCGGACACGTTACAAGGCACGATGGTCTAGAGGAAGACGCCATGTTGGGCATCATGCCCGGAAAACGTCGGCAAGGTGGGCAGAAGAAACAGTGATTAAAGGTTAAAGGTGGTGATATAGCTCTTAATAGGAAACCCGTCTCAGAGCTACGGAGCGTCACCTGCCGTATGGGATCACACAGTGTTACCTGTCACCCGACACAGGTGAACGCGCCCCGCCTTAACCCCAGCCTGGTACTCGATTTACCTACCCCAGTAGGATAGAAAGCTGAGTTGACCTAAGCGGCTGATTACATACCGAGATGGTTTACCTGCCCACAGGCAGTCACTCGTCGCAGTACTAACCCGGCCGGCGTAGAGTAACTTCGTTGATCAGATAAAACGCGTTACCGCTACGCCAAGCCACCAACATGGATGACGTCATTCAGTGGAGTGAAATGGACCTGGTCGAAATGGTCAGACAGGCGGAAGAGAGAAAAGGTTACCGGTTCTTAGTTAATGAAGTCGCCTACGCTCGTTCATCGGGCACGGCAAGCTGACGAATATTGACTCAGCTCAACTGCTCAGCCAGGCTAGCAAACAACGCGTTGTTTGTGACGTCACACTGCTAATGACGTCATTGCGTTGTCGCCCACAGTCACGACAGTTGAGTTGAGTTGAGTTGCGTCGTAGGTATGAATTGGCCGTAATAGGCTGCATTACGGGTCTTGCCGCTTGTCCGTCCGTCTGTCCGTCCGTCTTCTTCCTGTACGGGCTAGAGATGTGCGTTGGAATGGAAAAGACCGCGGTCCCATGGATCCCATGGGATTCCCGCGGTAATTGGAGTGCTATCAGTCATGTCATGGGGATGGGAGTAAGATGCACGTGAGTGGAAATTAAAACGTAGGAGTGGGGAAAATGTAGTCGGACTATCTTTATATGCAACCGATTGCTGCCTACTTTTTGCACAAGAACAATGTAACATTTCACGTGTTTTAATTGCAGAACATTACTACTTGGTTATCGTTATTACTAGTTTAAATTTTCTACGTGCTTTCAATTTATTTCATCGTTAGTTTGCTTGTTTTCTGTAATTTCTCTAACACTGTGTGTTGTTCTTGCTCATACTGTTATTGTTTTGCAGCACTAATTAATTTAAATTAATTTAATTTTCTTTGTTTAATCCTTCGTTGACAGGAAATAGAGCGGTTGGTACGAAATACGTCAGCTGCGGAATCTGCAGGTGAAAATATCAAGGTCAGTAGCAAATTACAGATTGTTGGTTTTTCTGTTGCCTGAGCTAGCTGGATTTTAAGGGGCTTTACTTCTAAGGGAGGTGCAAGGAAAGAAGGCGAAAGGAGAGAGTACCAGGGGGAAAAGGAGGGGAAGAGGATCGAAGGGGAAGTCAGACCCACAATGATCTACTGAAATGACGCCACTGCAGGGGCTCCGCTCCCAGACGCCGTTGGGGGAGCTTAGGACGCTCCTCCAGACCTTCTAGTCAGCTGAAAAGGGGACGCCTTTCTCCATACTTTTTTTCTCGTTCAACACCTAGGCGTCTCGATCTTGGCGTCTTGCTTTCTTGTTAGAGTCCTCCCTTCTTTTTCCACAATGTTAAAGGACTGTGGATATGGATAGGGAATTTAATATGCATGCCAAAGAAGGTTGTTAACGTGATAACTCATGAGCCGCAGCACTACGCTTGATGAAATTTAGAACGAACATGCCATGATGTCGACAACCTGTACAAGTCTATTGCATTTCAAGGTCATAGGTTGAAGGTCAAGGTCACATTGGTTGTTTACAGACGGTGGCGACACCTGACGGTCACCGTGCGCCGATCGCCGACCAGCTTCTGCGCGTGCGCAGCGTCGACACGCAGACTCCGTGTGATGGGGACGGGGCCAACAGCACAGCTCAGACTCTGATTGGCCGGCGCTGGCGACCCAACGACGACGTAATCGCCGGCAGTAGTTCTCCGGTTGTGACGTCATCGGCTCTGCCGGTGGTTCCGACGTTCGATGAAAACAACAGCGACGACGACGACGACGACGACAACGACAGTGATGATGATATTGCGTCCACTGGTGATAGTTAGTACTTCATTGTTGCCACGATAAGAACACTATAAAATATTGATTGTGTGATTACTGTGGGAATCTCCTGGGAATTTTTTCAAGCAAATCATGAAGACAAGAAACAAGACCGAGACCATCATTTTTGTTTTTGAGGCTACTCAGTACCAACTTCTCAAGACCCACAGAAGAAATTTTGACGTATCACACAGCTGGCCAAGTAATGGCGGGTTTCAGGGCCGTCTTTTGCTAGCGCAGAGCCCTTGGCACTAACTTTTGGTAACTTACCCGCGGGGCTCTAATAGGCCTATCATATAGCGACCTGTGATCACACTACACCACAAACTGTAGAATAGGCCAAAGACTGTAAGGTACATGTAGGCCTGTATCTTGCGTGTTTTTAAACGTAGAATTCCGCCTGCAGAGCAAACGAAAAAAATTTTGGACCTTAGATTTTCACTCTACCCCCACCGCCTATAAGAATTTTTTTTTGGCTTTTTGAGTTCAAATTGTGAAAGTAATTTATTTCCAAGGCGATGAACATTGGTCAGAATTAGATTGATCGATCGATCCACGGTTCTTTGCGGCGATCACCGCCATATCGCGGGGCCCCTTTGGTGCGCTGGGCCCTTGGCACAGTGCCAAGGTGCCACCCCCAAAAAACGGGCCTGGTAGGTTTTGTATTTAAATTCACTTATGTATGTATGGTGACGAACAGTTGATGATGAATAAATAAATTAAAGCATTGGATTTAGTCCAAAAGGTCTCGGCTGGATGTGACGTGTGTACGCGTTGCAGAACTGATGTCGTCGCCGTTGTTGATTTACTTCCTGGAGACAGCGACGACGAACAGCTGTTCACAACGTACTCCGGCGGACGGCTGCAGTCAACGACGTGCACAAGTCAACATGCACGCCGCCAATGAACACTGGCTAGTCTCATTTTGAGCATCGTGCAATATAACGTGTTCTCACTGGTTAAACTGAGCGGTCAAGGGCTCACCCCCTTCTGCTTTGACTTCAGCCCTCTTGTTAGAATATGAGCTATAGTTTGCTCAATGCTGGGCCATTGCTGCTCAGTACCATCAAAAATCAAACTACTTGCATTTTTTCTTGACAGTCAGTTTAAAATAATAGTCATGCCAGTACAGTACTAGAAAATAATGCATGGTTTGTGGATTTCAGCTGATTCTTAATATTGTAGGTTCGTCTGTGTCAAAATAGTTATCGACGAACACGTTGGATTTTCTTTCACTAGAAGGGTTCTATAAGAGATAAAATGTACAAATTCATTTTCGTTACCCTTATTCCCACTCCCCTAGACGTCTACAGAGTTTCGTGTTTGGCGCTTTGGGAGCCTTGTTGTACTGCTACGGATTACCACTTTAAGCACTGCGCATACGTAACATGATATAGTCTACAGGATGGTCCCAAATTTGCACCATTTTTATACGCCTTATTATAAACTTTGTGATATATTAGCTGATTTTCAAATTTCGTTACAGGAGAAAATTTGCAATCACGCTATCACCAAAGATCCCACCGATAAACGAGTCTTTGCGTAAGTCGTATTTATATTCAATTGCAGAATAGTAATCGATCAGCTGATTGATGAATTGATTGACGTTGTGTAATGGCTGCAGGCGAGGCGTTTTCAGTGAATACGACAAGTTGTACAGTAGTTCCGGTCCGGCTGCCGATGATGACACAGCGTCGTTTTCAGTTGTTGGCGTATCGTCAAAAACGTGTGACATCCCGAGCGAGCGCTCAGCATTCTGTCGTCCGAGACTGCTGAATAACTACGTCTCTTCACACCGACACACTCCGCTAGGTGGCGCCACCTTCTCATCCAATGGCGCCAGTCCCGTAGAAGCTCAGTGATATGGTGTCTCGACTCAGCCTCCTATCCTCAACGGGACGCTCAGGAAATGAGTAGTAGCTTGCGGGCTACGGGGTGAAGGCCTAGTGTCGCTGTTGCTGATAGGGGCGGTGGTATATTTGACTATGGGCTGCACCGCGGGTTCAGTTGTTTGCTGACGAGGTGATGGATGGCCGCATAGTGCGCTGCGGTATGGTTAGCTCATGCCAATCAGCTGCCACTTCAGAGATTGTAAAGCGCTTTTGGTTTAGAATCCCCTCCCATGCAGAAGAAGCGTGGGCTATTGTAGGATTGTCTGTAGGAAAGCTAAGATGGTCATTGCTTTCCTGCAAGAAATATGAGTGTCTTTTCTCCCGACAATCAGAAAATGTCCCGGAATTCGACAGCTGTTGGACCAAGTCGGGAAATTCAGCAAAAGTTGGGGGTGTCAGAAAATCATGTCAGGAACTGCTGATTGTCTGTTTACCGGTGTTTGTGTAATAATGTTATATTGTTAATGCAAACATTTTGGCATTGCGTTATTATAGGCATACTTTTCGACACCATAAAACTTCCAACTTACGATTTTATTGTCAGTTGTATAGTTCTATCTTTCACCTCAGTCGTGGCTTCGGCCTTGAACAACTGGCCTCGGTCTCATTCTTTTTGGCCTTGACCTTGGCCTCACTGTTCTGGCGTTGTCTTTTGCCTCGGGTGTTTGGCCTCGTTTAGCATCGCTGTAGGCTATTACCTATTCATATCGCAAGAAAACCCGCCATATAAGAGCTCTGCAATTTGTCTGGGAAATATAAGAGAATCTCACTGTACTGTAGAGTTGTCACCCTGTACAGTTGCTTAGCTGAACCGCAGTATAGTGCTTCAAAGTATTCTAATATAACTTTAAATTCATTCGCTGATTTGTCCGAGAATTTTTTTTTGAGTGACACGCTTTATGTGAACAAACTGTTCGCACAGTTTTCCAAGCATTTGAAGCCACCTTGTAGCCGACACCTGCCCTGAAATTCTCCGCAATGCTTTCATTTTCTAGCCATCGCGTATCTCTCAGCGAGTGTTGTCAAAGCGTCATAATAGTTTCAGCAGCACCGTTGCTTTCGGCTGATTTTATTTTACGTCGACGTTTGAACAGTACTTGTCGTTTAAATGCGTGCATCCCTAGACGTATGGTGTATAGCCTATGTGACAATGTTTTAGACAAGCCTCCCTCGTTGATGCTATATTACCTGTTACCAGTCCATAGGCCTAACATTTGCGCGTGTTTTACATTGCCTATAGTAACTACGTATCATCCTTATTTCTTCTGCTATACGCTCATATTATTGTACAGTTTGTGATGTATTTGACGTCTCCGTTACTTTTGTTTTTCATTGCGACTTTGATTTTCTTCTCACGGCCGAGTTATTGCAACTGTTATAGGCCTCGTTACGGGTATTGCCTGTCTGTTTGTCTGTCTGTCCCTTAAAGGCTTCTAACTCAAAAACAAAAAGTCGTATAGAAAAAGCAAAAATTTGTAGATGCATTTTTTGGGGCAGAAGTACCCGGTGTGGCAATTTTCTAATCAAAAGGTCACAGGTCAAGGTCACCAGATGTCAAAAACCTCAAGACAGTGACGCATATCTCGCATAATCACTGCTTGCAAAGTAACCTAATTCACTGTCAACGCCTGAGACGCTCGGAAGCTGTACGGACGGCCGCGTATCATGTCGACACTGGGCGCCCACTTTGTGCTTTTGTTTACTGGTATATTTTATTGCAACATGCAAGCAGACGTGCAGACATATATTTCCGTAGAATTGAATTATATGGTCTTTATGTAATACAGCTCAGGTAGATGGGTAAATAAATGTTGGTCCTGTTTTGGGCGTCTGTAGATATTTGCTTTGCATGATGCTTGGATCATTGCTGACTCTAGAAGAATCCATTAAGACCACTTCACACTTCTTTCCACAGGGTGACCGCTCTTTTTAACAAAGGATTTTACATGATTTTTCCATGACCAAACAAATGAAAATCATGACTTATCGGCACAACATATTTTTTCAAATAAAATACCGGTTGGCCGACCAGAGGGTCTAGGGGAGCGCTGTGTGCTCCCTCTGCAAATGCATTTCAGCATGTTTCAGTCACAGAACGACTAACAGAAAGCAAAATGCACATTTTCTGTCCCACATTTTCAATAAGACAACCATGAAATCCATGACATTATGCTTATATTCATGACTTTTCCGTGACCAGTGGTCACCCTGTCTCCAAGATCAACACTTTCTAAGAACACACAGTCACTATATTTTGTAGAATGAGTTCGTTAGCCGGTCAAAATCCGGTTGCCCCTTCCCCGATATTTTGTTCCATTTTAGTGATAGTACGAATGTGGATCGAGCATGCTTAGAACGGCTGGGATTAACGTCGTCATGTGATGCTTTTTATACCAGTGACGACGTCGTGGGTGAGAAAGTTGGGTGGGGACAAAAGTTGCAGTTTTCCGAGGGACGACTGAAAATTTCCGACAAAGAAAATTGTGGGTGCTGAAAATTTCAATTCTATCCCTGAACGGAATAAATTCCCCCCAAATTGGGGATTTCTAGCCTCAAGCTTGGTATTTTTGTGTAAAAGTCGCAGGGTCCATACTTTTAAATTTTGGCTTGGTCCAGTTTTTCCCCCTCTCTTTTCTAAAATTTTGCCTGTTGGAAATTTGTCAGCTTCTTTAAATTAATTTCCTGCACCTCTTTTTTAAATTTTCTAAATTCTAAAACTTTTTGTGAGCTATTTTTCTATAAAATTTTCTCTTATCTCTCAGCACAGACCCCCCTTTACATCATCTATAGCACAGACCGCCCCTGTCTTTACTTGCAGTATATGAACTAGGGCCAGGCCTTGTTCTCTCTCTTGGACGTCTCTTCTGCTCTTCTTCTGCTGCTGATCCGAACCGACGGACGTCTCTTCTGCCTCTTCTCCTGACGCTTTCAAGCTGTGCTGCATCTTCCCGTCGTCGTCGGTGTTCCTGAGTTTCTGAGTCTGCTGTGACGTGTGAGTGCTGGCGTTGTTGAAGAAACACTCAAGTGCTTCTGTTTCCGCCGGGTACATTTGTGTTTTCCTACCCCTTCAGTCTCGTTTTCCAAGGTCACTAGTTATTTCTTTTCCTTCCTCTAAATTTTGGGTTAGTTTTTCCGGGATTTCTTTTTAACCAAATTTTATAGGAAAGTTTTCAATTTCGACAGCGGGCGAGGGTCTATTGCAGGCCCGGCCTGGAAATCAACTACATCTCTAAGCTCGGACTCCTTCGCATCATGAAAACGAGGAAGAAGCGGGCGGCCCGGTTCCACTCGCAGTCAGAAGCACCACAGGCCCCTACAGGTAATCAAGAAGAAGCCCAGGAGGAGATTTCTTCTCCTCAGTGTGCTTCGGACCCGGGTCGCGCGGTTCTTCATTTGAAAGAAAATTTCCGACGGAAGAGATTGTCGGTGCTAAAAATTTTAATTCTGTCCATAAATTGAGTAAATTGCCCAAAATGGGGTATTTCCATTTTACATCCCTAAATGTTGTATTTTTGGCAGAAAATTTCCTGACAAGAAGCAAATTTTCTGAACGGGGGGGACTGATGCTACCCCCTGGCCATGACGTCACTGGTTTTTAAGATATGCCCTTCAGGACATTGATTCGCCACTATAACGGCATGGTGTGAACAGACGAACATTATTCATAGGCTACAGAACAGCCAACTCCCTATATCGCTCCCTCTTCCGATGAAATACTCTGAACTAATTCCTCTTATATTCCATTTATTTTTCAGCGCTTCGTTGTTACCCCAGCTTTGTCAAAACAATACAGGAGCGTACTAAGCGACATAACTGAACCGTAATGGAATGATCTGAGATGTCAGTTCAGTTTTTCATCAGGCGTAACACTTTCAAGATTAATGTAATATCGTGAACAGTGATAACTCGATATCAAGATTTCAATTTCAATTTCGATACGATATCGGCATAATATTTTACAAAGATCGCGATACTGATATCGATATTTTAAAATAATAAGTATGTAAAGGTTATACAAGCATAAGAACAAGACGTGAACGTTGAGCGAAACAGTATGCTCTCTTTAGATAATAAAAATGACTGTAGGTGAAATTATATTATGACTAATTAAATTATGACACCATTAACTCGCCCCATTTGTAATCTCCATTTAAGCAGTGTAGTAAAGAATATGTAGAAAATATCGCGATATTATAAAAAAATATTGTGATATATGGCGAGATTTTTAAATATCGTGATATATCGAAAAATTCGATATTTTTTTCAACGACACGATACGATACATCGGTATGGAAAATGATATATCTATATTTTCAATATATCGAGTCATCACTAATTGTGAAACACAAAACATTGCGTTTGTGATTCGTTTCCTACTCGGTGGCTGAATTAATAATTTATTAATGTTATTCGCTGAGAACTGCTGTGTTCAGAGACGGACACTAATATTGTACGTGAACCTTTTTGCCAATGTGTTATCACTGACCGGGGCTGGAAAAATTAAAACCTAAGTTTTTTTGCAAAAGTTTTTAGGGTTTTTAAAAACTTTTTGGGTTCTGGTGTACAATGGACCGGACACAAAAATACGATAACATTCTGCACACTGTTCTCCGCGTTCACTTTATGTAAGTTAGGCCTACAGCTATAGCCAAAATCATGACTAAAATGCGAAATCAAATGTGATCTGTGATTGAAAATGCACAACAAATGAAAAACCTAACAACCAAAGATATGTTGGACTTTTGTGGTTTTTAGGTTTTGACAAAAAACGAAAAGCTACATTTCTATTTTCCAGCACTGTGAATGATGCACGGTTTGTGTGTGATAGCCGACTATTTGTATTTACCGACTCGCATTGTAGCAGTGACGAAAGTGATAACGAATTAAAGCTGATTAATTAATCGATGGTGAATAATAACGAATAATTACTAATTCGGTTTAATCTCAAGAGCTTTAACTGTAATGCCTGAAATACTCTTGTGATCAATTCACAACAGTTTTATTTTCAACCGTATGACGGTCTGCAACAGAACTGGCCAACTGACAAACTGTACCAAACAGATTATCTCTGAAACGGAAACAATTACCACACTAACATTCGGAAATAGCACGGGTGTTTCGTTGGTTCTGCCTCGGAATAAATGCAGACAAGAGAACCAACTATCAGTGTACATGGTGTCTATAAAACACCCCCAACATTTTCGACTGTAACTCGAAGAAAAACCATTAGATTTTAATAACTTCTGGTGTGAATATTCCTGACACAACTTGCCGTCTAATGACCGTGCAGTTTTCCACCTTACCCAATATCTGCTTCTGCACTACCTGGGAAAAATTGAAAAGGCAAAATATGCATTGGAATAAACAAAACTTCCATAAATTTATTCTCTTCCTACCCATGGCCTCCAACAGCAGTGTGTCTTCCAAGATTGGTTAAAATGGTTATATGCTATAGCTGTTCATAGGAAATCCATCTCAGAGCTACGGAACATCACCAGCCATAGGGGATCCCACAGTGTTACCCGCCAACCGACACAGGTGAACGCACCCACACAGCCAGATAGGCTGGTACTTGATTTACCTACCCCAGTGGAATGGAAGACTGAGTTGATCTAGGCGGCTGGTTACATACCGAGATGGTTTACCTGCCTGCAGACAGTCACCCATCCAAGTACTAACCCGGCCCGGCGTAGAGTAACTTCGTTGATCGGATGAAACGCGTTACCGCTACTCCATGCCACCAACCTAGATGACAAATTTAAAATTGAAAATTAGATGACATTTTGTGAAGTCACAACAAAATTTGAGCTGCTAAAATATCTTGTTTGGACGTTGAGATTTTGAGGCCTTGTGACAAACTCAATTAGCACCATTCAAGTTGTCAGATTTGTAAAAACCTCTTAGTCTCTACTTTTCTGACCCACGGTGTATACTATAATGTCAGCAGGATAAACTGCATGGCAGAGCAAAAAAACGCAACACAAACTGCCAATCAGCTCTACATAAAACAGGTTTTTTTTGGCATTTTCTAGGTTTATCTGGGTTGATTTTTTAAAGTGGTCTCACAAAGGGAATGACAACACGTGGGCTGCAGTTTCCTCAACAAAAATTCAGCAAAGACAATCAAAGCAGCAAAGGCATTCTGATATGTACAAACACAAGATAACAGTACACAGTTTTAAAGACAGCATTGGTACTGTTCATCACAATGTAACGAAATGACTATCGAAGGCACTCACATCGATCTACCACTTTTTTTACTATCAGACTGCTGGTTTTAGCTTCTTCTGCAACAAAAATGACCACTTAAACAAGTGTATGACTGACAATTAATCTACATCACATCACACTCCAATTGCAAAAGTCTGTACAAGAAAATTAAGTACAATGCAACAAAATGGAGAACTTGTTCAAATCAATGGCTGTGACTATTTCCAACGTTGGATGTAACACAAGTTGATCACTCTGCAACTGTGTGGATGAAACAACACAAAAGGGTCATTCCATGTCAAATCAACCAGTGGTCCCCACCTGACCATCTCAAAAATTCCATTTTTGGACAGCAACAACAGGAGAAGACCTTAAGCTCCAAAAATTGGTAGATTTGTTTGGACCTTGTTGGTAGTCTGTTTTGGTGTTTATTGATTTAATCCTGGTGCA
>Ga0056128_1005210_pt1 | contig 16332 bp, 11 predicted proteins | sample WorMetLIZISLAND2_FD_71113 | JGI IMG/M metagenome (GOLD analysis project Ga0056128, IMG submission 71113) | Marine gutless worms symbiont microbial communities from Max Planck institute for Marine Microbiology, Germany - Olavius geniculatus... ... | reverse complement strand
ATAAACAAAATAAATTACTGTTTGTCAAAGCGTCACTGTGACGTCATCGGCAGTAACGTGGTAACCGGTTTTTGAAAATTAAATAGCATTTTTAGCTTAAACATTTTTAATGCTGAAAAAATCGGTAGTCGATCATGTTCAGAAAACTATAATTTCGTTGTTTTTCAACAGAATCATATTTCACTTGGCAGTTAAATATAAATCGTTTTCGTAAATAAACCCGTAAAACTTCAAGTTAAAATTCCAAGCGGTTGCTGATTAAACGGCGAAAAACTTTAGGGGGCTACTTTTTTTGCCACACCCTGTAGACATGACAGAAGAACATATCAAAACGCTGTATACCTCGCACGCTTCAACTCGTGGCTTAGCAGTTGCAGTAACCCGGAAATTTACCGGGATTTGGCAAGCACGGCGTTAGTGCAAGCAGATCATTGCGACAGTTGCATATGACAAAGAATCACGCTGCATTTATAGCTGATGCTTCCCGCTGACAGCTGATACGGTATCGGGACTAAAAGTGTTATAATCGCCAGGCAGTATTGAGTATTCCATGGAGCTGAGTTGGCGGGAAACGGAAAAAGCCTGACAACGGCGTTTCTGCATGGCTCCTACAATCCTCCGTTCCATGGTCCTGGGACTTCATAGAAAGTGTTTCCCCCCAAAAAACACACGTGCCTTGGGCCTCTCACAAACATTCAACTTCTTGGCATTTACTAATTCACGCTACAACGCAATCCTCTCAACCAAATCATAGTTTGATCACTTTAACACGAAACAGTGTCCGTTTGCTTTTTGTCAAGCGACTTGAAAAAGCCCGATTAAAACACAGAGGCGGAAGAACAGTAACAAATCCGCGGCATGGGGCTAAGTAAAGGAATCCACAGGGACTTATCGTTCCTCTGATAGTACACCTTGACCGCTGAAATATCCCTATCAATCAGCGAGCGATAAAAACACGGCAGCGCGGTGAAAACTGATCATCGAAGTCTGGGTCTGGGCGGACGCGATCGTCCGGGCTCGCCACTGGTCGTCAGCACGCTGCTCGTGTCACTCGTCGGTCGACTGCCGCCAACCAGTGACTCCGCTTCGTCAACCACGTCCAGTCCTCCACCACCCGCTCCTCCTCCAGACGTCGGCGGCGTGTCGTAGCTCGGCGCCGGACGAGGACGTCGCTGCTGGTGCCGGCGGAAGTTCGATCCCATGAAGCTTTGCGTCACGCTAGCGTCGTCGTCCACGTAACCCCCGGTGCTGGGTCGCTCCTTGTATGGAGGTAAATACGTAGCGGCAGCACCTGGCGGTCGGTACCGGGACTCTGGTACGGTAGCGATCTCGTTCTCACACAGTCCGGCACCGCCCCCCATCTCGCTGTCGTCATAGTTGTACGAGGAATCGCCGTCCCACTTGGTCGACGCGTAGTCGACGGACGACGTTTGCACCGGCGACATCTGGCGGAAGTAATCGTACTTGGACTTGTCGGCGGTGCTGTCGGAGAAGGTCACGTCCTCGTCGTACGAGGCGGCACCCATCGGAGGACGTCGGCGTTTGGACGTGGGGTCAAGTCCGGCCCCGCCCAGCGAGTCTAGTGACTCGCGGCTAGCGCGTAGTGCCCGGCCGCCGCGCGTGGATGCCAACGACTCGCGACTGGCTCGCAAGCTCTGCGCCAGGGTCTCGCGCCGTTCGACCTTCTCGACGCGCCGCTGACGCGACTTGAAGCACGCGAACAGCATCAGAGGGAAGACGAAGAAGACGAAGATGGAGCCGACGATCGCGCAGATGATGATGACCGGCAGCCAGTTCATCCGGGTCTCGATGTACGGATCTAACAATCACAAACAAACATCGTTATTTATGTTATGGTACGAATTTACAGGGTGGGCTAAAAAAACTGGCCCCATTTTTGTATGCCTTATTACTTTACCAAATACTGACCGAGTTTCAAAATTCTTTCACCTTCCTAATCAAGAGAAAATTTGTAATAACACTATCACTATAGATCCCACCACTCCTCAAGTGTGTCGCTACATTACCTTGTGAAATGTCAGTGTCGTAGTGACAAGCAACAATTGAAAACAATACGACTTCTATAGTAGCACATTTTAAAAATTAACAACAGGAAACAACTTGTTTGGTGTCTAAATTATTGTCTAAAGTAGCTGTCGCATCGTGCAGATTTTACATCAAGTGCTTAATATGACCGATTGCTGCTGGACGACGCACTTAAGCCGGCGACACCACTGACCAGTGGCGCGATCAGCGCAACGCTGCGTCTGTTTGCCCCACTTTCATAGTCACAAAATTCTTTATAAACAAATAAAACTTTTCAGAAAATTAATACTAACTAGATGTCAATGACATCAGTGATGACGTCACTAGGCACAAACAGAAAAAATGTACAAGTAAGCAAAATGCTTTAAACAGCAGGTCTTGGCCGTGTCGTTGTATTTTTTTTATAAAACACAAGGTACTGTAGCGACACACTTGAGGTGTGGTGAGATCGATAGTGATAGTGTTGTTACAATTTGTTTTCCTGATCCTGACGGTGAAAGAATTTTGGAAATAGGTTAATATTTGGTGACGTTATAAGGCGTACAAAAACGGTACCAGTTGTAGTTTACGGTGGCGGCGCAATGTCACACTGTAACTGCAAAGACACCTCAACAGCGTAAGCAAAATGGAGAGATAGGGAAAATAAAACGGAATGTTTGCAGATAAACTGAATATTAGAGAACACGAAATAGCGGGGAACAGTTCAGTTATGAGGCGTTGTCTGAAAATTTCGAGCGATCGTGCCCTGTTTGTCCGACAGTGCAAAGACAAGTCGATAAAAAATTAACACTGCCAGTTAACTTAAAAAAAGTTAAGGAATAAATAATCGTTGCTTTTGATCAAAAATTTAACGTAAGCAGTAGACCAAAACACACATGTTTTTTGGTCTATCAACTATATTCGTTAGTCAGTTTTCAGCGCTCATAACTCTACACACAGGCATGTAAGACTTCATATTTCAGTCTTACATATCTTTAATCCAGTCTTGTAAACAAATCATATTGTTTGCCTTCTCAGGAGAACAAAATGATCATTCGATGTAAATACGATATCTGGCTAAGCTAGTCAAGCGTTTACGGTGTTTTTACGCGAGTGTTATAAGTGTCTGTAATCTCACTCCACTCAAGCGTGACGACTGATAGCGTCTCTTGTTTGTATATCACACACGTGCGCGTCCAGGCAGAACACGTCGTCGATCACAGCCACGAAATTAGTAGGTTTCAACACGGTTTACACTCGCATACTACACTGTATACCACGTCAAAAGTTCCTATACTAGCGCACCTCGTTCACAGATGAAAGGCAGCAGCTGATCGCATTGGGTGAGTTCGACCTTGTAGTCCTGTAGCACGGTGCACTGTCCGCTGTCATCATGCACACGGTCGCTGTAGACCCAGGTCTGCCAGGATACGTCGTAATTGTACTGGAACTGCGACACCAACTCGCCGAGGTTGCGCTCCCGACCCTTGGGATCGCGCGCCCACGCCAGACGACCGCGAAACACCTGCACTCCGCCCCAGAATAATAGTCAATATATTCTCAACCACTTTGCTAAGCTAAATCAGCATCACCATGTCATGTTAGCAAATACAACATAAAAATACGTTTTAAATATGCAAACACTTATAAGAAACATCGTTTTCGCGTGTGTTTAACAGTCCGTCTGCACATCGACATTTATTTAGTCGTTTGCAGATGAAGGTCAAAAGTGACCCATACTAAAGTTCTGTATGAAAAAGCTAAAACTACGTTTTCATAGCAGAATGTCTTCCCTAGAACTCGCATATAGTCGTTTCTGGCAAATCAGTCTGTAAATAGTGTTAATTTGCAGTTAATATAAGACCATAAACGTGTAAAAGACGCAGTTCCTCCACTGCTGATGGCGCGGGTCAGTTAATTATCAGACGCCGACGGCGACGACTCCCTCGAGACAACGCCCGGCGTGCAGTGTACACGTGTTGTGGTTACGCCATGCTGCGTGCACACCGTGGTGCCACGCGCGTCACATTCCTTGCTGGTCATCGATAAACGTCTGGAATGCGTCAAAATGCTCCCAAATTCCACTCCGTCAGGTAGACTGCCGCTCTCCGTCAGAACGTTGCGACGTGGTTGACCTGAACTCGGAGGCCAGTGACATTTTCATTTGGCTACCGAACCACATCTCGACGACATTACTTCATCGTCATCGACAGCGTCATCATGCATTGACTGTGCCGGTGTATACACCGGCGCTGCGTCATCGTTGTTGCAGTCGTCCTGCATCGCAGACCTCACGTCCTAGTCGACAGTTGCGTCGCTATAGTCCGACAGACAGTCATCGTCGCTGACTGCAGTGACAGACGGTTTAGCAACTAGTACCGTACGTCTGGGACATCAGCACCGACTTCAACGACTCAGAAGTTTAGAACTCTTATATCCTGTTTACACGATCGAGCAAACATCAAGCAACTTATCAGGCCTGGTGGAACCCAGCCCGCCCTCTGGCTCAAAGGTAGGCCTAGGCTTAGCCCACAGCGGATCACGTGTTATATAGGCCTTCTATTTACAACCCGCCCGCCCTCCTAATTAGCATGCTAATTACCATAGTTCGTCGAGCTAGCTGTATCGATCGAACAGACGTCGAGCAATCATCGAGCAAACGTCTTGTTTTAGAATTTCCGATAACGTTTGTGCCGCACTGTTCTAGTCAAATATAAAGCGCTTTGATATTCTGTCGTTATTGCGTGTATATGCCTGCAGCTGACAGACGAGCAAATGCTAGGATGTGCGATAGTCAGCCGTCGATTCTTACTCAATGTTTTTGAAATTATACACACACGTTATCTTCAAACGTCAATATACGGTCATCTGGCATTCTGCGTGGTCACTGGAGAGTCAGGAAAATATCCTTAGTGACTGGGACGACGACGAAATGTTTTGACTATAAAGAGCTGCAGAGGTCGGTGTCTGACATCGCTCATTCTGTGAATCTGTCACGGTCAAGCTAATGACCGCAATTAGCTGGCGTCCTCGCCACGCACGCACCGCCGACTACAGACGACGTCATCGCGATTATTGCTCCACCCGCATAACGGCCTCTGCTGCGTTGGGACTGTTTTAGGTTCTTACCGCTCATACAGAGGAGTAGGTTCAGAAAACTATCAAAGGCGTTACTCATTCTCGTCATTCTCGTGTTAATTTTCGTCGATTTCTCGAAGTGTTTTTTTTTTAATACACTAACGTTCGTGTTAGTTCTGTACCGTTTAAACTACCATTTACAATACATCTTCTGACCTAAGTTTCTGAGTCTACGGACACACCTTGCAGAGACTTTCGGCTTCAGCGTACTTCACGACGCCTCCGAAATACCAGTAGCATTTGTTGTCAAAAGCACGCCATCCGGGAAAGCATTTTCCTGTCAAATATCAGCACAGCTTAACAAAAGAACTGTGTGTGTTAGATTTAAATAACTAAGTAATAAGCATACCGCAGAATTGAAAGGACATAACACAAAACTAATAGCGTAAATTGATTGACAGCAATGACAATGTTCACAGTTTTAATAAATATGACAACAACAACAACCAGAAAAACAATTACTAATTTACTACTATGTCTACTATTGCTTCTATTACCACTACCTTTACTACGTACAGTTTATGGCGGGAGATTGTTCGTACCGTGCAGAACGGTAGTGTTGTCCGGAAGGAAAGGCTGGTACTCAACACGAATGAGGTTGTCGTCATCACGACGTTCCCAGATACGTCCAGCGACGAACGATAAATGGTTGCGACCCCACCAGTTGTTGCGAGCCAGCACTGACGGGTACGTTCCATCCGGATATCTGACAACAGACCGCGCACTTCACTTATACCCCGTTTATACGATCAAGAAAACACCAAGCGAATGTATTCAAAATACACGTGTGTTCTAATCGCTCGATGTTTGCTTAATGATTGCTTAATGTTTGCTTGATCGTGTAAACAGGGTATTGCTTCACATTGTACAGTTTCATCACTGTTTGCACTGTTCGCCTTCTGAAGACCACCGGCATGGATGCCATGGTTAAAGACTTAAATGGCGTGTACAGTTATTAATGAGAAACAAATTGTAGAGCTACGGAACGTCTCTTGCCATATGGGATCACAGGTGAACATGCCCCGTCTTAATCCCAGCCAAACACGCACACGGTTCTGTGTTTTGCACGTTGAACACAATCTGTCCAACACGGGCGGTATTCCTATCCATTGTTTGATACCGTCATTCCAACGTCTCCGTGTTTTCTTCAACGTCCGTGCCTTTCCCAGCAATTATGTCATGTTTTGTATTGTCAGGTCAAACTAGGTGGCCAATGTATTCCAATTCAATTTACTTCGTTTGACTTCCACCAGCACACAAGCTTCTATGTTCACTGATATATCGAAAAAAACGAAGACGGATAGAGCATATACTCCGTTTACACAATCGAGCAAACATTAAGCAAACGTCGAGCAAATGTATTCAAAATACACGTGCTATTACTCGACGTCTGCTCGACGTTTGCTCGATCGCGTAAACGGGATAATAGTCTGTCAGCGGAGATTCTTTTGTTACTTAGACGTGCTGCATTGTGTTTTATTGATTTTTACGTATGCACAATTTTTACAACGGTTCAGAAATTTTACTTTTGTCACAGAATTAAAATTATTAATTTACTTGCATTAACTGCATGAACGAAAAATGCGAAAAGTGAGTGAGTGAGTGAATAGTTTCTAACAGAACATCAGCACAAAATAGGCCATTCAGTGCCATACGTGGGAAAAATGCGAAAAAGTTATCAGCAACTCGAAGCAGTAACAGCAAGCTATACAACACGGGGACCTATGCCAGACTTGTTTAATCACACGTAAATTACAACACTGTACATACTTGGTGCGATTAAACGTAACCACTTCATAAAGGTTGTATGGATTGACGAGGAAATTGTCGTGGAAATCAAACTTGGCCGACTTCAGGAATATGGTGCTGCGATTTTCAGCAAACGCCAGGTTGTCATAGATTGCATTGTAGACGTATCGGTGATTCACGGATATCTGACAAAGCCATAAATAAATATCCGCAGATAATACCAGTAAAAACATAAACGCGTTCGCACTCTTAATACAGCTAATTGGCCTTATTTTCTTTTGTGGCTGAGTGAGTGAGTGAGTGAGTAGGGTTTAACGAACGTCCCACCCGACACAGTATAGGTCATTTCGGGGACAGCCTTTTCAGGCAGAATGCACATAAACACAATAATGGAACGGTAAGTTTAAACTTTACAATAAACAGAAAGTTTAACCTTTACAGAAACAAAAAACACAAAAATACAAAAATAAGGTTAACCTGAAATTGTAAGAACTCCATTATACGCGTGCATATGTAATTAACATAAAGGTAGTTCCAATAATCTTCCCTGTTATCCTCCAGACAGTAATCAATGTGATAATGCTGTCTATTGGAGGACAGGGGGCAAAACAATACATGCAACAAAAAACACACAGCTTTGCTACATCACAGTGACGTCATTATAACTGCTATAAAATACGAATTAAAATTGTTTTCATAACATAATCTTTAACTCATTTGCTACACATCGATTGAGAGAAGCATCAAGTTCTTACTAAACACACAGGAAACAAACCATTTTGTCTGCACAACAAAATTGCACAGATATGACATCAAAAACTTGATATCAAGTCAAAACTACGAAACCTGTTTACTTAGTCAATAAACAAGTACAATACACGAGTAGGCTCACTAAGTAACACTCCAGAAAGTCGCAAAACATCGGTCTATTTCATAGATGTAAAAAACGTTCCAGAAAAAATAAAAAACGTTAAAAAACGCAAAAAACGTGGCAAAAATAAAAAACGTTTAAAAACGATGATAAAAAACGTTAGCCTTAATTTGTTTCACTTCTTGCCTAAAACCTAACGCTGTAACTGCAGTACAGCTAGAGCTAAAGAAAGAGACCAAATTTTATTCAATTTCAATTCAACCGTGTAGTTATAAGTCCACGTATCACTAGACTAAGTAAGTAAACTACCACCAATATAGCCTATTAACTCGTTTGTGTGGCTTTAAAAGCCAATTCTCGACGTTTTCGGTAGAATTTTCAAATTTTGATAAACGTTTTTTTAAAAAAAAATAAAAAAACGTTGAGAAAATAAAAAAACGTTAAAAAACGTAAAAAACGTGGCAAGAATAAAAAACGTAAAAAAACTTTTTTTACATGTATGGTCTATTTCGTGCAAAAGTAAAATTGTGACTACAAAAACAACCTTTTCGAGAACAGACGCATTGAGAATGCACTGTGCACGGTTAGCAAAGACGATGTTCGTGGTGAAGTTGAGTTGGATGCCGAAAGCACTGATAATGTTGCGATGCTCCACGTCATTGTAAGCGATGTAGTTGTAGCGAACGTCAAAGCCTTGGTACTGGTGACCTAACCCAATAAGCACTATAATATCACATTCAGATACATTATTATTATAACTTTATTACCGCTACTACCAGAGCCAGTTGTTTTCTAGAGTTAATCGAGTAATGCTGGGTTGATGTTGCATATATAACACTTCATGCATGTAACAGAACTAAAACTAGAAATTTGGGGCAAAGCCCAACGTAAGTCCGCCCGGCGCCGTAAGTCCGACTGGGGAAGAATTTAGGGAGCTCAAATTCCCCCGGTAGCAAATTCACGTGGCCCGAACTTAAATGCATTAGCATACGCAGAACGCGCATTGTCGACTTAGGGCGCTTCAACATGCGCGCTCATAACTTTTTTGTTAGTCAAGCAAAGTTCACCAATTTTTTTTCAACGCGGGAGAGATTGCTGCTGACAATGCCGTTTTCCGGTTGCCGATAGCTCTATGCGTTCCAGAGATATTCGCGGTCGAAATTAAAAGTTGTTCTAGATCGCACCGAATTTTGGACGTTTTTTGCCCTCCCAAATTTTGAGAAAGCGGAGCCCCCCAAAATTGTATCCGCGTTATTACCCCGACATAGCGGCACGACAAGTGGCAAAGCTTCGTGAAACTATTCTCCTTACTCCCGAAGTCATAGGCGCGCATTCGGTGATTTTTAAAGCAATTTTTGACCCTATTTGAAAAAAAATTGTAAGAGAAACCCCAGTCCCCGATGGAAAGTGCGCTAGCAAGACTTCTCTAGCGCGTGTAAAAATTAGGGGGCACAACACCTTCTAGGGCCGAAATGTGGTTTCCCGAAAAACTCGATTTGGGTGAGTATGATTCCACCCTTAGATCTCTGTAATTAGTGGACCAAAGTTCACTGGAATTTTTTCGCCGAAGTCGGGAGGCATCAGCGTCGACGATGTACTTGTCCGATTTTGAATACATTCATTCGTTCCGGAGACATTCGCCGCCGAATTTTGAAGTCGTTCGAAATCGCGCCAAATTCTGCATGTTTTGGCACTTCTATTTTTTGGGGAGGGCCCCATTATGTTTGGAGCCAATTTTCAAAACACAATCTACTACAGACCACGGTGCAAAATTTCGCGGCGATCGGCCGACGGAGCTCGGAGATACAATGGCGAAACAAATAAATAAATAAAAACATCTGCAGTAAAACATAAGTCCGCTCTGGCGGAAAGCTATCGCTTCCGGGCGGACTAAATATTGAGTGAAAAAAAACCGACTAAGACTGACCTACAGCAACTTAGTTAACGGTATTTCATATAAAAAGCGTGATTAAATGACCCAAAAGTACTGTCTGTGCATTCCAACCAAGCTTGTCCAGAAGGGGCGTGTAGGAGTGTAAGTTACCCCAGGCCCCGCGACGTTTAGGGGCCCCGCCGTCGCTCGAAAAATATAAAGTACACCAGAATCCGGCATTTTTGAAAGAAAAATTTTAACAAATTTTTCCCCAGAGGAGCTCGCGAGAATGTTTCCCGGGCTCCGCCGTGGCTGTCGACGGGACTGGTTCCAACGCAACCACACATGTGACTAAACATAGCTACGTTTCTTATGTGCACGAAAGAATTGTGAAACACAAGCAACTTGCCTTCGAGCTGAAGCGCCTCGCCGTGCGTGTTGTATACGACGACGTTGTTGGTGATGTTGGCGTACAGCGCCACCTCGTTGTCCTTCGTTGTCGTGTTGACGCGGATGCCGCCGCCCGCGTTGTGCGCCACGAAGTTGTTGGCGATCGTCAGCATGCGCGAGTTCTGGATGAAGACGTCGATCATCGTGGGTGAAGTGATGTTGAGTGATCCGATGCCACACTGCTCGATGCTGTTCGACTGAAATACGACACGTGGGTTGTTGTCGCCGACGTTGCGGAACATGAAACCTCCGCCCTCGTTGCGCGTCATCGACGTGCGCTCGATCTTCTGCTCCTTCCCCGGACCTGCACCACACACCGTTCACGCAGAAGGTTAAAAGGTTAAAGGTCGGGTAATTTAGAACAATTTTCCAGCCCTGAATGCAAATTTTTCTGTGCGTGACAGAATGAAGAGATCATTTGCCTTCGAGTTGAAACAAAAGCAAGTTTCCGTAAAGCCTTGGGTTTTACGGAAACCCATCACAAAGCTATGTAGCGTCACCTGCCATATGGCATCACACACCTGCCACCAGACGCAGGTGAACGCGCCATGTCATAACCTCAGCCACATATGTCAGTATACTATTTACCTACCTCGCAGGCATAGGAGGCTAAGTTGACCTTGGTGTTAGTTACATACCAAGAAGGTTTACATGTCGGCAGATAGTCACCCATCCAAGTAGTAACCACTTAACAGCATGGGTTGGTGGCGTGGCAGAGCAGAAACACGTTGTTTCCAATCAACGAAGTTAACCTACGCTGGGCCAGGTTAGTACTGGAATGGGTGACTGCCTTCGGGCAGGTAAACCATCTCGGATGTAACCAGATGCCTAGGTCAACTCAGCCTTCCATCCCTCCGGGGTAGGTTTATCGAGTACCAGCCTATCTGGGTGGGGCTAAGGCGGGGCGCGTTCACCTGTGTCGGGTGGCAGGTAACACTGTGTGATGCCATACGGCAGGTGACGCTCCGTTGCTCTGAGATGGGTTTCCTACGAAGAGCTACAGCATTTAACCATTTAAGCTTTTAAGCAGCCCGATCGGGAGTCGAACCCATGACCTATCGATCTTAAGTCCGACACTCTACGGCTAAACCACCAAGACACCAATGAACATTTATTATTCTTTTACAAATCAATGTCACAATAACAACCACCAAAGTAATCTGGCAAAAAGTGGAATCGATCCTCTATTGCATTCGCCAGATGGCAGCATAGGACTGGCGAATGCATGTTTTGCCTGATTCCCAAATCTATCCTTTCCCTGGGGTCAGGGACCGCCATCTAACAACGCAACATAGCACTCCAAAATTGTACATTTGTCAAACGACATCTAGAGAACTTTTAGCCGACCGTACGTACATGTATGTAACGGTCGAGCTTATAATACGAGTTGTTGTTTGTCCGTCTGTCGTCTGTCAAATATGTATTGTGGCTAAACGGTGCGATATAGGGCCAAGGTTGCTATTAATCATTAATAGGATATCGCATATGCCCTTTCAGATAAGATAAACATCATCGACCTTGGATGACCTTGAAACTCACTAACAACCAGTACGGTCGGCTATCCTAGCAACAGCTGGGCTTCACGTTTTATGCTTTACCGAAATCAGGTCGACCGCTGGGCGACTGTGGCAACGTGACGACCTCAGCTATGAATCCGTAGTCTCCGAAGGCGGGCGACCCCGTGACACGGATACCCATCGTGTCGTAGTGGCGCGTCGTCGAGTAGCGTAGTCGACGCTGACGCAGCGTGCTGTTCACGTTGATTTCGCCGATCAACTGACGCGCGTCGAAGTACTCGCCGTTGTACAGCTCGATCGCATTCCTAACGTTCCACACGATCACGCAGTAGCAACTAGCTGAATAATGAGTACGAAAATGGGCAAAATAAACAACAAAGGCCAAAGTAATTCGGCAAAAAAAAATCGTTGCGGTTCGTTACCAACTCTTCATAAATACTTGCCAGGTAGCAGCATAGAACTGATGGTTTGGCTCTGATTTAAAATCGCACGTTTATGCTAAGGGGCGGGACGTTGATCCACAAAACTCCCATTTCACTGGAGAATAGACATTGGAGGCCACAAAAGGTGTACTTGCCAAATAACATCTAAATGGGTCGAAGGATTTAATCAGGGCGCATCAAATTGCGTCAGACAACAGACCAAGGACAGACGATCACGGAAAAATGTGTCTAGGAATGGACGGAATCGGTTGCGCTGCAACAGCGCTGATTCAGTCGAAAAACTGACAGATGTGGTTGCTGAACGCGAGCAGAGCGGTGACTGACTTGTAGAAGGTGTCGTTGTAGACGTGAACCTGCAGGAATCTGAGCGCCAGCTGCTTGTGCGGCTCGCGACTGCGCACGACCTTAATGCAGTCGACCGTCTCGAACGTGTACTTGTGGTAGATCAGGGCGCGATCCCTCACGTACACCAGCGTCTGGACAGTGCACATCCGCAGCATGCCGTAGACGTTGTACGGGGCCGTGTTCACTCGCAGCGGCACGAACTGCGACTCCAGCTGAGTCGACGATTCGCCGTTGAGTACGAGGGCGCCGACGGCGTACCCGTTGTTGTTGTCGATGGAGCCGTGGTGTAGCGTGAACTGCGAGCGAGGAGCCACGTAGTCGTATCCGTGACTGGCACAGTGGTGAACGCGCACCGATTCTGAGTCCGACACGCGGTAGATGGACTGCACCGCTGCCGCCTGCAGACCGACCACAGACAAAAATAAAACAAGCTAATAGCTTAGAAACTGGCGCACGCCACGCTCAATGTAAAATTGCGGCCAAACCGCTGCAGATTGTGATATGGTCATTATTGACAGTCTATAAGAAGAAGTCGCCAGTGCCCATCCAATGGTACCAAATTTTAATCGCTGGCGTTAATTTTCGACGACTGAGATTAAGTCTTACACAGCCAACAACGTGATACAATTCAGATTCGGCCACTGGCTGATATTGTGCACTTTAAATATGCACCTACTTACTTACTTACTACTTACTTACAATTTTGTGAGTCACAAAAACGCCAGACAAAATCAAGCCAACTAGTCTTCAATAAACCCGTGACAATTGCCCATATTTTGCAAGTAAAATGCAAAAAAATACACAGTGGCATTGTGACAATACAATAAGCATATGACACATGAAATGATAATGACCATAGATGGTGACTATGATAGCAAGGATGATACTGCTGAAAACGGAAACGGAAAAGATGGTGTTAAATGGAAGTAAATAAACGTCTACTTCCAAAGCCGGGGCAGACGAACTTGCCTTTTCCTCGTGCAAAATGCCTGCGCCGTAGATATCGAGGTTGCTAAGCGACGAGTAGCCGGCAGTGAAGTCTCCAAGCTCGTAGTCAGGGAACGAAATACGGATGTTGCCCCAGTACTGGTACTGTGGCGGCAGATTGCGGGCTCCGCAACGAACATAGACGTAATCGCGCTGTATCATACAGTCCGGCAGCGCGTAGTTGATTTTGTAGCGACATCGGTCCAGAGCCGACTCCTTTCCGTCACAGATCAGCGTCTCACGCCAGAACCATTCGATCTTCTGCAGTGTCCAGCCACATCGATTTATCAAAGTCAACATCCAGACAGGTCAACCGTTTACTATTACGAAAACAAACTACGATACAGTAAAAAATAACATAAAACGCGCACCTTTGAGTCGTTTATCCCCCCTCCTCCTCTCCTATTCGTTCGCACGTCGCGACACATGGCGCTATAGAGATGCGTTTTGATTGATTAAAACAAAATGAAACACAATGAAAATAGCGGAGCAAAAATAAAACTCTACAGTACAATAATTAGCCGACAGTTAAACTTACTGAAATAAAAAAGACGAGTAAGCCCGCGAGACCAGGAGTAAATAGTAGGCCTAGACAATTGATGTTTAGTTGATTCGGGCAGCTTAGTAACAAAATCTGACAGCTGGAAAGATGGTTACAAACAACAAACACGTCAAACTGCGTACTAAAATAACATTGTAATTTTTTTTGTTATTACAAAATTCATTTTACCATAAATATTACAAATGTGTTATACAAAATAAAATAATGACAAACTTTATACACACTTTTATTCATCTACCAACGATAGTACAAACAAAAAATACAGCTTAACTATAAACTTAGCTAATAAAGTCACTGGCAGAATTTACAACCCTACCAATGGCTTAGCTGAATCTATCGACTTTCTGCAGTGAAGCAATAAATTATTATTAATGCAAGGTAGAGCAGTAAAGCGACCTGTTCGTGCATGAGTGGATATCCAAGCACGAAGATATCGTAGTACGGGCTGCGACGTACGATCGCATTGCTGGATTCCCGGCCCGACGTACGACATGCCACCTCAGCCGTACGCTCGTTGAAACTCGTGTCACATACGATCGCCCAACGCCTCTCCGTCCTGTTGTAGATCTCGATGAACCCTTCGTCGTCGTTCGGTCCGCCTACAAACCGGATTTCGTATCCGCGTCGCGAGTCCACGTCCGGGTGATGTATCACGTCCACCGACTGGACCGGCACGGCCGACCGACGACCGCGGTTCGACCTGTACCAATACCCACAAAAACCGCGGTGGTTTTTAGGGTAAACCCACCTAAAAAAAACCCGCTAAAATACACCGAAAACCCGTCCGGGGCTAAACTGAATCTAATTTCAGTTTTTCGTTCCACTAATGATGAAATAAACGGCTAAGTTTTGCAAACATTTAAACATACGAATTTGCAAATATCGATGTTATGCTGCGGAGAGCAAACGGAAACTCATATAAATCAACCAACTAAAAACCCATACAACTCCTATTTATCCGCATTATATCTGACATTTTATGTGACATTTTATGGCCACTGTGTTCGTGTATTTTATTGCATGCATTGTCGCAATTATGCCCTTCGGCTGCAACACAAATAAACGTTTATTTCATTTCGTTTCAAATCCCAAAGCCCATCAAGTTAAGTTTTTTTTACAAAAACCGGTTTAACCTAAAAAAAGCTCCAAACTCGGAACCCAAAAACCAAATAAAACTCAAAAAACCAACGGGGTTGGACTTTCTTAAACAAAAAAAAACGATTTTTGCAGCTCTGACCTGTACTCGGACGAATCGATCGGGTTGAAGCGAACACGGTCGTCGGGCGCGCCTGCGACCACCAGCGAGCCCAGCACCAGGATGCCGACACTCGGGTAGAACTGGATCTCCACGCCGGCGTCAATCGTCAGCGACACGTGGTTCATGACCGTCAGGTCGCTACGAATCACGTACGGCTCGGCGCGACGGGACAGTCGCAGGTTCTCCGTCAGGCGGCCTCCGAACGGCTGAGTTAAGTCCAAAACGGGCGTCTGGCGACGGCAGAACGGCGCCGAGGCGCTGAAAGAGTCGGCAGTCAAAAATGGACAGAACTCCACCATCGCGAAACTGTTCCAGTCGTCGAAGTCGAAGATCCGTTCGATGATTGTGGCCTGGTCGACTGTACCCCACCAGTTCTCAGTGGCATCAAGATAGTTTTCCAGCAGCGAAGACGCCTGGCCGCCCAACAGCTCGAAGTCCAGGTCCTGTAATGCAAAAATAATGACTCCCGTATGATAATGAATACCCGGTCATTATCGTATGTATGATTTACATTCTTCTGATCATTATTTATACCTATGAATCAACAACGATTTTCAAGAAAATAAACTTGTATTAGTCACCGTAATATCACACAAAGAGTTAATATATTACGAGAGGATGGTTAAACGGTTAAATGCTATGGCTGCTCATAGGAAACCCATCTCAGAGCTGCGGAGAGTCATCCGCCATATGGAATCCCACAGTGTTATCTGCCACCCGACACAGGTAAACGCGCCCCGTCATAATCACAGCCAGACAGGGCGGTGCTAGATTTTCCTACCCCGGAGGGATGGAAGGCTGAGTTAACCTAGGTGGCTGGTTACATACTGAGATGGTTTACTTGCCAGCAGGCAGTCACCCATCTAAGTACTAACCCGGCCCGGCGTAGAGTAACTTCGTTGATCGGATGAAACGCGTTACCGCTACGTCATGCCACCAACCTACGGGGGAGTGTAAACTATACATATAATAACGACTGGGGGACTGGAGACGGTCATCATCATCATCGACAACCGTGGGCTCAATGCCCGTTGGTGTCTGACGCCATTTTTACTATCGCTGCCCACCGCTGCCTATCTAGGGCAGCGTAGCTTAACTCCTGCAGGGTTGTCCC
>Ga0056128_1005209_pt1 | contig 16333 bp, 13 predicted proteins | sample WorMetLIZISLAND2_FD_71113 | JGI IMG/M metagenome (GOLD analysis project Ga0056128, IMG submission 71113) | Marine gutless worms symbiont microbial communities from Max Planck institute for Marine Microbiology, Germany - Olavius geniculatus... ... | reverse complement strand
ACAAAAAGCACTGTGTCTTAAAAACGTCACCCTTTTTATCTCGGGAACGGATCGAGATATCAAATATCCGAATAGCAAATGATCAACTTCAACCTTTCTTGCGTTGGGCGCAAGAATGAACTTTGGTCCACTAACAAACACAGTTATAGGCGCGCATGTTGACTAAGCCAAGATGAATAATGCACGCGTTGTGCATATCAATGCTACCGCGCCCGTGTCACGTGATTTTGCTACGAGAAAAATTTCAACCTTCTAACTTTCTTTCAATCGGATTTAAGGCGCCGGGCGAACTCTGCCCGAGTTTTAATTTTTTTACCTCGCCAATGTACATCAGAGCTACGTGGGCCAATCGCCGCGAATATGGCACAGTGATCAAAAGTAATCTGAATTTTATTTTATACCGCACATCTAAGAATTTGAGGCCCTTTTTAAAAATATTCTGCCAGCAAAAATATGCAAAATCTGACGCGATTTCGGACAACTTCAGATACTGACCCGCAACTATCTTCTAAATCAATAGAGATATCCATAATCGGACAACGAAACGATTGACATGCATTCTTCCCGCGTTTGGAGAAAAATGTCGGTAAACTTTGGTCCACTAACAACAAAAAAACGACATGTGCGTTTGGACACACAAAAATCAAATTTTCCAGAAAACCATATTATGGACCTAAAGCTACACGCGCTAGAGAATGACCAAAATCTTGCTAGGTCATACATCACCGGAGATGGGGGTTCCCCCAACAATTTTGTCTTGCATAGAGGCTACAAACTGGCTTGAAATTCAGCGAAACGCGTTTGTAACTTTAGCGGTAGTGATAGTAACCTTTTGCCACGTGAAGTACCACTAGGTAGGCATGATAACCTGGATACAAATTTTTGGGAGCAAACACCCCAAAAAATTGCAAGGGCAAAAAACGTGCAAAATTCGATGCAATTTCGGACATCTACAGATTTTAACCGCAAATATCTCTGGAATGGATCAAGATATCAAAAATCGAAATAGCAAATGGTCAACCAGTATTATTCTTGAGTTAAGCAAACAATTAGTAAACTTTGTTGCACTGACCCAAAAATTTTCAAATAAATAAATTTTCAAATAAAAAAAAATTTTACTGCCTCTAAAATTTTTTAAAAAATTCATATCTCGCTTATTTACGAACCGATTAACGGGATTTTTTGACCATACGCTAGGCCTTAATATGTATTTTAAGTGTGCCAAATTTCATTTTTTAACTCTTTTTTGTTCTGAAGATAATGGGGAAAAACTATTCTTTGGACTGACTTTTGGCGAAATCGTTCTGCTGTGGCTACTTTGGCGCTGGCAAATTCATTTATGGCGCAATTTAAGTCAAAATATAGGCGATGTTAGATTAGACACCTTTTAATGCTGCTGCCAAATTTCAGTCACCTAGCTGTTACACAACGGCTTTGGCATAAATTTGAATATCAGAAAATAACGTTTTTTACAAAGTTGGCTTTTTGGCTATTTTGCCTCGCGGGCACTAATTTGACGCCGCCTAGCGGCTTCATTTATGATGCAATCTAAACCAAAATAGAAGCGATGTTAGAGTGATCGGTTTTCAACGTTTATGCCAAATATGACGCGCCTAGCTTTTATTTTGCGTTTCGGCGTAAATCTGATAATTCGACAAATATCGTTATTCACTAAATTGCGAAAAAACAAGTTTCACCGTTTACCTTTATATAGCGTTTTAAGTTCAAAGACGCGTTGGCCTAAATCGACTTAGCAGCGGCCGATATTGATGAAATTTTTACAGAATATTTAGATGTCAACGATAAGTTGAAAAATTAGCGTCCCCAAATTTTGGGGTCAAGAAGCAACTTTTTTCTTGCCAAAATGTGTTTTAAATGCTTGTTCGAAAACACGTATTTGCAAAAGCAAATTTTTTGGAGGGGGTACGGGTTATCAAATTTTTTTCAAAAATTTACTTGCTGGATGCAAATGTCTTTTTTTCTAACGTCAGGTGCAATTCGCAGTGATGTTAACAAGGCCAGACCACTCAAGGCCAAGGCCAAAGCCATTCTATAATGCAAAGGCTTACGATAAAAGGTGAAGTAATGAAATCATGTTTTTCAAGTACTCTTACGTACACAACTTCTAGAATTTAATAGCATCAGCTGCATCACTATCATTGACAACATAATATGCAAAAATAAGTTGAACTATCCAGTTACTGACAGTCAAAACAGTGCTAGTATTTTGAAAGTTATAATTACCTAATACTTAGTCACTGAAAGTTGAAAAATATTTTGTCAGCTACAAATTCCATTTAAAAGATAAAGCAAAAAAGCCGGTTTTTACAGTACTGCAACATAAGCTAGTTAAAACAGTTCCACCAGTTCGAAAATCCGTTACTGAAAGTTATACATTGTCACTGTAAGTAAGCAAGAGACGTAGATCTTGAAATATGACAAAAGTGATAGTGGACATAGGCTATAGCTCTAAGTCGCATCATTCCGACATTCTAACATAACATTACGATGGTGAATTTTTAATTTTGTGGACCCACGAGACTTTGGCGGTGGCTTTGATTTTTTGGCCAAGGCCAAATCTCTTAGGCCAAGGCCATGGATTAACATCGTTGGCAATTCATGACCAAAATGGCATTTTTGCGTTTTTTTAATATTGGACCTGGTTTGGTTTTGTCAGCAGCTGTGTTGCGCAACATAGACTTCGTTACTTTGTCATATCAGACATACGGTACAGACCTACAAAAGCCCAAAAAAATTTTGCGAATAGTACACCCAGTTTGGGGGTGAGATTCCGCAAAATGAAAATTTTTTAAACCTTTTTTAATCTTAGCTGGATATTACAAAGTGGACCAAAGTTCACCTGCAGGTCGCTGTAGACACCGTTTAACATTTTTTTAAAGTTTGACAACCACAGTTATTACCTAGCTTTAAAAACGGCATTTTTCGCAATTTTCCGATAGTTGACCTAGTTACGTTTTGTCCGTAGCTGTGTGCGACATAGACTTCGTTATCTCGCCATATTTGACATATAATACAGGCCTACGAGAGCTCCCTAAAATCTTGCAAATATTAGTTTTGGTTTGGGGGTGAAACCCGCAAAATCACAATTTTATGACCCCTCCTTAATCTCAACTACAGGCCATTAAGTGGAGAAAGTTCACCCTAAGGTGGCGGTAGAAGCCGGTTAACATTTCCCCAAGTTTGGCAACCACACTAATTACGTTCTTCCAAAAAAGGCACTTTTGGCAATTTTTTGACATTTGGCCTAGTAAGGTTTTGTACGCAGCTGTGTGCAACAAAGACTTCGTTAATTCGCAAAATTTGACATAAGATACAGGCGTACAAAAGCCCCCCCCCCCGAAATTTTGAACAATTATGAGGTGCAAATTTTTCCAGCCTTTGGTAATATGCTGTTGCTATAGAAACCAAAAGCCCTTAGCAACAGTCTTAGTGTGCCTGTAACAAAGATGTAAAGTGTCCAATGTGACACATATTTATTATCATAGTCATGTTAACCTATTTGTACATTATTAAGTACATTAAACCAAACGTTGCTTCTTTACAGAGCAGCAGTTGCTATGGACACTGTATTTTGACGTTGATGACTGTCTGGAGCATAAGAGAAAAAATTATTAGAACTGCCATTATTGTTAGTTACATATGCACACTTTGGATTGGCAGTTCTTACAATTTAACGTTTAGGTTGTTTTTAGGTTTTGTGTCTCATAAAGGTTAAACTTTGTGTAAAGGTTAAACTTTTTGTTTCGTTATTATGTGTACGTGCATTTTGCCTGGAAAGGCTGTCCCCGAAATGGCCTATACTGTGTCGGGTGGGACGTAGACTAAAACCCTACTCACTCACTCACGCTATGGACACTGTGGTAACTTGTAACTAATTTGTTATAACATAGGGCCTAATGCAACTCATAACTAACATTGCTGAGCAAAAGTATGCCATAAATGTTTGATACAGTGCAAAATGTCCTAAAAATGTTGTCTTGCAAGACTTACTGTAAAAAAAACTAATTTTGTGAGCATTTCAAATTCAATTTGATGCCAATGTCTTAATCAACAATAAAAAATGTAGTAATTTTTGGCAAAGCACACACCTTTACTTTTAGAAAAAGTGTGTTATCAGAGTACATATTCAAGCAGAATTTCATCAAGGCAAGTGCAGCAGCAGTTCATAAGTTACCGTGTTTAAAAAAGTGAAAAAAAACTACAGCTGCAAAGCTGAAAACAATATAAGCTAATAATACGGTCGCTTATAATAATAATAAATGTACAAAACATCAGATTATACACTTGTTAACGGCGACATGCAATGAGTGACACATCGAAAACAGCAAAGATCATAAAAAGGTGATATCACTCACTATCACATCGTCTAACTGTCAATGTGCTGTTAAATAACATCACCTTTTATGATTTTTGCTGTTTTTACATTTAGTGATTTTACATTTATATTTGCTGTTTTATTACAATAACAAAGTTTTTATGTTGATGGTCAATTACAAAGCATCTGCTAAACACGGCCATGAACACACTAAACCTTAAATATTTTAGGGGTCACGATTTTGATCTTTTGGGGTCACGTGACGTCATTGGTCACGTGACCATTGGACTCGGCACATGTGGTTTCCTATTGGTGGTCCATTGGAACCAAGTGTCTATCTTGCACCGTTACGGAGATATAAGCCTCAAAGTTGCATTTGTCCATGTTAAAGGCCAAAGGTTCACTGCGCATGCTCAGTGTCACGTGACCTACAGACAGGGGATCCAAAATGACCACATATTTGTAATTCCCGAGGCCATATTGCCTATTTACTATACAACTTTTATGGGCCTACGATAACGATTAGGAGCCGTTTATAGGTGAAATTTTTATACAGGAGCGTTTTTGGCCGAAAATTTCTAAGTAAGTTTTTGGGCCCAATTTTCGACTTTGAGGGGATTTTTCAGGGGTTAAATATTAACTTCAAATTTTCTCCCCCTAAAAGGCACACCCTTGCGTGAGACCGCGTCGTTTGAGCCATCGTGCGTGAAAATCCGCCGACCGGTCTGACCGGTCGGTCAACAACAAAAAAGGTATATATACTAGCAAAATTTTCGTTATATTTCACCCATTTGCCGAAAAGCCCCCAATGGACGAATTTGCACAAAATTTTGCACAGGGGGTCGTCTCGCCGACGTAGTCACCTGTTTCATATTTTGTGTCGATCAGGTGAGAGGTTTCGGATTTGCGCGGGGTAGAATTTTGCCATTTTCCCTTGACTTAGCCGGTCGCCATTAACACAGGGCTGCGCTACCGCGCGTCTGTGATCACAAACAAATGCAACTTTAAGGCTTTATATCTCCGAAACGGTGCAAGATAAACGCATAATTCCAATGGACCACCAGTAGGAAACCACATATGCCAAGTCGAATGGTCACGTGACCCCAAAATCTTTGAAGCCCCGTATCTCCGTATCCGTACAAGATACCCGCATGGTCATCATTAACCACTAATAGGAAAGTGCCCACGCCGAGTCCGATGGTCACGTGACCGATGACGTCACGTGACCCCTAAAGATCAAAATCGTGACCCCCAAAATATTTAAGATTCAGTGTCTTCATGGCCGTGTAAAGCAGATGGTTTATAATTGACCATCAACATAAAAACTTTGTTATTGTAATAAAACAGCACATTGACACTTAGGCGATGTGATGTTGAGTAATATCACCTTTTTATGATTTTTGCTGTTTTCGATGTGTCGCTCACTGCATGTCGCCATTAACAAGTGTATAAACTGATGTTTTGTACATTTATAAAAATAATAATGACACTTATCAGGTATCGGTACTCAAAGGCACGGCACAGAATGCGTCAATCAGTCACAAAGTAGACAAGTAACTACTACATTTCCACCATGTACTGGTGCTGCTTAAGAACAGTATGTCAATGCCAAAACTGCTTTGCACACTCAGGACTTCATATTGCGGCGACAACCTTCTGGTGGCACAGTTTTACAGTACCCTGAGGGCATCCCTATCAGCTAATTTCAGTGTGGACCTCAAGTCAGCTGTGATCGCCTGGACCGCTTTGTCAGGTGCAAATAAGCTGGCCAACCAGCAATGCTGCATTCAGAAAGCCTGAAACAGTTTTGTTGCAGCCAATCAGGTAACAGGTATCCTTGCAGTTGCTTCCACTGACACAGACAAGGCAAGAATTTTGGCCGCATTATCTTCACACTCTGGTGACTGGCTCCATGCACCGCTGATAGCATAAGTTGGTCTGCCATTGTCCGACGAAGCAGTGCGAGTAGCCGTGGCACATAGAATGGGATACAAGGCCTGTGAACCACACACGTGTGGTAAAGCAGTCAGTGCACAAAGACTCCGTGGCCTGGCATGTCGCAAAAGCGGTCCGAGATATTAGCGTCGCAGCCAACTGAACGACATCTTATGGCGGGCAGTCAAGAGGGCACAAGTCCCAGCAGTAAAAAAATCGGCAGGTCTAAACCGAGATGACAGCAAGCATCCAGATGGTGTCACACTGCTGCCCTGGGCAAAAGGCAAACTACTGGCATGAGATGTTACAGTCCCAGACACATATACCGACTCCCACCTCGCTGACACAGCGACAACAAAAGGGGCGGCAGCTGACAAGGCGGCTAGTAACAAGAAGGCAAAGTACAGGCAACTGGCCAGCAGCCACATTTCTGTGCCAGTTGGTATTGAGAGCTGGCACATGAAGCGAAAAAACGGGACGGTTCAGCTGGTTCAGGAGATGGGCCAACGTATCACAGCCCTCATCGCAATCTCCAGGGGAACAACTTATTTGCTCCAGTGGCTGTCATTGGCCCTCCAACAGGGGAATGCAATCTCCTTTCACAACATTTTCACTACTAAATAGATGCTGCTGTAATCTTTTTGCTTAGCTTTTAATAATTTACCCCCCACGAAAATTAAGTACTGGGGGTTAAAATAATAATAATAACAATAATCGCCGTTGCGCCGTTGTTTCCTGGTACAGCTATGGACTCGGCGTGGTCAGAGAGATGTAACGAGTTGGCCCGAGCAGTAGACAGGCTGGCCCTGATCAACGCACAGGACGCTCGCATTCTTCTCAGAACTTCATTCAGTGCCCCCAGGGTGCAGCGTTTGTTGCGCTGTTTACCATCGGTCAACAACAGTCTTCCCTGCAGATTTTTGATGACCTTCTGAGGTCGGCAGTAAATCGTATCACGAATTCCGCTCTATCAGATACCCAGTGGCTACAGGCTTCTTTACCGATTAAACAAGCCGGCCTGCAGGTGAAAAAAGCGACTTCGCTCGCAATTGCAACTTTTCTAGCGTCAGCGGCAAGCACGCTTTACATCCAGGAACAAATCCTATCGTCACGCACCTGCTCGAGCGACTCATTTCTCACTCTTACTTCAGACCTTGGTTTACATCATTTGGTATGCCTCCAGATCCATTGCCAAGTAAACAGTATTTATGGGACCGACCAAGCCTACAAGCCCACCGCTCAGTCATCGAAGCATCCTTAGTCAAGCCGTCGCGGACGGCACGGTATTTAGCTTCAAGGGCGCCACATAGTGATGACTGGTTGTTAGCTTTGCCCATCGCTAACTGCGGACTGAGACTAAAGAACGAGGCTGTGCGGGTGGCAGTTGGCATGCGACTGGGACTCGACTTGTGCGTTCTCCACAAAATGCCAGTGTGGGTCCGACGTAGATGTTCAAGGTTGTCACGCCATGGTCTGCAAGAAAGCTACTGGTAAGATTGCTAGACACCAGGTGCTTAAAGACGTTATCTGGCGGACCCTCAACGCGGCAGGAATACCTGCAACCAAGAAGCCATCAAGCTTAAACAGGCAGGACGGCAAGCGTCCAGATGGGCTGACTCTAATCCCGTGGCAAGGTGGAAAACCTCTTATATGGGATGTCACAGTTGCCAGTACGTAGGCTGCATCATATGCAGATATTGCTGCCACAGGCGCGAGACTGGTGGTTGACCAGGCAGCTGCCGGAAAGGCTGATAAGTATGCTGACTTCACGGCGTCCTACGTCTTCGAGCCCATTGCGGTAAAAAACCTGGGGCCCCTGAATGCTTCAGCGCTAGAGTTCATCAGCAATCTGGGTCAGAAAATTATAACCTTTCTGGCGATGACAGAGAGACCCAGTTTTTATTCCAGCATATCTCTGTGACGATCCAACATTTTAATTCAGTGCTTTTGCACGACTTGTTTTCCATGGATACACCGGACCAATAGCCATTCCAGCTTTGTTTTTAACTTTTGTTTGTAACCCTGGGAACCTTTACTACCTGGGGTATAAAAAAAATAATAATCCAAGAAGCCCAGCTGTCGCTAGGATAATCGACCGTACTGGTTATTAGTGACCTTCAAGGTCATCCAAGGTCAATGATTTTCGTTTCGTCTGACATGGCGTATGCCACTTCCTAGTAACTTTCGCTTTCACCGTTTCCAAGATACGGCCACTTACAGTTTGAAATTTTTCACTGAAAACTGCGGCCAAATCGCTGCAAATGGAGAACATGGTTACTATTGACAGGATATATTTAGTCGCCAGCGCCCAATCTAATGGTACAATTGCCGACCCCCGTACCACTTACCGTTTAGCCACAATACATCCGTGACAGACAACGAGCAGCCAGACGACGAAAACCATGCCAATAGCTCGACCGTTACTTAAGTACGGTCGGCTAATAATAAACGAATTTGTATAGCGCCAGTATGTCGACTGACCTCAGAGGCCCTGTAAAACAATAATAAATGACGGAAAGTCACGTCGATGATCACAAGCTATCAGTCCACTTTAAAAACTTATTCTTGTGCACAGAACACAAGAATAATGTTTATTTATCAATTTAAATATCGTAAAACCTGTTATGTTATAATAGCAATAGTATTTTAACTGCCAGCGCAATAGATCGACCGTCCGGCTCTTGCAAATAGCGACTGTCCAGCCCCAGAGACTGACTGACTGGTTACGGCTTGAAATGGTTGCCTTATTTTGCGGCTACAGCTGTTTATGGAGCCGAAAACTTAATTAATCCAAGCCAGAAAAAGTAAAGCGAACGACACAATAGTTCTAAAGTTTGCAAAAATGGCACACGTTTTCTTTTTAAAACAATGCACATCAAGTCGCATAATTTTAAAATATTGACTGGTTTATTGAGACTGCGGTCAAAATGAGACTTTTATCATTTGAAAAATAGAGTATTTTTGCTGCACTACTGTTAATATTTTAGTGACAAAAAAATAATTAATTGTTTGAATTGCTGTATAACTAGTCTACAAATTCTTTTATCATTTTAGTAATAACTTTTATACTTATTTTTGCAAAACAAATAAAACCGTTATGTTTTCGGAAAACAAACTGAATAGTTTTGCCGAAATTGAGCACTGCATTGTAAATGCTGTCAGTGGCAGAATTTTTGTTGCTAAATTTTTTATAAACATTTGTCGAAACGTACTTGGATCATTCTATCATTGTGACAAATTTTTACTGTTAAGAAATTACTGATAACAAAATAACAGTGCATTGAAATTATCTGTTTCACTTTGTACTTTTTACGTTTTGAAAAACTCGTTTTTGGGTAACATTATAAATTGCACACTTAAACATAAAAACTACCACTGCTGCACTGCTAACTGTATTTACTGTTAAGAGATCACTGATAACAAAATAATAGTGGGTTAAAATTATCTGTTATACTTTGTACTTTTCACGTTTTGAAAACTCGTTTTTCGGCGGCATTACAAATTGCACACTTAAACATAACAAGAGGATGCGGCCGTTGAGGGGCCGCCTGCTATGGGGCCGTCCTTGGAGTTGAGTACTGCGTGCTGTTTTGGAGCGCCGCGAGGGACAGACGGACGGAACGGCCGATGCCATGGAAACGAGGTCACCTGGTTCAAGGCGGCGAGGGGTTTTTATGACACCTGCTAAATATGAAGTTGATCGGACAACCGGCGGCGAAGTTATTGGGATTTTTTGCAAACTACGCAGTTAGTCGCCGTGACCTTGACCTATGACCCTTTGACCTCAAAATTGGTCCACAGGGTGCTCGTGTCCCAGGGACCGTGTCCCAGGGACCCATTCTACCAAGTTTGGTATTCGTAGGCCTTTTCGTTTTCCCTCTAGGTGGAGGCACGGGACAGACAGCCAGAAGACAGTCAGACAGACTTCTGTCAATACATGATGGGGCATCCTTTTCGGAAAGGCGGCCCCATAAAAAGCTACCACTGCTGCACTGCTAACACATTTTCTAAAACCAGAAGTGTATATCTTGCCAAAAATTACTGTGAGAATTATTCACCCCAGATGGCACCGACGGACCCTACTGGCTCACGGACTAAGCAGACTACATATTTCGATAGACGTAGAACCAAAAAAAGCTTACGCTAAACGATCCAATCAATCAACTGACACGCCGATCAGTTGTTATTATATTTTGCCAACAACTGGGCGTAGATTCAATGGCGCGTAGCGACAGAATGATGTATGAACAATGAACGTTAATGACGACAATAAGCTGCTGCCACCTAGCGAACACACAGACAAATCGTTCTACAATCTGCACAGTATAATATTCAGGGTGAACTTTAAACATCATAACACAATCAATAGCACTACAAGTCCCTCGTAAAATCATTATTATACCAATACTGGCTTATATAGATTGACAAGAAAACTGAGCTAACGCAAAGGAAACACGCGACAGCAATGTATGTATAAAGGCCCACTGCGAACAACATCTAAGCTCACCGATCCCAGCAATCAGTGGCGTATTTAGGGGGGGCATGGTGCGATGCCCCCCTTTGGCCCGACCATGAAAATTGCTTACAGGCGACTTTTTATGAAAAGGTGCGTTTTTCCCGTTTTTCAGCAAATTTCATAAAAAATGGGCGAATTTGTGGCTTTTATTGAACGTTCAAAAGCAAAATGTGTTTCAGCTTCAGGGGGGCTTCGTCCCCAGACCCCCCTTATAGGCTCGCGCTCTGCGCGCTCGCCATGCCCCTTCCTTTGCTAAATCCTAAATACGCCACTGCCAGCAATTTACAACCGACACGATGATTATGAAGGCTAGTATTTATAGTGTTTTATTCACATTCGCTAGAAGGTGTAACCAGTGTTGCACAGCGTTTGGGCGGCCCGACTACAGATAAACCGTTTATATAGATAAACAGTTTAACGCCTGCGTATGAAAAATTCCTTAGGCATAGAAGGCAGAAATTTAAGCTAATAAAAATCACGTTTAATGCCAACAATTTTGTATGCAAGTTGACCTGCTCCATCTTCAGGCATTTCGTCAAAATTGACTCTTAAAGTGTGCTTACCAGCAGAAAATCGCCAAAAAAATAAGTGAGTGAGCGAGTGAGTAGGGTTTAACGTCCTGCCCGACAGAGTATAAATCATTTCGGGAACGGCCTTTTTAGGCAAAATGCACACAAACACATAATAATAAAACAATAAGTTTAAACTTTGCAATAAACAAAAAGTTTAACCATTAAAATAGCCTATGTTTGTGGTTTAAGATCATTCAAAGTTAATACCGCTGAAAAAACCGTCAAAAGGTCTGGTCACAATAAGTCGTAAGACTATGTCTATCTGCAAACAATTTCACGCTAGACGAGCCAACAGCGGTGAAATAAGTACATCCAGGGAATACTCGTATTTAATAGCCTCGTCCGCAAGCCTCCTTGAACCTAGGGAGTCGTGACTTGAACCGAAGAAGGCTTCAGTCTATGTTAGTGATTACCAACTAAAGTCAGCTTATAAGGACGCCATATGTGTAGCCCCATCTAAGGTTACCCAAATGATTTTTGCTGTTTTAGAGAACTGATATTATCACATCTTCCTTACAGACAGTTGTAAACTGGTAAGTTTTTTACATATATATTTGCTGTTTTATTGCCAGAAATCGGAAAATGAGCCTGACGCATGTAAAAAGCGCTATAGCAGGATCCGCATTTTTACATTTTACTTTTCTAAGACAGAGCAGTATACCTCTGGTCGGGTACAAAACATTGGATGTGTCTACTACTGCTGCTGCTCCTACTACGCTGCTGCTCGTTATACCTGAAAATCAAGGTTGGCCGTGGTAGACTTAGACTGACGTCATCTAATTGCCAAAACCTCAACCCGCACTTCCTTCAGATGCAAGAATCTTAATGATATTTGTTGTACAAGCCAAGGTATAGCCCATTTTGTCTTAAAATTTGTTGCCATGGCAACAAGGGTCGGTTGGGGTAAAATTCAGTTAGCAGCAATTGATGGCCCATTTCCGAAAACTTCCGCACAAATGCAAAAAAGTATCGCAGATATCTCTTACACTAGCCCAGTTATAAAAAATTTTGTTGTGAATTTCGTTGCCGTGGCAACGGGGGTCTGTTGGGAAGAAATGCGATTGGCAGCATTCGACGGCTCATCCCCAAAATTCCCCTATAGGCGCAAAAATCTTGCAGAAATCTCTTACATGACCCGAGTTATAGCCAATTTTGTTCCAAATTTCGTTACTCTGGCAACGGGAGTCAACCGAAGGTAAATATAAAAAATGTACAAAACATCAGTTTATACACATGTTAACGGCGACATGCAATGAGTGACACATTGAAAACAGCAAAAAATCATAAAAAGGTGATATCACTCACCATCACATCGTCTAACTGTCAATATTAATGTTGATGAACATTGTGACCGGTGAAGTAAATATGGTGAACAGTAGTGGCCCCAGGACAGAACCCTGGGGAGCACCAGAAGTACACAGAGTGGGTGTAGATGAGTGTTGACCAATGTGAACAGACTGATAGCGATTAGTAAGGTATGACTTCAGCCAAGAATAAACGGTGCCAGTAAGTCCAAAACTAGTGTTAAGACGACTGAAAAAATAGAATGGTCTATGGTATTAAAAGCTGCACTGAGGTCTAAGGATATAAGAAGTGTGGACTTACCAGTGTCAGAGGATTGAAAAAAGTCATTGGTAGTGGACAAGAGTGCAGTTTCAGTAGAGTAATTACGCCGGTATGCAGATTGATGTCAATTGAAATTAGGAGAACTAAAAACATGCGACTGAATACGTGTAAGAAAAAGACGTTCGAGTATTTTCGAGATGTAATTAAGGTTGGAAAAGGACGGTAACTAGACGGAACAGATTTATCAAGACTAGGTTTCTTGAGTAATGGAACAACCACGGCATTTTTAAACAGAGTAGAAAAACAGCCTTCAGAAAAGGAAAGATTAGCAAAAACAGATATAAGTTCAAAAAACGCCAGGACAAGATTTAATAAGAGAAGGAGGGATAAAATCAGCAGAAGAAGACTTAGGTGGAACAGAAGTTAATATCTTATAGACCTCAGCATAAGTGACAGCTGGCAGATAGTCGAGAGGCAGACCAGTATTTGGCAAATCAAGAAAAGAAGGAATGTGTGATAAAGAGGCAAGTTTGAGTGAGATTTGAGACTTAAGCTAAACAATTTTGGAAACGAAGAAGTCGGTGAAAGTGGAACACAACTGTTTATTGTCATCATCAGTTCTCGTCTTATCAGTAGAACGAAAATGTAGTAGTTCGTTAACTATACGCCACCGCTTGCTATGCGACTGAGTATCACAATCCAGAAGCCTCTTTTTGAAATAGTCTCGACGGGACATGTTGATCAGCTTTTTGGCTGATCTGCAAGCCCGTCGACACTTCAGCCGATCGCGGTCGTCACGAGTAGACAGCCACCGACGCTCGAGACGACGCCGTTCCCTCTTAGCCGCCACAGCCTCAGTCGACAGCCATTTGGAGATGGGTTTCGGTGAACGCCGAGAACTGTGACCAATTGGTGCGATTGCGTAAAGTTGGCGAGTGACGACAAGAGTGAGCTGATCAGTGAACGCGTCAGTGGTAGTGGCTGGTGTCGAGAACAGTTCAGACTGACGCAGCACTGCCTCAAACTGCCCGGTATCGATGTCGCGCAGTTTCCGTTAGCTGTACGCGACGTTTGCTTTCGGACAGCGTGTAGTGAGGTTGGCCGTGACTAGCCGGTGATCCGACAGCAAGCCAGCGTCGTCGACTTTGACGCCGGACACGAGAGTGGATGACGATGAAGCCAGGACATCGAGAAGATTGTCACCACGCGTCGCCGAGTTGACGAACTGAGTCAGGTCGAGTGCGTCTAACGCTCTCTCCAGACGATCGTCAACGTGCGTGCTGTCGACACCTAGACAGTTGAGATCGCCGCACAAGATAATGTTGTCACTACAGTCAACGCTGAGCGACGCAATGATGCTCGTCAGTTCATCGATGAACTCTGGCACAGTGGACATCCACTGCGGCCGGTAGATGTGGATGACAGCGTGAGTCAGTGGCGGCAGCCCGACGCGGACCAGCTGCATTTCGAAGGTCGTTGCTCGGTACTTGTCAGCGAGTGGATGGCGTCGGACTACTATTGACTGACGGTAGACGACGGCGAGGCCACCGCCTTGAGACGGACCGTCAGCAGTCAATGGTAGCGGCGTATGAAGAGCGGCCTAGTGCGGTGGTGCAACATTGCTGAGAATGGCAGCTGGCGTATTGTCATTGAACCACGTCTTCGATAAAAACAGCGCGTCAAATTCACGAGTGGAGATGAGATCGTGAATGAGAGCTGTTTTATTGCCGGCGGAGCAGCAGTTTAATACACCGATGTTGGTACGTACAGTCAGCTGTTGACAGGTCGAAACAGCTGATCGCGCAGCGGCCGCCGGGCCTGGGTTGATGGCAACGTCGCCAGCCAATAACAGCAGGGCGGCGGCGAACGTAGCTGACCTTGATGCAGTTGACGTGGAACGAAATGGCGGCGAGTCACTAAACCGTGACGAACACGGTCGAGCCCACGTGAGTAGTAGCCGTATATGATATACTTCAGAACGAATTAATGTCGAACCTATACAACTTTCATGGGCCTACGATGACGATTAGTGACGTCACGTGACCCCAAAAGGTTTATAGGTGAAATTTTTATACAAACGTAACAGCATGACCAGGAGATGACAGCGATGACGGCAACAGTACCTGAGTTGGCAGCAAGAACAGAGTCCATATTAAAAAACATAAAAACACGAGACGAAATAAAAACACGTCAGCCATCTTGGCCCCGCCCACTCCCACTTTCCTATTGGTGGTCAATGGTGACCATGTGTCTATCTTGCACGGATATGGAGACACGGGGCTTCAAAAATTTTGGGGTCACAAGTTTGACGTTTTGGGGTCACGTGACGTCATCGGTCACGTGATTATCGGACTAGCCGTGGGCACTTTCCTATTGGTGGTCAATGATGACCATGCGCGTATCTTGCATGGATACGGAGATACGGAGCTTCAAAGATTTTGGGGTCACGAGTTTGACCCTTTGGGGTCACGTGACGTCATCAGTCACGTGACCATTTGACTCAGCATATGTGGTTTCCTATAGGTGGTCCATTGAAAGCATGCGTCTATCTTGCACCGTTACGGAGATATAAAGCCTCAAAGTTGCATTTGCCCATGTTAAGGCCAAAAGTTCACTGCGCATGCTCCGCGTAACGTGACCTGTAGGCTGGGAGTCCAAAATGACCACATATTTCGAATTCCCAAGTCCACATTGCTTATTCACTATACAACTTTCATGGGCCTACGATGACGATTAGTGACGTCACGTGACCCCAAAAGGTTTATAGGTGAAATTTTTATACAGGAGCGTTTTTGGCCGAAAATTTCCAAGTCCATTTTTGGGCCAAATTTGCGACTTTGGGGAGGTTTTTTAGGGGTTAGATATTAAGTTCGAATTTCGGTCCCGAAAAGGTTTGACCCTTGCGTGAGAGCGCGTTGTCCGAGCCATCGCGCGTGAAAATTCGCCAGGCGGTCTGACCTGTAGGTCGGTCAACAAAAAAAGGTATATACAAGTATATCGGAGAAAAAATTTTAGTTATATTCTACCCATTTGCCGAGAAGCCCCCAATGGACGAATTTGCATGCAATTTTGCACAGGGGGTCGATTCGCGGATGTTTCAAATTTTGTGTCCATCGGCTGAGGGGTTTTGGATCTGCGCGGGGTCGAATTTTGCCATTGGTCACCGCGCGCCTGTGATGTCACCGTTAATAAATGTACAAAACATCAGTTTATACACTTGTTAACGGCGACATGCAATGAGTGACACATCGAAAACAGCAAAAATCATAAAAAGATATATCACTCACCATCACATCGCCTAACTGTCAATGTGCTGTTGAATAATATCACTTTTTATGATTTTTGCTGTTTTCGATGTGTCACTCATTGCATGTCGCCGTTAACAAGTGTATAAACTGATGTTTTGTA
>Ga0056128_1005205_pt1 | contig 16340 bp, 10 predicted proteins | sample WorMetLIZISLAND2_FD_71113 | JGI IMG/M metagenome (GOLD analysis project Ga0056128, IMG submission 71113) | Marine gutless worms symbiont microbial communities from Max Planck institute for Marine Microbiology, Germany - Olavius geniculatus... ... | reverse complement strand
CTCCAGAGTGGACGGTTCTGAGCCAAGTCAACTGCATCATCCATATTGAGGTCGCTGGATTTCAGATCCTGCTGAATGGTTTTCATCCATGTAATACGAGGACGTCCCAGTGGTCAACATTACTAACTTAACTGAACTTCACAACTCGCATGCTATCACTAGCATCATGATGCTAGGAAAATACACACTAGCAAAATTCCGATCTAACATATAACGAATGAATACAACTATCGGCAATCCCGAACCAATTCAGCTAAAAAGCAGACTGAAGTCCTGAGTATTATAATTACAATGCAAATGTCATTATGAGCACTTTGTGGCCTCATCCCTGGGTGGCTGCTATTGTCGTCACTCAGCCCACAGGAAATGTAAGGTAAGGTAAGTTCATAAACTGCCATAACCCCAGACAGGCATATCAACGCTGAATTCACCGACATTGTATGGATAAAAGTCTGAGTTGATCGGAACGGTTAATTACGTACCGAGATGGTTTACTGACCCACACACATTCACCCACGCATGTGACCCACCCCTAGTAGTAATCGAGTCTGGCATAGAGCAACTATGTTGATCAGAGATGTGTTAACCGCTATACTTTAGCATCACACCGTGAAAAAATTATAAAGCATCAAAACAGTTTCCCACAATCGCACATAACAGAGACATTTCACACACTTGGTAAGCAACGGTAGGCTGTAGTCAGCAACAAGTCGAGCCAACGAACTGACAGCAAGCAGCTGATATGAGAACTTATCCTGATCATCATCTTCATCCATCTCTCCATACTCATAGTCACAGTCAGCGGTAACCTAAAAACATCGGAAACATCCGATCAGCATGCTATGACAGCAGTGAGATGACAGAAGATTGTAAAGTCCTTGGAGACAGTAATGCCCATAAGGTGGCACTGATCTCTATAAAAGTTAAGACGGTGAATAGCTCTTAACAGAAAACCCATCACAGAGATACGAGGCATCACCTGCCATATGGGATCACACAGTATTAGATGCCACCTGACACAGGTGAATGCACCCCACCTTAACCCCAGCAAGACAGGCTGGTACTACTACCCAGGAGGGATGGGAGGCTGAGTTGACCTTAGTGTTGGTTATATACTGAGATGGTTTACCTGTCCACAGACAGTCACCCATCCAAGTAGTAACCACTTGATAGTGACCCAACTGACGATCAAATCAATAACCCCTTGATCTTAAGTCTGACAGGAGGCAGACTCTATTCCGACATATGCTATTCCGAAAGTTGCTATTCCGACAAACGCTATTTCAACAAATGCTATTTCGACTGAAATGCACGCCAACAGACACGTCATTACGGTTTACATTCACATTCACCAGGGGGTGACAATTACATGTGTAATGATATACGACTTTGCACTTAATATTAAAATTACGGTTTTCGCTTACAGTTATGCTTAGGGTTAAGGTTAAGACAATAAAGCACACCACAAGTTAGCATACAATATAGGTAATAAGTTCGACGGTGGTGGACGTAACTACAAAAATTGCCAACTAGCTACCAGTGATGGTCTACTTGATAGGCCTAAAAAGCTAGCTGGTCGACTGGTGGTCCATGAAGCTATGGCCGAGGTCGTCAGTCGCTCGGCTGTCACCATATTCCGACAGCTGACGTGTGGGACATAGTGGCTGTCAGAATACAGCGACTGTCGAAATAGCGTGTGTCAGAACAGAGTATTGTACCCAAGTCAGACACCCTACCATTACAATACCAAGCCATCTATATACTTAGACCTCAGTCAGACATCAGTAAACACTGCAAGATCACTTAACCTGATTGGTCCTTACTATTATTGCTGTGCCATTCAGCAAACATGCAACAATAAACTACCAAATAATTTCTGAAACGTTTTCCAGTTTTTAAAGTTCTCTTTCCTGGACAATTCGCCATTATTTTCCTAGAAACTGCTGGAAAAATTCAGGCAAAAATTCTACAAAATTTCCCAACTCACTCCTAATCACATCGTGTCAAATTTTCTTCTTAAAATGTTGCTCATATCCTGTAACTTATGACATGACAAAGCAGCATGACGACAGTTCATGAAAAATGAATGGCACGAGATCTATATAAAAAAAATAAATTCAGACCTACAAATTCAAAAAAAAACTCTGATGGTATGCATAATGAACATGGTATCTATAACAAACTGATAAAACAGCTGATATATTTACAATGCTTCTGTTGCCATCTGGCTGAGCAAGATGACAATGAACGAATGCATTGAAAATGTCGACTGCGGGTGACAGCAGAGTGTTTGTCGGCAGATCACCGACATGTTCCACTAAATTCATCCAAGACTCGAGCACTTTGTCCAGTGCCTCAAAATACACTGATTCGTCTGAGTATTCCTGCACGTGGTAACACAGCAATACAAAACAATATAAGAAAATTCAAAGCAAAAAAACGCCTATGGCACCAAAGGCACTTCACAGTCAAGACATAGAAGAAGAGTCTTAAATTTAGTCTTAAATGTTAGCAGACAAAGTGAAGACATCACTTCTGATCACAGACCGTTCCAATTTCTTGCCACAGAAATGGGGAATGCTTGGTTGTGATCGTGAAAAGCCATGTCGTAGGTACAGCCAGCGCTGAGGTTGATGTCTCGACGAGGACAATGCTTACATATCTCATATAATACCAATCAACTAATTTGCTACAGTAATTATATCATGCTATTTATTGTTATGCAATGAGCTATGCATTAGAATGCAGTCTGTAACTGTACGCTTGCATTAAAGGTCCATGGACACCAAAATTAACATATATATTTTATCCATTTTCCTAAAACAGCATAACTTTCTGATACTTTGACAGTAATATCGGCTACGAGCGTTTTGTCAACATGGAGAAACTTGCATTTGAAATCGACAATATAGGAAAACGCCATATTGACAGACTGATGACGTCAGCGGTTGAACACGTCATCAACGTAAAATATGCATAGAAACATAAGCATTATAAAACAACATTTTCTACCTATATACTGCTGCAGTTGTGATGCAACACAGTATATTTTGTCATTAAAAATATTAAAATTAATTGGTAAACATTAACTGTGTTCAACTGCTGACGTCATTTCCGGTCACTTGCCAAAATTAGATTTTTCAGCGTAATGTAACGTGACGCCATTTTTCATTATATTCAGACATAAATTTCATACATTTATAAAGCATAAATCAGCATATTATATATACAAGGTGAAATGTCTAATTGAGGTCTACATAAATTTCACAAGTGAGTTTGACCGTGGCCATGGACCTTTAAGTCTGTTCTTACTTCTGGAAGCTGAGACTTCAATCTGAACATCTTTTTTTGTCTACTTTACCTACATTGCCTTCAGCAGCAAACAGAAAAGAAATACTCTGAACACTCCAGCATCATAGTTCACATACAAAAGTAAAAAATTTCATCCACTAATGACCAATATCATATGCAGTAGTACCACAGATATTCAGCATAATATTAGAACAAAAATATATGCAATATTTTGTAGCAGCATACACTTTCATCAGCTGACGCTCGACAAAAGTGGCATGTAAGTCTCGACAGATATGAGATGAAGTCATTCGTAACGTCTGATGGAAGCTCACTTATCACTTTCATTGGACAGTAAGTGATGAGGCTGAAGATAACATTAGCCACATCAAGAGCTTCGTGCACACGAACAGCATCGCTAAAACACCAACAAAAAAGCTGCGTTTTTCATCAGCTAACAGGGCAGGGCTGTTCACTGCTGATGTCATGTTCACTTACATATTCATGCCAAACGATATTAAACGAACGTGGTCTAACGCATAGAAATAATTGAATCCAGTTCAATGTTACAGACGATAAAAAACATTTTACTAAATATTATATATAATTATTGTATAATATTTGGGCCTAGTTCAATGATAAAAACCAAAAATAACAACAGAAACGCCCACCACAGAGTCACGAGACTACCGTAGAACGACTACGACCACAGTTCTATCTCGATAGGCAGATCACGTTAGTGGTTAACCTAGTTGAATAATGAGCGTCCAAATAAGGCAATAGGAACAGAGTCTGGTAAAACAGAAACGCCCTGTTAGCTGTTGAAAAACAACACTAAATACATATACATTTCCCATATCCGCAGCAGAATATCTAACATTTCACGACACAAATAACAAATATCTAACCTGATAAATTTTCACTGTGAACTCAGCAAATTGAAGTAAATAAGTAAGTACCAATTTATATAGCGCCAAAATCTCAGAAGAGAATCAGGGCGCATTGAAGAGGAGCACTAGGGGGCAAGATAAACAGACTGTAAATAATAAGTTTCAAGATGACGTCTGAAAGAGGTGAGTGTCTGAGCCTGATGGATATGAAGAAGAACAGAATTATATACAGGTGGTGCCAAAACTCGAAATGCACGGGAACCAAAAGACAACTTATGACGTGGAACATCAAGTAGATGGCTAGAAGATGAGCATGTGAACTTTATGACGATGTAGAAGATCAGAGAGATAAGGTGGGTTACTGGTATGTATAGCTTTATAGGTAGAAGAAGCAAGCTAGAACTTGATTTGCCATTAGATAGAAATCCAATAAAGCTGTTCCAGAAGGTTGGTGGATGGATGTAAGAGGAGAAAAGTGACTGGACTGCTGCACTCGCTGTAGACGGGCAATATGTCTTTGTGATCAGCTGACTAACACAGAGTTGGCTAAGTCGTGATGATATCAAAGCAGAAGCAACGAAGATGGTGACGGAATAATCCATAGAGGAATGAATTTGTTTTAAAGATTATAAGTGGTAAAAACAAGATTTAGATAGAACCTTGTAAAATGTAAATTGTAAAAAAAACATAACTTTAAAGCATTGGGTTACTATAATCAAATCTAGCAAGAAATTTTTTAAAATAGAAAGCCTTTAAAGTCACTGCATTCTGCAGTAGCCAATTTGTGCCATTTTAACAACTCTTGATAGCAAAAGTACCAATTAATGTAATGATCTTTCACGTTACGTACCACTCATATCACAATAAACGATGTCAGCAAAAAATATTTACAATCCACACAATACACAAACAGGCAAGTTGCGAGCACACATGAAAACTTAAAACAAATTTGCCCATCAGTAAAATCAACTTTTCAATAATTCTGGCTTAACCAATAACTACCGTAGCAAGCCTTAACTGCCCAATAATTGATTCCAACGTTAAAGTAAAAAGAACAAAAGGCAAAGCTGACAAGCACAAAAACTGCATAGAGTAAGATAACCATCTACACCATACAGAGCTTGTGTACCTTTGTGTTAGCTGGAGGAAAGAACGTATGAAATAGCTGACGTAGTCGACATGTAGACCAGTGCTGGTGAATACTGGGCCATTCACAGAACCAATCTGTGCAAGGCAAAGAAATGTCTGGTGAAAGACATCAGGCACATCACGTACACTCTGATGTACCTAGCCACAGTGACACGGTTCATACGCATATACAAAGTGGTACAAAAAATGTCCCAACTTGTTTTTATCAGAACTTTGTCAAATCTCCACCAAATTTGATAATTTTTGGCACACAGATGGCCAAGATGATAGAATTATGTGAGGTACACTCACTGTCCACTTCAACTGATATATGTTGATGCACTACCATGTAAAATGCAGATGCTCCAAATTGTTGCATAATGCCGAGTTGTTATGCCCGTAAAAGTTGTAACGACTTTATTAAGCACACAGTAAACTAAAATGTAATTTATTTCGCAGAATTATAAATTTGTGTAACAAATTGCTTTCAAGTTATCATAATTTATGCCAAAAGTGTACACAATGGCTTAGACGTGACACCACGGCTGGTAGCAAGACTAACGATCAACTGATCAAATTCCACAGCACTCATTCATGGATTAGACATGTTTTGAGTTCATCAGTCAGCTATTTTGTTGTCTGCTATTTTTAGCATAAAATATTAAATACCACAACATTATTAAATCATACAATAAATGATACAGTAAATGCTTAATCTCCTCCTTTCTCCAAACAAAAAAAAATTTACAAAAGCAAATGTGTGAATAAAGCCTTTTGGGCATGGTTCTTGCCCATTTGTCAAAATCAAATTCAAAAACTTTCAAGGACCATACAAAGGATATATAAAGAAAACTGAATTAAATCAAATTGGAACTTTTATAAGCATATGTATAAGCAGGTTCAGTCTACATTCGACACCTTCAGACACAGATTCAAGGACTTTCAAGGGCCATGTCTGTTTTCAAGGACTTTTCAGGCTTTGAGAATCTAGAAAAACATAAAATCTGAGCTAATGCTCATGAGACGCGCGAGAGCCTACAGCAGTTACTGTTTGCAGGTAATCTTGGTCTATCTCCATCCATTCCATTGCAATTCACTCTTTTGCAGCCCAAAATTGCCAAAAAATCACCAGAAACCCATACTTTTAGGGTTTAAGGTCAATCAAGATCATCGATGTTGAAATTCCTAAGAAGCTCGTCGCCAGTGCTTGTTATGATAAGCAGCATGTCTGTGCCTATTTGCAACCATTTTCACGTCAGACGAGCCAACAGCGGTAGAATAACGCCGTTTAAAGGGTGGTGCCCTTCCTTCTCCGCCTCATTCGTGAGGACCCCCTTCACCCAGTGGCATGAAATTCTGTCACAAAATACTACTGACACTAAGCTATCATACGACGAAAACCCGAAGTCTCTATCTCACATGGTCTTGGAATGGTACCAGGACGTAACACCAAGACACCAAGACAGACAGAATTACCATAGCTAATACGTGCTATAGCTATGAGCTCTAGCGTGCAAAAATTCAAAGACTTCCAAGGACTTTCAAGGACCCGGAATAAGCATCAACAGTGTCAATAAACTGACAGCAATACTTTTGAGTTCTCCAACTGGATTACACATTATGCAATGCTAGAGTGCAAACTATTACAAATTTCTACAATGAAGCAATTTTATACAAATACTATATTTAAAAAAAAAATGTCTGTTGCTTAAAAAGTAACAGTAATAAACTCGAACAACTTTAACAGTGTAGTGAACAATTGTGAATTAGCGATTACCATGAAAAGCATGTTGATAAGACTTCTGTCCAGTATTAGATCTGCCCAGGATGCTGGAGGCTTAAAGGAAACAGCCTGGCTAGCAGCAAAAAAACCTACACGCCTACGCAGCTGTAATAACCAGTCAAGAAACTTTGACCACATCCACAGACAGCTCCGACAGTGCCATGAAAATGCACAACTATATGGATAGTAAACTAGAATCAACATTCAATCAGCAGTATAACTGCAGCACTCTGAAAATAAATTAAAAAATAAAATACTAACTATAAACATTTAAGTTTATAGCATTTTTAAATGATTAGTTTTGTAATAATAATAAGAAGAAAAATAGCAATGCCAATGTTTATAGTGCTGTCATCATGGCACAGCTATTAGGAGAGTTCACTTGGTTCATTTGAGACTGAATGTAGCACAAGCGCCAGGTGGCTACCGACCTTTGAACGAAGCCGATCAGCTTGAGCCAATAGAGATCCGCCGATCGGCAGCTACCGTAACTACATTCACCATCGCCATTTATTATTAGTCAGCTAGACAGCTGATACTCATTTTACCGTCCCATGGAGAGTAAAAGACTGGGTCGACCTAAATGGCAGCCTTCGCACCGAGATGGTTTACCTGCCTGCAGACAGTCACCCATCACACTACTAACTTGGCCCATCGTAGAGTAACTTTGTTGATTTAATCAAACGCGTTACCGCTACACCAAACAATCAACCATTAATGAATGATTGAATTTTTAAAATTGCACGTGCAAAAACATAAAAGACTGCTCATGACGTATTTTTTATATAAAACTGCCACACTAAGATACTCGTTATTAGAGGCACGATTTTGTAGCACACTGCATTAATAAATATTTTACTTTTTAGTGCATAAAATACACGTTTGTCTTTTTATAACAATAACTGACTATTACACACGTTCTGTCTTATGTTTCCTTGATATTATGTGCAACACATAAAAGTACATTAATGATTAAAGATAAAGGATATGTGACTGTTGAGTAAACTCCCAGCTGAAGACAAGCTCAATTATGGACAAAAGTCGACTGAGTAGCGCTAACATATGATGGTCAACGTTACCATTGCAATGCTTCAGCAGCGCAGCAAGAGTTTGCACAGAAAATATCAAAACCTGCTTCATGTCATGTTGCTAAACACACATATACAAAATGCCAGAAATAGATAATACAAAATTCTAAAAATGCACATAAAGATCGGAGATTAAATCATACAATGCCTTGATGCTGCTAACTGGTAGGTCCTGTCAATTCCTACTCAAATCCTGTTTGTAAAATCTGGGTATCTAGCCTAATCTGGAGCCTGGAACAAGTGTGAAAATAGTCCATTAAACAAATTTCAAAACTGCTTAAAAGACAAAAAACAGAATAGTAGGTATCTGTCAGCCACATGTTTAAACAGTCTGAATTTAATTCGATAGCTCATCATAAGACAGTGAGGCCAGGTCAATCTTTTAGCACATACACTGTGAGGCATAAAAACACACAAAAAATTAATCGATCATAACATAAAGGCGAATTGTTGGATTTTAATAATTTTTGGTACAACTATTCTAGACACAACTTGCCACCAAACGGTTATTCAAGTTTCCACCTCGCTCAACATATGCACTACCTGGAAAAATTAAAACACATGAAATCAGCGTTGAAATGAACAAAAAACGCCAAAAACCATCTGTGACATTACTGATAGAAACTTGGAGAAGAATAATGAGATTTTTATAGTTTTTGGTCCAAATATTTCTGACATAACTGGCCATTAAATGGCCATTCAAATTCCCAGCTCCCCTAACATCTTTTGCTGCATTACCTGGGGAAACAGAGCAAGTGCAACATGAGATAAAAAAGAAAGAAAAACATCAGTAAACTTAATCATTAAACGTAACAGCTCTGATCACAGTCCATTCGACAGTATTTGCAGTGATATGCAGCAGCAAGTTTATGGAACGCTGTTTCGAAATATCAATGAACTCAAAAGCAACTGTTTGAAGTCTGAAGCAGAACATTATCAACACTGCTATCAACGAATGGAGAATACATCTCCTTGCCTGTGTTTGCACAAATGGCCGATATTTCAAATATTTACTGTCAGCAGTTGCACAACTAAACAATTCGATAAACTCTCAACCAAAGTGCTAGTTATTTGGAAAATAATGTGCCAAATGTGCATCATTTTAATCAAATAATGATACTGCATTGAATAAAAATGTAATATTTTGCTTGTTTTGTTTTCCCCAGCTAGTGCAGAAGCAGATGTTGGGTGAGGTGGGAAACTAAATGACCATTTGATGGTTAGTTGTGTCACGAATATGTGTACTAAAAATTATTAAAAATGAATAACCCTTCTTCAAGTTATGGTAAAAAAATTTGTGTGTTTTTTATGCCTCACATTGTAGTCAGCAAACACATGTAGACTAAATAAAATAACAGAATATGAGTGAAGTTTAGCGACAGACCTCAAAAGCCATCTTGCAGCTACAGTGCTGCTCCCAAGTGAGACCAACTCGACTCGTTCGCGTTCCGTTTGAATACTCACTGAGCAGTGATGACAGCAGAGAACATGCGACCAGTTGCTGCAACCAATCACATGTTCACATGTTCACAAGATGACACAGCATCTGTGACATATGTCGACGTCAAACGATTTCAATACCAAACCAGAAGTAACTACACAATAACCACAAGGAAGTTATACATTGCCGACTCACAGACGAATAATGTTAGCCAAAGAAATCACTACTACTGCATACACTGACACAATTATTACTAAATGACTGTCCCACAAGGTTATATAGTTTATACATTTAGCATCAAGACTTCCAAACTAAAATAATCCCACTTAAGCTAAGCCAAATAGTGTTATTTATGTCTCCCTGTTATCATTCATCATCATCATCAGTTGTTGTCTTCTGTGTCAGAAGGTTGACATGCTATGGTGAGAGCTCTCCACTTCTTTCTGTCACTGGCAAGCATCTTTATCTTTTCATGGGTGTCCATCTTAGTCCAACTTTTAATATCATCTAGCCACATTCTTCTTGGTCTCCCTTGTGACATTCTGGAGTTTAACTTCCCTTCAAATACTGCAAGTAATTCCTTCCCACTTGATCATTACGCTTTGTAAACCACTACAACTGGCAAGTAATTTTTTGCTGTCTTAGGTTTCTAAGCTCTAGCTAAGGGCAATTTTAAACAGATGTAAGTATTTAAAATCGTAAAGATTAAGTACAGATTTGGCTCAACATGTTTATGTTTTTAGCCAAGCCTGTTTAACTGAGCTGATTTTCTAGACTGGCCCAGTCCAGTCCACAGACTCTGGTATTGGCGCAATGCAAAAATGCCTGGTCAGGAGCAACATCAACTACTGGTAGCTGGTCATTAATCACTCACTGACGACTGGCTGCCAGTGTGAATAAGACGTGCTATATCTGTGAACAAAGCATCTTCAGAACACCGAGTTGTTGACTTGTCACAGTCCAGCATAGAACGTTTGTGTATGACGGCAACTGTCTGGACAATCTGTTCTCTGATGTATGCCTGCAAACTATACATAAAATCATGCCATGCATCTGATAACAATAAAAAATAACAAGAACATTACCAGTATCCTGTGGCTATGACTAGTTCCAGTTTTTGTTCAGTCGGCAGATTTTCCTAGAGTCAGGATTCCCACTCTTTTACTGACAAAAAATCCAGGACTTTTCCAGCAATTTCCAAAACAACCATGAAAAATTTTCCAGGACCTTTTCATAGCCCACGAACATTCAAATATAATGAAAAAAATAAGTATTTAAGCAAGCGAAGCGAGGAGAAAAAAATTTTGAACTGTTGTATGCAGTATTTAAGTAAACAACAGCCAACACAAACTGGGTGATATACTATTGCTGCTTGTTTTCAATTTGAGCCAATGAAAAAATGCATGATTTTCAAGAATATTTTTCCAGGACTTTCCGAAACTTCAAGCTTTAATTTCAAGGACTTTCCACGAGTGTCGAGCAAAGTGATTTTCCAGAACTTTCCAGGTCGTGGAATTTTCAAGAAAAAGATCCAGGACTTTCTAGGAGGCATGGGAACCCTGTAGAGTAACTCCAACTCATGGTAGCCCAAAAGTAAACTTCCGTAACTGAAATATACTAATTAACTATCGATATTGCTGTCACATGTAATACCAACTTACAATTCAGTAATCAATAACTACCAGTAGATTTGCAGTATTACATTCAAAACAACTATAGACCTATCTATATTGTGCAACTCCAGTTTAACTGTAGCATAATCAACTGCATATTATTTTCAAAGCTATAAATTACATATATTATATAATACATATTATAATGGAAAAGCATTTGACTACCTATATGTGCAACTTGAGGAAGTGGTATCACAAAAATTAACAGCTAACAATAAAATACAAGACAAGCAAATATGACCTTCCACCAAAAAAACAGCAATGTATTCAGAATTTATGATATACATGTATGTCAATGTCAAAGGAAACACTAAACTACTGAAACTTTCGAACTGCAGTGTAAAAGAAACAAAAAAAGTAACAAGTGCATGCAAATATATGACAAAAAAATAAAATATCTCAGCAAAAATGATAAGATTAGATCTGTTTTACCTAAGCCTCTCAATGACGAAATTCATCAAATAAACACGAACAGACTCAATCTGTGAAGGACCAAGGGACGACCAATCCCGTATGAGAGCACCACGCAATGCAGTCACAGCATGAAACAGAACATAATCATTCTGGCTCGTCTCTGCAAACACCACAAAAACAATCAGCAGTGCTGAAAGCACAAAAACAGTTGTGCAGTGAAAAAAACTCACATTTTAGCAATAACAAATCAAAAATACATAATACGTACAGCGTATAGAAATAGTGTTGAAAATAACACTGACCCAAGAGGTTTTTACAGACATCAAATGAAGCCTGCGAGTGCTGAAATGCGACAAAAGCTTGTTCCGCATCTCGTCTCTGTTGTGCACTTACAACATCCGGAGATGCCTTAGACAGCAAACACATATAACATTCATACAGTTAGTTGCCGTATTTAATAATATCTGATTTGCACAGTAAACACTGCCAAAATAAGTGCAATTGTAAATCTATGCAGTTTTTGAAAGTTTTTGTAGAAATACAAAAATTTATGTTGTGACATCTTAAATTCTTGATTCCATTTGCAATGCTCAATGGCAGATGTGCGATGTTGCGTCAGGGTAGAGCAAAAGGTTAGCATCAGAATTAGGATTACGGTTAAGGTTAAAAATAACACTGACAGATGGTTAAAGAAATAAATTAACGTTAAGTACAGCATTATGCTTTGCGACATCTGCAGATCTGCTTTTTGCCCATAGCCAGGAGTTAAGCCACGCTGCCCTAGATAGGCAGCGGTGGGCAGCGATAGTAACGATGGCGTCAGACACCAACGGGCATTGAGCCCACGGTTGTCGATGATGATGATGATGAACGGATCATAACGGGTCACACTAAAATATGCTGGGACGCTGGGACAACACCAACTCGGGAGGGTAATCAGTGGCGATGGTCCCCTTAGTGCACGGCGGCAACGCGGGGACACTGTGGGATGCTTAGTCACTGATTACTTGTCTGATGCCGGCACAAACGCTGGCCCAGAGTGATAGCAAGCCAGGACAAACATGAGTTCAGACGCCTTGGCAGAGACACTGTGATAGCATTCTTATGAAGCAGAATTTTTAGTTTATCTAATTTCATGTTGCCTACCTTCCCAATTTCTGCATATCTTCATGTCACCTCATGGTAGGCCTTGTGCCGGTCTTCTTAGTGCACGACGGCGACACTGGGACCCTGCTCTGCTATTAATTACTTGTCTGATGCCAACACAAATGCCGACCCAGTCTGACAGCAAGCTGGGACAGACACGTGAATTACATCTGCATTGTTGCACCAATTTTTTGGTAATCTATTTTGAAATAATAAATTTATTCTGAACAAACTGGACAGTTGAGTGTGGAAACAATTCAAACCAATACTGTTCGTTTTATTTCTAAATGTATTTCAATTTTACACACCTTTACAATTTATTTAATCCCATCAGCTAAGGTGGTCCATATTTACTGCCTTTCAAAATACATATTCTACAATGCAGGCCCCAGTAACGATAAAGCAGAGTTACAGGAGCATCAGAGCAGTAGACCACCCGGTGTCCTGCAGGATTTTTTATCAGTATACAAAAACAAATCTGCAAAATGCTGCTTGCATTAGCGCACCAAATCGTTTCAGCTTAATGCTCTATGACATCATAAATTACAATGACGTCACTTCCACAATCTGCTCATACAAATATGCAAGGTAGGTACTTCTCAGTGATATATAGACAATCAACAAATTGTCCAATATACTGAGGCTCAAAACTTTTTGAATGCCCCTTGTATTTGCATGAAGTCGTAATTGACTCAAATGCTCTTATTTGCGGCTAGCGCAAATGTAGGCTATTGTATATTTACATATGCAAATGAGAAATTTGCAAACGTATTTGTTAGGGCTTTCACAAAATCAAATGCCACAGGGCTCCACTTTGGTAAACCTAGCTACAGACTGGAAAATTGTCATGCAACAGTGAGCCTGATCCTATGCTGTTTACGTTAGCACTCCAAATCGTTTCGGTTTGGAGCTATATGATGTCATAAATTACAAAGACGTCATATCCGCAACCGACTCATTAGTTATGTACTAATAATGCATACATACATTACATTCACATTTAAGTAAAGCAAAAGTGACACTTGCAAAATGTCAAGGAAAATCAGAAGTACAAAAAATTTTTTTCTGCCAGAACAGGGATCAAAAGTTCTCGGGTACGAAAGTTCCAGTTACCAGGCAGATAATTAACAGTCGAGCATCCCGCAGCGTCCCGGCGTCTCTGCTGTGCATTAAGGAGGGTACGAATGCAGTATAAGCGAACCATGTGCGACGATGCTAGGCGTGTAGTATGTCATGAGTACATCTCAGAAAAAAATACCATCCATCTCAAATCAATACGCGCATGTACAAAACTAACATGTTTTCCTTTCATAAACTATTGATCAAACCGTCAACTACAATGTCAAGACGATGTCAACAACCAAGAATATTTATTTTTTAAATGTGACATGAACCAGTTACAACTAGTCTAGGCTTACATAAACGTAACTCAGTTATGTGCATTGTGTAGGCTAAGTACTGCGGAGCTATCGTATGTACAAAGCTGAAAAAAACCTAGATTTTTAAAAAAAAATTTGTCGAAGTTTTAAGCTTTTTTTTAGGATTTAAGGTTCTTTAAGGTTCTTTAAGGTTTCTTGTTTAGTCCAAAATAAAACCCGAAATAAAATCTAAAATAAGACCAAAAATAAAGTCAAAAAATAAATGTTAAAATCAAAAATTAAATATATAATAAAATCAAAAATAAAAATAAAATTTAAAAATAAGTATAAAAGCGAAAATAAAATAAAAAATAAAATAACACAAAATCCAAAATAAAATCAAAAACAAAAATAAAATTAGAAATCAAAAATAAAATCAAAAATCAAAATTGAAAAATACAGTTGAAAATATCGTCAAAAATAAAGTCACAAATAAAATGTTTAACAATCAAAAATAACATCAAAAAAATCGAAAACAAAATAAAAAAAATCAATGAAATAATACCAGAAAAAAATGAAATTTAAAAATTAAATTAAAATAATAGAAAATCCAAAGTAAAATCAAAAATATTTAGTCAAAAAATCAAAATCATAATTAAAATCCTGAATACCATAAAATATATTTTTGATGTTATTTTTATTTTAAAACATATTTTTAGTAATTTTTGAATTTATTTTTATTTCTGATTCTATTTTTATTTTTGACTGTATTGCTATTTTTTAAAATGTATTTTTGACATTATATTCAACTTTATTTCCAATTTCTATTTTAATTTTGCATTTTATTTTTGATGTTTCTAATTTTGTATTTAATTTTCAGTTTTGATTCTATTTTAGATTTTGTATTTTATTCTCATTTTTGATTTTATTATATGTTTTATTTTTGATTATAACATTCATTTTTAATTTTATTTTTGACTTTATTTTCGGCTATATTTTCAATTTCATGTTGGACTAAACAAAAAAATCTTCAAAACCTTAAAATCCTTGACACCTAAAAAAGCTAAAACCAGCCTTGGACATATGGTAACTCACACAATGCACATAACGTTTATGCGCCTAGAATAGTCAAAACTGGGTCACGTCAAATTTAAAAAATGAATATTTTTGGTTGTTGACATGGTTTTTGATGTTGTTGTTGACGATTCATTTAGTAGTTTATGAAAGAAAAAACAGGTCAGTTTCGAACATACGCGCATTGATCTGACATGTGTAGTAATTTTTTCTGAGATGTACTCATGACGTACTACATGCCTAGCGCCATCTCACGTGGTGCGTTTATACTGCATTTGTATCCCAAGGAGACCGTCACCACTGATTACCTCTCTAAGGTTGTCCCAGCGGTGTCTGGCTTTTTCGCCCCTTTGCCAGTTTTTCCCCTGGCTTGTTCGCCCCAGGGGGCCAATCAGCCAAGCACAAGGGGCAAACAAGCCATGGGGCGAAAGAGCCAGGGGCGAATCAGCCACGAAGTGAACGAGCCAAGGAGCGAACAAGCCAGGGGGCAAAAAAACCAGGGGGCGAATAAGCCAGGGAGCGAACAAGCCAGGGGCGAACGAGCCAGGGCGCGAAAGAGCCAGGGGGCGAACCGACAAAGAGGCGAAAAAGCCATAATTCGTCCCGGCGTTGTCCCGGAATGTTTTAGTGAGACCGATCGTCACAGACCGTCAACCTGGCATCATGCGTTGTCAACTGTTGAGCTTGCAGTAGTCATGATATATTAATTAACAAATAACCACGCCAATTCAACTGTCTTTTACCAATAATACTTCGGATGCTCTCTCCAAATTCTCCCTAAAACCGTTGTTATCCATCTATTCGCATATTAGCAACAAGAACGATTGTTTACATTACGCAGCAAAGATAATTTAACAGTAATTTAAGAGTGCGACGAAACACCGCGAGGACGGTGCGGTGTTTCGTCACACCGATAATTTAATACGTATATTTTTCGCGATGTTCTCGAATGACAACTGATGGCTAGGGCTGCCGCGGGTACCCGGGTACCCCTCGGGTACCCGGGTAATAGACTACCCGGGTAATTTTTTACTACCCGGGTACCCGCATAGAC
>Ga0056128_1005199_pt1 | contig 16348 bp, 3 predicted proteins | sample WorMetLIZISLAND2_FD_71113 | JGI IMG/M metagenome (GOLD analysis project Ga0056128, IMG submission 71113) | Marine gutless worms symbiont microbial communities from Max Planck institute for Marine Microbiology, Germany - Olavius geniculatus... ... | reverse complement strand
CTTCCCTTTCCCCTTCCCCACTTTCCTTTCCCTTCCCCTTCTGCTTCCCCTTTTCCTTCCCTTTCTCCTTTCCCTTTTCCTTCTCCTTTCCCTTGTCCTTCCCCTTTCTTTTCCCCTTTCCCATTTTCCTTTCTCTTTCCCTTCCCCATTTTCCTTCCCAGTTCCCTTTCCCTTCCCCTGGTTGCCATGGCAACGAAATTTGGGACAAAATTGGCTATACCTCGGCTTGCGTAAGAGAAGAAAACAGCTAAGAAAACAGCGAAAAACTTTAGGAGGCTACTGTAAGTTACTGTAGGTTACTATTAATCACTAATAGGAAATCGTACACCGGCTCTCTGTTGGCGCCAAATTCAATGACCTTGGATGACCTTGAATGTTAAAACAGGTTTTATAATTTTTTTGCCGATCTCTGGTTGCGACACAGATATCAAGAGCAAACTGCGCCGAAATTAATTGAGATAAACATAGACAAGCTGCGTATGAAAATTTTAGCATTAAACGTAGATTTCGACAATCGATTTCTCGATTTTCTAGGTTCAAGGAAACCTGCGCACGAGGGCATCAAAGTGCGGTACCCCGTAAAAGTCGTTATTTTACCGTTGTTGGCCAGTATATCACAGAAAGCATTACAGACGAGCGTTTCAGTCGTGTCAACATCGATGACTTTATAAGACCCTGAACTTCCAAGATAAGGTTTTTTTTTGATTTTTGCGATTTTCGTCTGCAGCGCATACTCCAAGAATGAACTGCGAAGAAATGCCTGGAGATAGACTGACAGTTTGCGAACCGGAACTGCTATAGGCTTTCGCGCGTTTCGTGAGCTTTAGCTCAAATTTTTTTTATCTCACTTCTCAACTTTTTTTGGATGCATTTGCTTTACGTTATACAACTGCGAATGCCCAGAGAAAAGTCCAATCGGTGTGTTGTACCAAAGAAGAATGACATTAACTTTCAAATACAAATTTAAAATGTCCAACAGTTAAGGTATGTATTCGAAAATAATTGTTTTGCACAACTAATATAAAACATTCACAGACGTTTAATACAGAGTTTTTTTATTTTAAAAAAGTAATCAGGCTAAGACGAAAAAGTACGGCGAAGTGTGCGAAAATGGCCACGGAGAAATTAAGGCAGCTGGCACTGGAGGGAGGGACCGAAGCTGGAATGGCGCCAAATTGGCACTCTGAGAATGATATCCTGTGACCATAATGATGTCCACCATAAATCTGTTAATGAGAAATAGCAGTGTTGCCGTCTCGACACTTGTTATGCAACGCTGCTTAGATGAATCGTTACTGCAGTAATGATTGATTAGCATTATCGGCAGCGGCCGTTGATTGTCAGTGGCTATTTAAGCAATGTGTATTATCCGTGTCTGTCCAGATATTCAGACCCGCAATGCTATTGCTAAAATAGTGTTATGTGCTAGTGAAACCACTTTCTCTGTCCAATTTGTAGTCACCATTATAACTGCATCAAATTGTCAGCATCTTGTATTCTTGTTTCCCGAAATACTTGCAATATAAGATTCCTTTCGTCACAACAAATTGTGGTTATCCCTGATCAGTTCGTTTGTCAACCAGACCCAAATAGGCCATACTTCGTTAGGGTTTCATCAGCTTTCCTAATGCTGCTAACAGCTCATTTGGTCCAATTTCCAACCCTGGGACCGAATTTATTTTGAGTGGTTTGGGTGGCTTGCTTTTCTTAGCAACCATCGCCTTGGTCTGTACTGCTGCACAATGATCATATGCCTCACTAGTGGTAATTACTGGTACATCATCGTTCACCACAAAAGAAGCCGTAGAGTGAGATGCATCTGTGCATCAGATTAAATACACATTAAATACACTTGAACATCAAAGCAAATAATAGTAGGTTAAATATAGCTTATAGCAACGTTGATCATGTTGAGACATTAATGTGCACTGTGTCCGGATATAAGTAAGCCCTAGCCCCCAGACATCGTGCAATAAAAATGTCAAATCTGAACGAATCTGAAAAAAATTCGCACGCTTAATCGTAAGTAAATTGCTGAAGTGATCGACAAAGTTTGTTAAATGTTATTTATTAGCAAAGTTAGTAATTGTTAAATATGAAAACAGATTTTTTTTCGGACACAGTGTACACAATGTACTAGGCCCCAGTGTATTATATGCAGGGCTGAGCGCAAAAGGAGCGGGGATGTTTCGACTCTGCTTCTTTTCTCCTTCTGGCGGAAATAACGACTAGAGCTCGGTAAAGCCCAAATTCCATTACGCAGACTTTCACTGAAACTTCCCGCGGGAAAAGTCGTGGACACAAATCACGAAAGTCGCGGACACAAACCATGTGGCATGTCGAGATGTTTGCGACAAAGTCCGTGACAAGTCCGCGACAAACCCGTTTATGTCGCTTTAATGAAATTTAGTCCGTTACAATGCACGGGGTAAATCGGCGACAAAGTCCGCGACAAAGTCGGCGACAGAGTCCGCGACAAGCTTCCGACAAAGTTGCGGACTTGTCGCGGACACAAATCATGAAAGTCGGCGACGTGATTTGTGTCGCAGACTTTCATGATTTGTGTCCGCGACAAGTCCGCGACTTTGTCGGGAACTTGTCGCGGACTCTGTCGCAAAGTCGGCGTAATGGAATTTGGGCTTAAGCATATTAGTCGGGTTTAGAAGCCGCACAACGAAGCCTGTTGATCAAGGATTTGTCGGATGCCCAGTTCGCCTATGATGCTAAGTAGCGAAGAATGTACTGTACAAACAGCAATATAAAGCCGCGGTGAATTCCCTGTACGGCCCCTTAGACGATAGTTCAAACAGATTAACTAAAGACCAAACAACTGCGTATGGAAAACCGTCTAATACAAGAGTCACAGTATCTCTCGTATACAGATATAGCATAACCGCACACAATCACAAAATTCACAAGTAAATCAGTCTATGAGCAAATCGATTCGAATAATTTCAAAATATAAATATTATTGAGCCTAGCGGTATTAAGAATTAAGTCACCATCAATCTTTAACGTTCATGACTAATTGTTAACTTCATACCAGTAAGAGAAAAAAGCAAGCAAAACACACACATTTTTATTCACGAAAATCGAAAGCAGCATAGTCAACTTAAAAGCCTACGCCTAAATACTTTTATTTCTCTTATGCAAATTTGCGATCCATTCACAAACCGTTCGTTTTGTTTTTGCCAGCCATTTTCCCTGATTTTTCGCTTTAGTCAAATAACGTTGAAGTTGAGTTTAATTATAAAATTAATCTGGCGAATCATGCAGAAATTATGGGGACAAATCGGGTGGCGCAAAAAACGTCCCGAACATTTGCATGCATTATTCACCCGAGCAGTCGAATTGAATCAGTGCAAAAGCATATGTGTAATGTCCAAACATCTGCGAATATGTGTAGGAATTTTCGTTTAAAACACTTCTGTATTAGCCGTGATACAAACAAAATAGCGTCACACGCCATAAAGCAATTTTTGCAAGCGGTTCATCATTTGCGTTGCCGCTTGTACGCAGGCTACGCCAAAACTTCACAGTAGGCCGAATCATCAGTAACTGATCAGCAGAAAATGTGCTGAATAGGTTCTCCATTCTTCTTTGCTACTGCTGCTAGACGCTTTTTCCACTACTTTATGGCTTTTCTGATTCTGGCTGTCTGATGTCAACATCATGCCATGTGTCAGTGATCATAGACAAGTTCTTGCAAGATATCCCAAACTGGATAATATGTGGGGATTCAAATCTGTTTAATGCGATGTACATTTTTGTGAGCTGATAAAATTGCGCGTTTTGTGTCGAAGGAAATTTGAGTTGCTTTGATGCGGTGTGATGGAACGCTGTCTTTACATAATTGGATTTTTAACTCGTCTTACGTCATTAAGCGGCATTCAGTGGTGTCATAAGTGAGGTCATTGAAATTTATAAGCAAATAAGAGTACATATTGGTCTACAAATGTGCGAAAGGAAATTTACCTCCGTAAAGTATATTCGCCCTTATAGGTACGCAAATTTCGGGACGGTTTTTAGCGCCACCCGGTATTTGCGATGTGAGCTGAGCGAGTTTACAAGGTGGTCTCAGAAGCGTCACTGAGTCCGCGTGCTGTCGGCAGGCAGGCGTGGAACCGGCCGACAGTCAGAGCCCAGAACGAGTGTCGGAAATGCCGGTTGTATGTCGCATAAATAAAGGGATTAACGAGTGAATTGGCATAACCGAGCCACGTCAGGACACTGCGCACGGCGTCGGTGACTCGACAAGACGGACAGAAAGGCTCGACGACGTAGACGACGAAGAACGGCAGCCAGCAACTGACGAAGCCACCGACGACGATCGCTAACGTCTTGGCCGCTTTGTTCTCGCGACGTGCTGCCACCTGTCAATCAGACAATCAATCAATACCCAGATTTTCGAGGCGCCCCTTAGATAGCGTGGCTTGGTGGCGTAACGGTAGCGTGTAGAACTGGCGACGCCGAGGTTGGGTTTCCGGTTCGATTCCAGCCCGGTGCACTGCCAGGTAACGACTTTAGCCACGTTGTTCACACACACGCACATACATACACATGTGCTTCTGTCACCACTCACCAAGCAGTATAATTTGGTACCGGTCAAAGGGCGGTGATGCTCTCTGAGTTGGAAGGTAACCGCGGATCTGGTGGAAAATTAAGTAATGGCAGCTTACCACCGGATTTATGACTATGTCACCTGCGGGCCGACTGCCTTTGACCGGGATCAGCTCTGGGTCCAACGCTCGTTTCCAGTATGGGTTACTATTACCTTTTTTATCCTTAAACAGAGTTCTGTGAGGCGCCTGTTACAAATAGGCACTATCATAAAGCCATGTTTTAAGTCTTTGTTTAAAACGTTGCCTAAAACATTATCTGCTAAAGATTCTGCTTTAAAGTGTCAATCATATATACAGCATGCACGTCCTCATATCAGTTTTTTTCTGCAAACCTTCACAACATTGAGATAGATCTAACAGTGTGAGCAAGTTAAAATTATTTTATGACGTACTTAGTCATCCTAACTTCCGCCATAGTGTTTGGAGTGTTACATAACAATGACCATACCCTCATTTGACTCAAGCGTGCGACTAGGCAGAACACGCCGTCGATCACGGCCCTAAAATAAATACGTTTCAACACGGTCTACCGTGTATTACATTTCGTTACACTCGCATAATACACTGTAAACCATAGAAAAACATTTTTTTATGTTTTTATAAAAGTTTCAAGATATGTTTTTAAAACGTTTGTAAAAATTTTTAAAATGTTTTTTTTATGTTTTTGATTTTTTTAAATGTTTTGTTCTATTTTTAATGTCGCGTTTTTGTTCTTATTAAAAATAAACATACAAAATTACAAATATGATGCATTTCTTATGGACAAATTGCTTTTAGTCCTGTTTTCGATCTGCATGTAAGCTTACTATAATCACAATTACATAATAACATTCAGTACATTTCGGTCTTCAGTCTTCACAAATGGTAGGTTTTTGTTTTTAACATGTTCTTGTGCTAAATGTGGTTTAATGTTTTTATGTACGCTTTTACATGTTTCTATAAAAGTGAAAAAACGTGTTTTTAATGTTTTTTATTTGTAAGTTAATGTTTTTAACATCTATGCTGCAAACTGTGTCAAAAACGTATAGATAACAAGCCGTCGTTCGCGACTGCTGTACAGCGTCACAATATCCGAGCTGCGGGAAGACAGACACTGTCCGTCACTGCAGACCGAGTCGGTTACATACACGCTGTTCGACAACAAGGGTGGCGCTTAGTAGTGGCGAGGCAATGATATTTACGAGTCCTAATTCCATAGTACGAGAAACTGCTCGACGTCCTTCTGGAAAGTTTTTCAACATAACGCGAATTTCCGGTTGATCCGATGACGGTGACTTTGCGGTTTTATCTGCTCAGTCGGAGCGCAGATCTTAGTGAACAGAGCGGTCGTCAAAATAATACCACCGAATTGTGTCTGTATAAATAAATCTCTACAATTGTCTTACTGGTCGAAATGAAAAGCTCGGAAAAGTCTAGGTCTATGCACAGCTGTTGCAACGATTGTGGCCCGCCATAGCCAAGGGCCGCCATAGCCACAATGCCATAGCCATAACCAGGGGCCACCATAGTTAGAGTTACGGTTAGGGTTAGGACTCCACTAGCCCTAGCCCTAAACCTAACCCTAACCCCAGTAGCCTAGGCCTATCGGAAAGTGTGGCGGAGCTAGCCATTCGTACCATCGATTGTGGGATTGTGGCTATGGCGGCCCTTGGCTATGGCGGCCCCTGGCTATGGCGGGCCGTCACCGTTGCAACAGTTTGATTATTACTCACCTCACCGGATGCTAAGCACGAAGAACGACGCCAGTCGTTTTTTGACGACGGCAGCTGAAGGGTGGTATTGAAGAAAGAACCGCGCTTGACGGAGCAGATCGGACGAGACTGAGGCGAGCTATTGGAACGCTTGCAGACTCTGAGAGAGATCAAGGACCTCGTCGTCGGTCGCTCGTGAAGTGATTGGACGTGAGACAAATTGGTGGAAGCCGCTTGGTGCTCGTCAACGTTCATCATCTCAAAACACTCCGCATTAGACCCGGATTCCTGCCGTGGTGACGGCGCCGCCACGCTGTTGCCGTCCGAAGACTCCGAGCTGGTGTCCAAATTCACCGGCGGCGTCCCAGTCTGAAGGCGGTTCTTCGTGGTGGGCGTGGCTGACTGGCGCTGGGAGGACCTCATCAGCGGCGTGCCTGCCGTGGGTGTCGTCTGTGTACATCCGGGTCGCCTCGATTCGACGCTGGCACCTCGGCGAAATCTCACGTCAGCAGGCAGCCGGTTTCTTGTCACCTTGTAGATGTTGCCGTACAGGATTAACATTACCATCTGCAGTGCAATTGCGTACAAACGTTAAAAGGTCAAGTCCAAATTCCATTACGCCGACTTTGCGACAAAGTCGAGGACACAAATTATGTCACCGACTTTCATAATTTGTGATTTGTGTCCTCGACTTTCCCCGCGGGGAAGTTTCGATCAAAGTCGGCAAAATGGAATTTGGGCTTTAACGTGCGTCTATCAGTGTCGTCATTTCAGTAAATCATTGTGAAGGTCTCAGTAATCACTGAGGGCCTTTGCGGGGGGGGGGTCAGTCTGCGTAACGTACGTATTGTTCTTGCAGCAGTAACACTGTCTCAAAAATACGATTTACGGGAAAAAATAAAATATTAAACCCTTGAGAGAATTCGTAGACCTTTCCAGCCCACTCCCTAAATGATGCCCCTGGCGTGTATGCTTTTTATGAAAAATTTATCGCAAGGCTACAGAGCGTCACATGCCATATAGGATCACTTGCCCCGCCTTAAATCCAGCCAGACAGGCCCGTACTCAATTGACTACCCACCCCAAAAACGAAAGGCTGAGTTGACGCTGGCGTTGTTTATATACCTACACTGTGTCTCAAAAAACAGACACTTGCTACATGTTCAAATAATTTCAACAATCCTGGTTCAATGGTAACAAATTCCGGTACAAAAAGTACTTATGTAGTCAGCAACTCAACAGCCGAGTTTAGTTCAATTGAGTCTCGTCGGCGTCTTAGGTGCGAATTAGACATTAGATATGACCTGCAGCAAAAATATGAAAAAAACACTTAAATTCTGTTAGCATTATAATGCTACCCTAACCCAGACCGGACCCAACCCAGTGCGCAAGGCAAAGATTGAACTCGACCAGATCTGACCCGACCTGACCTTTATGTTGTGATCTCTGTCAAGATTCAACTTCTAGTTAGGCGTAAATGTTTTGGTGTTTCCGGCTTCCGTTTGTCTCTAAAAACAGGCGTTCTCTAAAATTTTTCATTAAATCCTCAACAATATTAGTGCAATTTTCAGTTTGTTTTCAAAGTTTTACAGAAAAAAATGCTTGCATCTAGTCCGTTATGCTAAGGCGTCTTTACTTTAGTTTTCATTTGTGTACTATTTAGCCGCGTGTCAACTTGTTATTATGAGTTGTTCTGCCATATAATGTCATGATATAAAAATTACAAAAAGATCGCTTTCCCACGTCCCTGTCCTTACTTTTTGCCGGCTGTAGCCGGAACAGCAGAAATTTTTTAGACCTTACCAGTGGTATGTAGAATGAGCCGAGGGCCGAGTAGATGACATAGCCCGGGTCCTGTGTAAGTGTACAGACATTACTGATGTTGGATCTGCCGGCCTCCCGCCAGCCGAACAGAGGAGGACACGTGATGACGACCGCCGTCACCCAGGCGCAGCAGATCATAGCGTTAGCTAGGCGTCTGTGTCGCCAGGACCCTGTAAACAGTGATATTTGACTTAAGTTAAAGTTAAAGTCAAATAAATTTTAGCCGAATTGATTTTAACTTTGACTTTTTTAGCATGTCAGTGTTTGAAGCAACTAAAACGCAGTTTGAGCCTGAGCAGAGAGATTTATTCAAAAATGCAGTCACTTCTGCACTTACATAGTATCATTTGACATGTTGCTAACGTGTCAAAGTTGCATAAAATTCAAAATTGTATAAAATTAAATTGTATAAAAACTAACCGATAACAATCTCTCCACGAGCATTGTTTAGTTAGTCAGTGACGTATTAATCAGTAAATGTTGATCTATTTGACTTCTGTCTAAATTAACTTGATCAGTGATGATGAACAGTAGGCTTAGTGTGAAACGTTACATGCAAAATTTTAAGTAAGGCTAATTTAGTTGTATTAAAAATAAATGACTTAATAAACTAAAAGTATGTCACGTAAAGAAATAAAACTATCAAAAGTTACACAAAAAATAAAATAAACTATTTAATTAACACAAAAATAAAACCATAACATTTCAGTTAACTACAACTAGGCCTATACAATATAAAGTTGACTGCTGAAAACTAACACTGAAACTAAGATGCATATTTATCTTAAATGTCACTTGATTAAAGTCAAAGTCAAATGACTTTCACTAAGCAAAAGTCAAAGCAAAAGACAAATGATTTCCGGAAGTCAAATATCACTGCCTGTGAAAGTCTGCAGTGGGCGCGTCACGGCCAGGTAACGGTCGACGCTGATCGCACACAGGTTGAGTATGGAGGCCGTGCACAGTAGAACATCCAGGGAGATCCAGATTTCGCACAGCGTCCGTCCGAGGTTCCACGACCCAGTAACTTCGACTTTGACGGCCAGCGGCATCACCAGTACTCCTACGGACAGATCGGCGCACGCCAGGCTCGACACGAAGCGATTAGTGATGGTACGGAGTTTCGGATTCGTGAGTACGCTGAGTACGACGAGGGCGTTACCGACGACTGCGCCGAGGGCGATGGAAGCCAGGATGATGCCGACCAAAACAGCATGCAGCAATGACGAGGCACCTGCTGCAGCGGCTGACCAATTATCCTCCGCCAACATCACGGCAGTCGAGTTGACTAGCATCATGACGGACGGAATTCTTGTAGACGTGGACGGACGGAGACCTTCATCCACAGACCGGCGGAAATTCACACCGTCCAGCTATAGCGAGACGTCCAACGCACGCTCTGCTGTATACATAGCACAAACAAACAAGCAATTCACAAAAACCATGCGACAATATTGGACAATATTGGTAGGCCTATATAAGTTAACAAGAGAAGATGTCGACCCGATGGCAACATAATATGCGATCAGCCGTTTGCATTCCGCGTTGTCTGAAGATTGGCACACCGGATACACCTGCTCTGAGAAACGTTCTTGCATTTTTTGACGCTCTGCTGCTATGCCGTATAGCGCGTCTTTGGCACGATGTGTCTGTCGTCTCTCCGTCTCTCTGCAAGGAAAGCACTGTGGCTAAAAGTTAGGGCTTATAAAAACTTTTTATACGAATAATAATTAGTCTTGTGTCATAAAGTTAGGCATGCAAAATTTCAGTGATCTAGTGCAAGAGAAACATTTTCAAAATTGGTGTTAAACAGAAGGGGTAAGAAAAACGTGCGTTTTCGTCAAAAAACTGGCCGTATATGAGGAACGGTGGCTAAAGTTAATTACTAATAAAAATTCGCATATTGGCTTTCAAATGACATGAAAATCATTGACTTTGGATGACCTTAAAAATTAGTACTGCAACAGAAACTGTACAGCCTGTGTCGTGTATTCCCTATTAACAGCTAGGCTTTTTTGTTTTTTGCTACTTATAACTCCGACATACCGACCGACTGACGGACAAACGGACGGACAGACGGACGAACGGGCAAGACTCGTAATGCGGCCTATTACAACAGCAGCTTAATGTTCTTTTGCATAAAGACATTCACGATCGTTACACCAGGTCTAACAATTTAATGTCGTCGTTGTTTAATTTATGGCAAATTACTGGCTTCGCCGTTAGAGTTTTAAAGGTTTCATATAATGTGAAAAAATTTAAATTGGACACAAAACCCATAACGTTTCCACTAAACGAGATGCAGACGGTTGTCAGACGGCCGTACTAGTACTAATTTTAACTAAAAAGATCAAAATTCATAATAATTATATTCAAGTTGCGCAATGCATCATATACGCATACATGTAGGCCTAGTTAGCTAAGGCGACGACCGCACAATTAAATATGTCGGCAGTGGGCCAACACGTTTTCCAGTTGCTTACTAGTCTGTATTCCTAGATACCTGGATTATTACGAGAGTCGTTCGATAAATAAGTTACAAAACAGCGTCATTTTGTTAGTTTTTTTCAATATTGAAAATTCGAAGTATACGTTTTGTAGGGAATTTAATTCTGAGTAGCAGCTGTGAGTTTTGTAACGATGACGTCACGGTGACGTCATTTATAAACATTAAATACGGCGACGTTGCCACCGAAATCCTCCCCTAATGAACAGCATGCCGTTATTGCATTTTTGTAGGCAAAAAAATTAATGCAAATCAGATTCACTCTAAGATGCATCCAATATATGGCGGCAAGTGTTTTACAAAGCAAACAGTTCACGTTTGGTGTAAGAAAATGCTTAAAGGACAAACATTTGTGTCGTATACCGAGGTACAGTCTGCTGGCTGAATCTGGCTGCAGCCAGAATCGTTCGTTGCATCGGGCATTCAAAAGTTTGCTGACAGATGGGACAAATGTTTGAGACTCAGACGATATGTTGAAAAATGAAACATTAGTCTTTAGCACTTAAAGAGATATCGTTAACTTGTTAAGTTTGTTCATTTTTTTCGTTATTATGCTGTTTGTCACTTGCGAGTTATAATAGATTACTGGTGGAAGAAAATAATACACGTGTAGTCTGTGTTCTGTGAACCGATGACATCACAATAATGACGTCACCATCAAAAATTTATACACGTGTTTAGAATAAAATTCCCTACAAAACGTATATTTCAATTTTTTCCATTTAGAAAGCTAGCATAAAGTCGCTGTTTTGTAACTTATTTATCGAAAGACCCTCGTACTAATTCCGCATGCATTGGCGATTACAGCTTGCACCAACGTACATTTTGTCACTAAGAGTAATTTCTGCATAAGAACGGGAAGAGTAACATGTGCTCGCCGCAGCAGCAGCAGAAACATGAGTGTACCAATAACACGCTAGACTGGAGAATGATTGATCACTGATTAGTGATTAATAATTTAGGATTACTCTACCTCCGCGAGCAGGTTTCCTAGTGGTCTTTCTCTCTGTGTGTGTCTAAGTGCCAAATATCTCACACAAAAAGTTGTGAACGAATTTTGATTAAAACTGTGGGTTGGTGGCGCACATAAGGTACTGAGGCGTGGCCAATGGAGCAATCGAAAAATTAAAAAAAAGATTATTCGTTATTTCAAAAATTGGGCGTAGACCGGGAATAATCGACCAGAATTTCGTGCTGCTGTGAATCACGACACAGAATAAAACCAACATTCCTGGATCCGGAAATTTAAAAAAGTCTTTGTTTACGCAGGCTACTGTTGCGATTCGCGCAAGAAGAAAAACACGCCGAATTAATGCTCAGCGAATGGTGCACCGTACCAAGCGATCTCTGGTTTCGTCAGCATTGCCCATTATCACGGTGATATGTCATTAATAGTACGCCAACACAGCATTTCGCGATCCAACACGAAGCGTGCGCAGAGCCGGCGGAAGGCCCCCTCGTATCCCCGGCCGGGGGGCTTCACGTATATGCTGGGCCTCATGCTAAGTGTGAAAAAAATTTATAGTTTTCAAAAAATATATTTAAAATATAAAATGAATAAACATGTGGAAAGTTTGCCCAAAGTGGACAAGTCTATTACTTTTCATTACTGTACAGTAATCTGTGACGTACTGTGGCCTATAGACGTCATTTTTGTGAAAAGACAACATAAGTTGTATATGATTTTTTGCTTTTCAATTTTTTTTAAAGTGGGCAAATTTGAGACTTTCAGTGAACGTCCAAAAACCAAAAGTGTTTTAGCTTCAGAGGGGTTTCGCCCACCTGACTCTCTGACCAGGGGCTCTGCCCCTGGACTCCGCCTCACACTTGTATTTGGGGGGGGGCTCCAACTCTCTAACTCCGGCACTGAGCGTGTGTACAGGTGCATATAGCAGAAAGCATACAGAACATGCGCTGAAAATGAAATAATGTACACGACGGATTTTCGCCTGCGTTACCTGAAAACACTGTCATCGCCCAAACGGCCATGCGTTTGCGTTCGAAACTTCGTTTAAGCTGCCACTCTTTGAACGAGAAAAAAAGATATGCTAAAGTAACAAAGATTATCAGCAGGTTTACGGCAACTGTTTGTGAAACAGCAGTGGCGTAGCGAAAGAAGGCAGAAATAATGGTCTCGCAGTTTTGAAAAAAAAATCATATCGCGTTGAAAGAAGAGACACAGAACGTAAGCCTCATGTGCTACTTCTGTCATTAAACATCTTGCTGTGCAAGTCATTTGTACATGATAGTACTTAGGCATATTAGAATTAGTTTTCTCAAGTATTAAGCGAATGTGTAGGCTTACAAAAAGAAAAATAAGATCCTAATGCTGTCCGCGGTCACTCTAACAGTTCGTGTCGATCCTTTGATTTATGCTGGTTTCCAGTCGATTTCATTTCAAAGGCGCGAATACATCGACTTTTCAGTCTAGACGCTGGACATGTCGACTGTACAGAAGGCGAAGCATAGCACGCTTCATTGATCATTCGTGCTTTGAGTTTAATCGCCGTCCACCGCGTTTACTGATCCAATAAACCGAAGACGAGCATCCATAAGTTTTCATTCACAGCATGCTAAATATTGTCTGCTTTAAGGCGGTGCTTACATGGGCGACGGAACTAAAACTGTCGCTAGGGAAAACGCGCCACAGCCCATACAGTTTCTGTTGCAGTACTGCGCTTCAAGGTCATCCAAGATCAATGATTTTATGTCATTTAAAAGCCAATATGAGATTTTCTATTAATGATAATTAGCAACCTAAGCCTTATCTCGCACCGTTTAGCTACAATACATTTGTTAGACACGACGACGACGACGGACGGACGGGCAGACGGACGACAACCGTTCCAAAGACGCCTACAACATAACTGTAGCGCTTCAAAAATTGAAAGCTTCAACGTGAAACTCCTTTTTCAGACTTTTAGTCTTTATCACACATGAACACTCAGCCTTATAGGGTGTTTACACGATCCAGCAAACGTCCAGCAAACTTTCAGCAAATGTATTCAAAATACACGGGAATTGCTAGACGTTTGCTGGATCGTGTAAACACCCAATTAGCCATCGATCCATAACGTCAATAGCTGATGACTGGTGACTTGCCCGCTATCTGCCTGATGTTTTGTCAATGCTACTACTTGTGTTCGACTTTCCAGTGAAGTGTTCCTAAGCTGTGTCCCAAAACAACTTTCCACTGTCTTTTGTCTAGCTATATATTGCTAAGTATAAACTGATTTTCAAAATTTTTTCACCGACACACTTTGCGGACAATATACTTGCAACAAAATTTCGTCAAAAATCCCACCACATTTTAAACACGTCGCTACACTACGTTGTGAAATACAAATTTTGTAAAATAGCACTAAGCGAAGCACAGCAACAGCAAACAAATAAACGCGCGCATAAACTAAAGAAACTGTGATCGATAAGACACTAAGTAAGTAAGTCAGATGCTAAGTCATTAGAGTATGATACCTCGTTTACACGATCAAGCTGGCTCGACGAACTGGCTATATGTTAGCTGGAGGAGCCAGCTCGGTGTTTGCTCGACGGTGTAAACGGGGTATTAGAGACTTGCGTTGATGCGCTACACAAATGCATTCTAGATCGTTACACCAGGTGTAAAATGTCGTCGTTGTTTGGTTTACGGCAAATTGCTGCCTTCGCCGTAAGAGTTTTGAAGGTTTCGTATAACACAAAGTGAAAACCCTAGATTAGTAAGACCAGCCGCAATTTCGTCGTTTAGTACAACAAAAACCTGGTGTTGTACGAAAGCAAACTGTTACTCTGGGCTTGACTGTTCAAAACAGCTGCTGATTGACGTTATTTGCATCTCGTTGGGCGAAAAAGTTCTTTAGGCCTACATTAGTTAGTCTATACAATACACAGTGAAAAGATGGAAAATGACATTTGGTACGCTGAAGAATAAAGCGGAGAAGCAAAAACGCTATTTTGCGTAGAACTAGCATTCAGGCAGTCGCTAATGCGGACTGACAAACGACGCATCGAAAGTGGTCTCTGATAGTGTGTTATTTATCGATCCTGCAGTCGAAATCGATAAAACCACCGTTTAAAGTGTGGTGAAATTTTTTGCAAATTGTTAAAAAATCTATTTGCCGGTGAAAAAATTTTTAAAATCGGTCAATATTTGACAGAGATAATGTACAATGTCCGCACGTGTACTGTCGTTTTGTAGCTAGCTGCCAATGAATGTATTAAATTCATTATTTTACATTTGTTTGCATAAAAAGCAGGCTATGAACACACGTTGAAAACATACATTTATCTGTAGCATGATGCTCTTCTGTGTGCATGTGCTGTTCTTGAAAACATTACGCAGGCAACCATTTTTTTGGCTAACGATGCTTCAATATCAGGCACACGCTTTCATCTGCTTTCTTCGTGGAAATATTCAGACGCGCAGGGCACGATACTTGCGAATAATTCGTAACTACTCGGAGTGCGTGCACTGACGGTGCAATGCTGGTGAGCATGTAAAGTTGGAAAACAAAGGCGTCATTCAGGGGACGTGAAAGGGTCTAAAAACTCCCAAGTATTTGTGATTTCATTTTTTCCCGGGCGAGTCCTGCGTAAACGACTGACGACAAACTTTTGTTCCCCGATTGACCTGTACTGTGTAAACTGCACGAAAATTTGGTTAGTTGATTCTCAGGAAAGTCATTCAAATTGTTGCCACCAGATGTCATATACATAAGCTAAAATGTTCCAAATTCCAGCGTTTCCCCAGACTTCCTAGCTGGATTTAAAGAGCCTACTTCTAGGGGAAAAGGAGGGAAGGGAAAGAGAGGAAAAAAGAGGGGAAAGAAGTAGGAAATAGAGAAAAAGAACGAAAAGAAAAACTAGGAGAGGGAAGAAAAAAATGGAAGAAAACAAGACCCCAAGGATTTTCTAAAAATGACGCCACTGTTAAAGAAAAAGAACATTTAGAAGAGATTTTATCTGACATTGTGTGCAGATCAGTGGCTAGGTAGACGTATGGCTGCTGTCGACGAAGACTTAAGCTTACATTACATACGGAGGTTTCAAGCAAGCTCAGCTAGGCCTACCCGTCGATGTATAAGATTACGTTACGCTGAACAAATACTATATTGTAGTCGTCATCGTCATCGTCATCGAACGATCACCATATCGTTTACGGTGGCGTGAAGAGCAGAGTAGTATTATTGCTATACAGAGTGAACCAAAAACCGGACCTGTTTGAGCGTTGATAACTCAGCGATGTTTAGTGGTAGAAAGACGCGTCATACGTCAAAAGTTTCAGAATGCTGTAAAGAATAAATGACAAATTTGCATAGTAAAGCATTCAACTATACTTAGCCTAATCATAGGCTGCGCGGTAGCGCAGCACTGTTGTAAGGGTGACCAGCCATTTCAATGGGAAACTCCAAAATTTGACCCCTCGTATTTCCCAAACCCATTAATTTTTCCACACCAAAATTTGCACAAATAATTACGTCCAGCATATCTCCTGATGTGCAAAATTTAGTGAAAATCCGTTTACGGGGGGCTTCCCCACGAATAGGTGAAATATAACGCTTGCGTGACTTTTTGTGCCTTTCTTTCTTTTCCCTTTCCTTCCCTTTCCTTTTTTTCTTGCCGTCCTCTACAGGAAAAACGACTGAACTGATTTTAACGCACGATGGCTCATATGACGCGGTTTCGCGCAAGGAAGTGCCTTTTGGGGG
>Ga0056128_1005198_pt1 | contig 16348 bp, 21 predicted proteins | sample WorMetLIZISLAND2_FD_71113 | JGI IMG/M metagenome (GOLD analysis project Ga0056128, IMG submission 71113) | Marine gutless worms symbiont microbial communities from Max Planck institute for Marine Microbiology, Germany - Olavius geniculatus... ... | reverse complement strand
ACCTGCACTCACAGTACAGCCGCGGCGCCGATGGCAGCTGTCAGCCGATGTAGCTGGATGCGCTGCAACTTGTGATGTTGATAAACTAGCTCAACACAGATGACATCTGGCAGTCGGATGAAAGGGAAAAGAATTTTATCAGTTGCCACTGACCACTGAATGCGACTAATTGACAGCTCAACAGATATGGTCCGCTGACAATTCTGGACATGCATTAATGACTGGCACCCGGGCACCTCGCAGCACAGATGGCAGGGAGACTGCTATAGCTGCGCTCCGAGTCTCAGTCGGGGTTACCGTTTTTAGTACATAACAACAGCCCCGAATAACGCTTGGGATTACCGCTGAAAATGTTAATGTTTATGTGACCAAAGACGTCACGTGACCCCAAAAGTTCAAAGTCGTGACCCCAATATCTTTGGGGCGTAATCTCTCCGTAACGGAGCAAGATAAATGCATGGTTCCAATGGACTACCAATAGGAAACCATATATGCCGAATCAAATGATCACGTGAACGATGACGTCACGTGACCCTAACATATTTTGGACTCCATATCTCCATAACGGTGCAAGATAGATGCATGGTTACAATGGACAGCCAATAGAAAACCGCCTATGCCGAGTCCAATGGTCACGTGACTAATAACGTCACGTGACCGTCACGTGACCCCAAAAGATCAAACTCGTGACCCCAACATTTTTAAAGCCCTGTATTTTTGTACACTAAAAAAATAAAGTGCTGCAAACAGCACTTAAACTTAAAAATGACAGCACTTGAAAGTGCTACAATAGCACTTAACGAATGCAGCACTTTGAAAGTGCTGAAAGTTTCAGCACTTTTTAAAGCTGGTTGTAGCACTTTTTTAGCACTTATCGGGCTCGTTTGAGCCTTTTAAGGTGCTGTAACTTTTACATTTTTTAGCACTTATAAGAGCTTTAACTGTAGCACATTGTTAGCGCTTTTTGCAGCACTTATCGGGCTTGCTTCCAGCACTTTTACCACCTCCTCCCCACCTCTTCCCACATTCTTGCTTTTATTACTCTTTTTCTTCTTTCGTTGTTTTTTGCGTTTTAGCTGTATTGTTAGAGCCCATGCAATATACTTCGGATTAAGACGAAAAGAGCCGGCGTTATCGTTTCGCGGTCGCGGTGATGATCTACCTCGCTGGTTGTTCTGCGATTGCGATTGCGCGGGTGACGTGGAACGACTGGGCGGCGTTGACGCGCGAGCTGGTTGCCCACGACGCTCAATCTTGTCCATCTGACCCTTGATGTTTAGGAGGCAATTTATTATTGGTTCCAAATTCACTGTTGACGGCGTGATGGCATTGTGTCAGGTTCGAACACTTTTCTTTTCAAAATAAATTTTTATTAAAACGTATTTACATTACTAAACAAAATAATAACAAGATAATCAAGGTAAACAAAATCACTGTTTACACGCCATTACAGTACTTTTCTTTGTGCCCGGCGATAAACTCCGCCCTACAACAAAAAATGTCTCGAACTCGAACTTGACGACGGAAAACACTGACATACCCCCTCCCCAGTCGTCAACTGAGCAACAAGCATATATATGCAATCCATAAACCAAACAAATTGATAAAAATACAACAGTCTTCATAAGTTCAGACATGAACAGTCACACAATGTTTCTCTCAGGGGAAACATAAGGTTTTACCTATACTGGCCGACGGCTGCGTAGGCCTATAGTTTGTTTTAACCTGTTCTTGACAGGTAGTCCGGTACTGCCATCATATTTGATTTTTCTTCTTTGTAATGGAAGACAATATCGTACTCTGCAAGTGCGAGGGCCCAACGCATTAGTTTCGCACTTTTGGGAGACCTGGCGCATCCGGTAATGTGAATTTGTTCACATAACAAAAATCAATCACGCACCTCACTGTTTTATCTTTCTTTATCACACAGATGATGAGACTGACCATTGGACTCTTTGATTCTTTAATGAAGCCCAACTCTTTGAGTTCTTTGATCTGTTTGTCTATCTCAAGGCACAATTTTTCAGGCACCCTATAAGGTTTCATTTTTTTGGCCGAAAATCCGGCGTAACAATGATTTCGTGTTCAACAGTGTTACAGCAACCGGGTGTTTCTGAAAAACACTCAGGGTACTTGTCTAAAACAGCCAACAGCTCCTGACGCTGTTCTTGTGACAAATGAGCCAATTTGCTTGGGTCAATTTTTGACGATCGTAAATCACCTGTTGCTGTTTTGGTTTCTACATACTTAAGCTACCCAAAATCTTTGTCGTTTTTATACACAACAGCACAAGTCTGCACATTCTGCAGGTTGGGGCCAAAATGACTCGCAAACAAGTTCGCTAACTTTAACATCAAATTTTCTAAGTTTGTTAGCATGAATTAGTTGGGTGGCACTATCTATTTCCACTAGGTAACTGTAATCACCTTGTTTACGGACGATTTTAGCTGATGCACGCCAACGACTCCATAATCGGCTAGTAGTGGAATCTGGTGATAGAATCATTACAGACTCACCCGGAAAAAACCCCTTATGTCTAAAGCGCAAGTTGTAATGTTTAACCCATTTATTTTGCTCGCGCTGCAGGTGGGAAGCTGCAAACTCATTTGCAGCAACCAGTTTATCACGTAATTCCTGCAGGTACTGAACTACTGGTTTATTCAAATTTGGTGGGAAAGCAATGTCACCCATGCAAGTATTCTTGAGTATGGCACATGGGTCTCTGGGAGCATAGCCAAAAGCTAGCTGCCAGGGCGAAACATTAGTGAATGTTCCCGGGATTTCTCTCATAGCCCATAGTATGTAATCCAAAAACTTGTGCCAAGATTTTTGGTGATCAGAAACAACTTTGTAAATGGTTTCTTTAATCGTGCCGATAGTACGTTCTGCCAAAGTGTTGCCTTTGCTATGGCCAAACGTAATTAAAATCGGAGAACAAACCATCTTTTCTAATAATATCTCAATTAAATGTGCGGTATTGTAAGATGCATTATCTATTGTGACAACCTGACTAATACCAAAAATCATCTAAATTTTCATTAGACAATCACATATGGTTTGTGCATTTACTGCACGCAAAGCAATAGCAATTGGCCAGCGAAAGTAAGCATCACAAGCAACAAAACAATAGTTGTACTAAACACGCTGGTTGGAAAACAAAGGGCCTGCCACGTCACACCACCAATGGTTGAATGGAGTCGACTCTCTTTCCACATTCTTGATTGGCACACGGTCAAAGCAAGTTATACGTGCACGACGAACACATTTATCGCAACGTGACACACTGGTCTTTGTATCCCGTGCCATAGTAGGCCACCAAAAAGCGAAGACGCTTTGCCGTGGATTTGTAACACATGTATGCACCAAACGTTTCATGAGCCAAATCAATAGCCTGCTGTCTATGATTTTCTGGAAGCACCAACTGCTCCACTGTCTGACCTGCGACCAAGTCAACTCTATGAAGGACACCGTTCTTAAAATAAAAACGTCCTTTATTTTTCTTAGCCAGCGAAAAACAACCAAGCAACGTCTTGTCAGTCAACTGCTCGGATCTTAATTTTGCTGCGTCAGCATTGTCAGGAACATCAGTCACCAATCCAACTGGACACGAAGTTTTATAATCAGAAGCCATCGAACCATCAGTAACATCAACAACCCGAAGGGTAGAATTATCATGACGAACCGTCTCCTCATCACCACCGGTCTGATTATCGTCTTTGTCCTGACTCACATGTTTATCCACATTATCAACAACACCAACCTCGTTATTACCATCAATATTATCACTGTCACTGTCTGAAAAAACTCACAACATTACAGCGTGGCTCGAAGTCAACCTGAGGCATCAACTTGCGTACGATATCAGCTGTCACAATCAATGCACTATTCGCATCTGTACACACGGCACATACGAATGATACAACACAGTCAGGATGATTAGCAGAAGCAATGTTTAAATGCACAAGTGGAACCGGAATGGACTTACCAATCACACCTTTAATCTTCACAAAACAAATCTCAACTGGCTTAAGTTTAGATATATTCGCCAAAGCAACCTCAGCACCTGAATCGGACAGTCCACTCAAAACGCACTGATTGCCCTGATTATCGGACACCACAACTGGCAAGTAACTTAACGATGCAAAATTAGTCAACTGTGAAGGCTTGTCAACTGTATTACCCACCTTATCTACAATCGGGGTCACAACCTGCTCATGTTCGTCACCATCACTTGACCTGGCATCTTGGCTGCTAGCAGAGCTTGTCACCTTCACATCAGCCTGACCAACATCAACTCTACACACCGACAAGTTAGTCACAAACAAGTCTGGCAAGTCAGTTTCAGTAGACAAATCGGTCACTGGTAACAAATCTGCCTGTGTCTCCTGATTTAACATTTCAACAGCAACTGCATTCACTGATTTTAATTTTTTGTCAGCTAAAGCATTTTCATAATGTGCCTGTGCCTTATTGCCATTGCTTGCAGGTTTACCATGATAGATAGATATGTGATTGTAAGAACCACAAACATAACACTGGCGTCTACCGGATTTATTTTCAGCCGACTGGTAACACTGTTTTCCCTGCTGAAAATTTCCCGGGGCTCCCTGTGCCATTTTTGTTTGGGGAAAATTTGCCTGAACTGACTCAGTGGTACCACCCGTAACCTTGCTGATAACAGACTGCACAGTCCTAGGCTTATCAGAGGTTAAATGCGTATCGTAGTACATATCTAGCGCATCCAGCAGTGCAGACAGTTTTAGCCAACCATCATCGGCTTTATTTTCAAAAAACAGAACATGCTGCAATGCTGCTCGTAACAGAGTGGATTTAATCATATCGCACACTAGTAACTGCATTAGTTGCTCGTAAGTCTTTGCCTTTCTGTTATCGACATAATATGTCAAAACAAACATTAAACGATTGCCATACAGTGTGTAAGTCTCGTCTGCATTACGCTAAAGTGAATTGAATTTTTTCAGTAATGCAGCCGGACTGAGCTTGAACTCATGAAGAAGTAATTTCTTTACTTTCTTATAATCTGAAGCTTTATCAGGATCCATTCGAGCAATCAATGCTCTAGCTTACTCAGTCAAATGTAATTTGAGCAAGAAAACTTTGAGCTTTTTTTCCACAGTAAAATTAACAAACAGCTTTTCCACTGTACGGAAATAGTTCGTCAATTTTATGGGATCGGAAGGCATTTTAGCCATGGTGTTCCGCAGAGCATCAGAAAACAGCTTAGCCTTATAAACTGTTGACTCCATTTTTTTTCAACCGTATTCTTCGTCTTTAATATTTTCAACTTGTCTTTTTTTAATGCAGCCATCTTCTCCAACTTCAACCTTTTCAACTGAAGCTCATCCTGCAAACTTTTCTGTTCTGCCTGCATTTTTTTCTGCTCTGCCTGCCTTCTTTCCTTTTCCATGTTGTGTTCTATCTGAAGTTTTTCCCTCTGAAGGTTAAGTTTTTTTTGCAATTTTTCTTTTTCCATGTTTTGTTTCATCTGTAACTTTTCTGTCTGCAAGTTAATTTCCGCCTGCATTCTTTTCTCTCCAAAGCGATTTTCTCTCTTTCGACTTCTATTTTCATACGCACAATCTCCAACGACTCATTTTTCTTTTTCACTTTCACAGCTTTATCAGGTTTACCAGCATGCTGTTTTTCGCCACCAACAGCACCTTGCTTCTTTTCTTTACCTCGACGCTTAACCCAAGCCTCTGCCAGTGCTTCTTTTAAATCAGCTAATGGCACATCTTTCAAGTGCTCGGGATTTCAGCCCTTTCTCTTTATTTGTCTCTTGACGGCTTCCTCCGACATCTTTTTTATTTGTTCTCGGTCAGCCGGCTCTAACCGTTCCATCCAAGTGCCCTCCATATTTTTTATTGCCAACAAACAGATCAACAGGCACAAAATATCAAATGGGTAAAATGGATTCTGTTATTAGACACTAATTTACCCCAAAACAACAAGCCACAATTGTTCACGCCTATTGATAGTATCCTATCAATCAGGTCTATGCCCGCTGGTGCCTACCTAATTACCAAATGAGACACAGGCTTGCCACACAGGCTAACTATCTAGGTCAGTCTCACAGACTAATGCTAGTGGGCTTTCGCACTTAGCATTAAAAACCCAAGATAGACCTATGGCAGCACCAGACCGGACAAACCAAACTGAGCAATTCTGTGAGAGCTCGTGTTCACAAACTTATAACTTAAGGGCCAGAAAAATCACAACCGCCAAACAGAATAGGTAAACCTGTACTGGGAAGATCGCAACACGCAACGCATCGTGTTCACGTTCAATCCGTCGAGTCGACAGTCTCAATCGTCAGCATCACATCGGCGAAATAATTCGAAATATAAATCCCAGCGTGATCAAAACAAGAAATTCTCCAGCATCGTCGCGTAGAAATCATATTTTGTCAAATAAACATTTAGGACAAACGAAATGATAAATATATCCAATTGCATCAACGCGTCCATGTAATCAAACTAAATCCTGGTCAAGGCATTAATATGTCAGGTTCGAACACTTTCCTTTTTAAAATCAATTTTTATTAAAACGTATTTACATTACTAAACAAAATAATAACAAGATAATCAAAGTAAACAAAATCACTGTTCACACGCCATTACAGTACTTCTCTCTCTGCCCAGCGATAAACTCCGCTCTACAACAAAGAAATGTTTCGAACTCGAACTTGACGACGGAAAACACTGACACATTGACAGCCGGATCACGCTCGGTGCCCGCGAACCGCACGGAAGCCTTTAGGTTTTGAAATGTCTTTGACCTCGATGTAAAATCGTGCTTTCTTGACTGTCTCCTCGAAAAACCAGAGTCGGCATACTGCAAGCGCAAGTACTCCTTCAACTCCGGCAGACGAAGTCCCTGAACGGATTGGTTCTAAAGATCGACATCCCGTTGCTGACGGGGCCATCCAGCTTTGCTCGACTTCAGTAGTGTGTCCGCGTACTCAACGATCGCCTCGCCTTCTGACTACGAACGATGGCAGAACTGTTGACGCGCGCTGAAGGCCTCGTTGGGGGAACCGAAGTGGCTCAGCAACTTAGCACGCAGTGCAGTAAACGCTTTAGCAGGATCGGACTTGTCAAGAGCTTTGACCTGGAAAGCAGCGCGACCATCGAGTGCTGCTTTAAGATGCTTCAACTTATCAAGGTTGTTTCTCCAATTGTTAACATCCGCAATGATATCGAAATGTTTCATATACTCCTTGGGCAACGAAAAACTATCATAACGTTTCAACACATCCTGGCTGTACACGACAATAACTGGCGGAGTGACTGACTGAGTAGAAGCTATGTACGTGCTACCCGGTGGATCCAAACCAGAAGAAACAGTGACAGCAACACCAGTACTACTACTCGATGACGCATCTGTACTACTACTTGATGGGGGTGCAGTCACAACAGAAGACGCAGCAGTTGATGTCGGAATTGCAATTGACGCGGCAACAGTTGTGGAGGATGTAGTCGGAACAGCTGATGACGTCATTGTTGACTCTGGAAGCACCGCAAGCGCAGCGGGGGCAGCGGCCGTAAACGTTGATGCTGCCGCAAGAACCGTAGTCGCGCTGTACGATTGCTGAGCTGTAGCTGGTGTTGTCGCCGTTGGTAGTTGAACAACCGGTGCGGTGGCGGCTGGAACCGGAAGTGCCTGCCCGTCGGGATAGGTCGCCACACCAGGAGGACGTGGGGCCAGGGCCAAAAACTCAAAGCCGGTGGCCAAGTTACTAAACACAGAGTCAACAGCACTACCAGTAACAGCAGCAGTAATAGTAGATGTAGTGTCAGTCAGCAACGGCAACAAGCTAGCAGTCGGTGCAGCACCAGGTAGAGTCAGTACAGGGTTGACTGTGGACATCGACGGCCCACCCACAACTGCTGTCAGCAGCGCAGGGCCGAAGCTCTGATTTCCACAAGGACACTACCCCACCCTGGATATGCACTTATTATAGGAAACGCAACCGCTGGACCGTGCGACGTATAGGTTATGAACGCGCCCGCTGGCGCCTGAGGAGCATACGCAACGCTACCTAATAAACTAAAAGTGTGCACTGCAGTGGGCGCAACAGACATAACAGCAGGAGCAACAGACGGCATAGTATACAAAGGCATAGGTAAGTCACGTCGGTCAGCAGTCATCGTCTAGAACTGAGAGCTATCCACTATATGCAGTGCATGATCAACATCAAAAGCATACATCGAACAATAAGTAGGTTGTGCAGGCGTACGGGACGGCGCGCGCGGCAGACCGAGCTGCGAGCTAGCAGCTGTCAAGTCAGACATCGTGCGTGGCAGAACGTAGTCAGTCATCGAAGGCGCCGGCGCAGACATCAAGACACCGTCAGTCAACTGTCGATGTGGGTATTTGATCGCCCCGGGCGCCGGCACAACATCAGACAAAAACAGCGGCCGCGGGTGGACCGTCATTAAACTGTCAGGCTTTGATAGTGTAGTGTGCTGAGTATCCGCAGGCGCAGTCGCCGACAGAGCAAGCGAGTGGGCGTCACGTGTGGCAGCAGTCGACTGAACAAATGTACCAGGAGTGGAGGAATTTACGCTGTCTGCAGTCAGCGGCGGCGACGCATGCGCGCGACTGTCTGCTGATGTCACGGGTGTGTGAACGTCGCCCGGAGCCGACTGAAGTGCGCCAGCGGCGGACGGAGTCATGCTGTCTGCTTGCACGTCGGGCTGCGCTGTTGCCGGCGGCGGCGAAAACAACTGCATAGCTATCTGTCTCTTCTCAGTGGCAATGTTTTTGTTTAACTGTGCAAGCTCCATCTGCAAATAAGCTTTGTCCGTCGCCTCCCGTTCTCTGCGCTCGATTTCTCTTTCCATCCTAGCTTGCTGAGCGGCAGCGTCGGCGCGTTAAGCAACGGCGTGTGCGGCAGCGTCGGCACGTTGGGCTTATCGAAAACGTTGTTTATTAGTTCGATCACTGGGTCTGTCGTTTGTAAGTGCGTCGATTGTCGACCGCTAGCATGAGAGTGTACGCTCATCACGGACTGTCGGCTGGCGGCGCGAAACTGTCGACTGACCGAGCGGTAGTTCGTCCGTGATTGTCGACTGTCAGCACGCGAGTGTACGCTAGCGAACGGCGAAGTCGCACCGAACGGCGATGGCCCGTAGTAGAAGGCTGCCGGCGGCGGTGGATGTCATCGCGGAAGTAGGCCGAAACCTCAGAGTCGTACGCTTGTCCTGTCAAGTCTGCGTGTACGCCTGGCCGGTCCGCACGCGCGCTCGCCCGCACAGCTGCACTTGCTACAGAAACACCAGAAACATTAGAAACGCCAACACTAGCACTAGCCACCTGCTGCTAAGTCAACACGGACAAAACGGGAGAAACGGTCACATTAGCAGCAGTTACATTAGCAGCAGGCACAGAGAATTTAACATTCGTTGCACTTGATTGAGTACGAACCTCCCCTGAGGATGCAGCTGGGTCCATCGGCTTGGCCGCTATACCAATTCTTTGTGCACTATCAGAGCCCAATGTCTCCTGGCACAGACTCGCCATTGTAAAAGCTGAAGTCAAACTACTCGTACCACCCGTGGCCGGATAAGCTGTTGTATTAGTCATGGTCGATGCCGAGCTAGTCGCTATCGTGGCTAAACTATCTGCTATAGAAAACGTGGTAGAAATTGGAAACGGGCGTTGCCTAAGGTTGTAGCCACTGTTTTCCATATTGTGGGCCTGCGTGAACTATCAGAAGAGTTTCCTGAGATCGAACAGCAAAGTGCCGGGCTCCCTCTGATCTCGAACCCTTCCGGTAGGGAGTGGGCGCTGAGTTAGCAAAGAAATCTGATAGGCCCGAGCTGTGGACCCACTAATTGGATGGATGAACTGAAAATAAACAAGAGCTACGGGAACTTCCATGTCGTGGCAAAACCTTTTTTTCTTGTCAAATGACTTTAAAAGCGTAAGTAAAAATTTAGTATCAACAAAGCATCACATTATATTAACAACAACCGGAAAAAAACAGTCAAGAACAGGAACAAGTCCGTACGACTAGATATTGTACAAACAAAAAAATAAAAAATTAAATCAAGTCGCAATCGAGTCACAGTCTCGCAGTAAGTTCACAACCCGACATCAAATTCCTTCTTAAGACGATGATGACGGCGATGACGACATCAGCATCGGAATCTAGTTGTCAGGATCGCAAAGTGCTCTTCAGTCTCCAGCGGACGGATGTCAAACATAAACAAAACACACATCCCATAGATGTGACAATAATGGGCATCACACTGATCACACCACAACACAGCACAGCTCACGGACTTCCTGCAACTGGCTTTGCCCCATTTACAATCTCGCAAGAAAATCGACAGCCCTGTTCTTACGTCCTGCCCTGTAACGAAACTCAACATTAAATTTCTGCAGAGCTAACGCCCATCGAGTTGACTTGCTGCTCTTAGGGACAGTGTGTGTTAAAAACGTTAAAGGGTTGTGGTCAAAAAAAATAATTACTTTGGACATGAAAATCCATGACCTGAACTTTTTAAGTGCCCAAATGACTGCAAATGCCTCCCGTTCAATGGTAGACCAACGGGACTGGGTTTCTGACAGTTTCATGCTGGCAAATGCTATTAATTTTTCAGTTCCCTCTGATTATTGTATTAGACAACAACCAACAGCTACAGCACTAGCATCGATCAAAAGACCAAAGTCTTGTGAAAAATCAATCGTATTTAAGGCTACACAGTTACACAGTTCTGTTTTGAGCTTATCGAAAGCATTCTGGTGTTCTGTGCTTCATGGCACTTTGTTTGGTATGTGTTTCTGTGTCAAATCTGTAATGATTTTAACCTTTTTTGCTAGAGACGGTATGAAACTACGAAAGTAGCTAAAAAACCGATCAAACGTTTTACATTTTTTTTGTAACGGGTGGTTTGATATCATAAACGGTGGCAATTTTAACCGGATCTGGTTCAATCTTTTCAGAACCAATAGCGTGTCATACAAAGATAGCCTTACCCTGTGCGAAATTGCATTTGCTCAAATTAAGAGTCAAACCAAAATCGTGTATAAGACAAGAATTGATTAAGATGTGTCAAGTGATTATTCCAAGAGTTAGAATGTACAGACATATCATCAACAAAAGGTTTTGTGAATAACTGGATTGGATGCAAAATCTTAGCTATACACCTCATAAAAGTATTACTGACAGATTTTAATCCAAAAGGCATTCTCTGGAATTCAAACAAACCAGAATCACAAACGAAAGCGGTGAGCCACTAGAAGTTTTTTTACCGGCAACTGACAATAACCACATCAAGCGTCGAAACAAGATATGTAATTGGCCTTTCCAATCTTCTGCAAAACATCGGGTATGTCGGGAGTCGAAAAACAATCACCGGAAGAATACTTATTGACATCCCTGTAGTTAATCGTTAACCGAACACCATTTTGACCATTTGGACCTTTCAAAACGCATACAACAGGACTTGCCATCTCACTGTTCAAAGGCACAATTATGCCTAAATCCAGCATCTCAGATATTTGTCGGTCAACTTTTGGTCGAAGCAACACTAAAACCTTATATGCTCGCAAAATGAAATCATCAGATATTTTAATCTCGTGTTCAACAAAAGGACAGAAACCAGGTTTATCAGAAAAAACCGACGGATAACGATCAAGAACCTTAAACAGTTGACCACGTTCTACCTCAGTCAGGTGTGCAACCTTGGATAAATCAATCAGAAAACTAAGAAGTGGTGAATCACAATCCTTTTTATGATCATTCACCAAGTCGATGGACCCGAACTCCTCGTCCCTATCAAAGATAACTGAGCAGCTATCAACCAAGGCCTGTACTATACGTTCATGGAAACGTTTCATCTTGTTGGCGTGAACATGTTGTTTCTTACCATCAAGTTCGACAATATACGAATAAGGAGATTTTCCCTCAACGATTGTATTAAGACCATGCCAACGGTTATACAACTTGGCACCACCAGCACTAAAAAAAGGATAGCAACCTTAACACCAAGCTGATATCGCCTATCCGTGCTACGCAAATTGTAATAAGTGGCATACTTCTTCTGCTCTATTTCAGAGTAATAATCGGCATATGTTCGAGCCATTTCAAGATTGGCTTTCAGTGACTGAAAATATTCTTTGGGGTTCTTGCCAATACTGAACGACAATGGTCGCTCACCCGCCCAAGATTCTTTTAAAACACTCAGAGGACTTTTTGGCAAAGTACCATATACGAGTGTGTATGGGCTAATATGAGTAGTACCAGATGGTCGCTCCCTAAAACACCAAAGCACAAATGGTAGGAGACGAAACTAACCTCCGAGATCTGATTGCGCAAGCTTATCCATCATAGTTTTCAAGCTTTGATTACATCGTTCAACCAATTCTGACGCCTCCGGATATCCCGGGGTATTAAAGCGAGGACTACAGCCCAAACGTTTAAGAAATTTTTGCGTCAGTTTACTACTGAAGTTGCTGCCACAATCCGAGCTTATGACTATTGGGATCGAAAAGGTCATGAACAGTAGTAGCAAAGCATCACAAACAGCTTTCGCCGACAGAGAACTCAAAGGTTAGGCCATCGGCCAACGAGAATATTTGTCAGCTATCACTAAAGCATAGTTATACTTTGGTTTTGTTGACGTTGGGTCGACTTCGGGTAAAATCAGACCGATACAGTCCATCATTAAGTGTGTGAAAGGCATTCGTCACCACGTGGTATCGGTGTAATTGGGACCCTGTTTGAAACCTTAGCTGGAGTTCTTAACTGGCATATAGTGCAGCTGGTACAATGTGTCTTGATACGTTCATTTATTTTTGGAAACCAAAAGCTTAGCTTAATCCTATGGTAGGTGGATTTGACAGCCATGTGTCCTGCAAACGGTGCATCGTGCTCCATTTCTAAAACTACGGGTACGCGCTTTTCAGGTAAAAGGAGCTGTTTTAACGTGTAACCTAGTATTGTGCCACGATGGTATAGCAAGCCATTATCCACAAAGAAATTATTTCTGCCATGTTTAGCTAGCTTCCAGTACTCACAAAGTGAGGGACATTTACTTTGTTCACTTACCAGTGTATTGTGATCAGCAATTGTATCATTGAGCTTACAGTTCGGGTTCTCAGTATCAAAAAATTGTTCTGTGTCAAACTCCTCATCGGTGTTATCAGCTGTGTGTGATTTAGCAATGGTAACTCTGGTGTTAATCTGAGTTTGAGTAGTGATTCTATTATCTGACTGTTCGCGTGTGACAGAAAAATTATCAGGTGTTTCGTGTGCGTCATGTGTGACTGTGTCGACACTGATCTTCTTGACAGTGCCAGTAACAGTGTCAGGTTCAGTCATGTCAACAGTGTTGTCATTGTCATCAGCGTTAAAACTAATGGGAGAATCAAGTACATTGTAGCGAGGTACATTTTGCAACAGTGATACTATATTTGGAATCAATATGACTGCCTCATGCAAACAGGGTACAACAGCAAACCATACACGTACTGATGGAGCTATGTTTACCATATGTTTCTCCCCCGCCACAGGTTTGATGTGTAGCCTAATGACATTGACAAAATCAGATTGCTTATTGAGTCAAGAAAGATATAGCTGCTTAACCACAGTGCATTTAAATGTTGAATTAGTGCCTCACTAATACAGCATATCTCTGAACCACCATCAATCAACGCAGTTTGTCGGGGTAGACCTTCAATTGCAATGTCAACATAAGATTTGACATGAAACTCATCGGCATCAATGTACTGATTACCACTCTCAAAAGTTTTTTAAGCTCAGTTATGTTCATGGAATTCATCAGTGATGTGTTCATCATAATCCGCACAGTCACTGCTTGACCTAGAGTCCTTAGTAACCGGCTCGTGTGATAGATGCATTAATAGCGGTGCAGCAAGACTAACTGCGCATGTGCTTACATGTGTAGGCCGTTTACCAGATTTACTGTTCTTTGGTTTAGGGCATTTTATAAAAGTGTGACCCTTCTCAAGACAATTAAAACATGGACCCAGTTTCATTATCTCCTTTCTGGTGGGTTTAGTTTTCACTTTAGACTCAGAACTGTTTTTACTTTAGCTACCTGCTGACTCGTGTGTGATTTCGGTGTTTTCGAATTAGGTGTAGCACTACTGGAAGTGTTGTGTGTCTTAATAATTAAACCAGTGGGCTCCTGTAAAGCCATGTAAATATCAACAAAAATAGCTAAGTCATCGTGTGTTAACCAACTATCCTTTTCCTGAGCTAAAATGTAATCAAGACAGTTCTTGGGTATCAACTTTTCAAGCGATCGGCACAGATAAAGCTTACAAGCTTGTAAAAATATGTAGATTCATCTTTCGCGACTTTTATAATACAGCTTCTGTCCTGGCCTGACGGGCCTTTAGGTTCATTTTTACCAATATTGCGGCTTTTCAGGTAATATACCAATGTGTTGTGTAGTTTAAGTGCTAACATGGTGTATGTTTTATCAGCAGTTTTATGTAAGGAATAAAACCTATCACGCAGTTGTACAGGACTGATCCTAAATTCTTTCAGCAAGAATTGTTTCAGTTCTTTATAACTGTCTAGTTTTTTACGCGCAAGACGAGCAGTAAAACTTTTAGCGCGATCACTCAAATGTGCTTGTAAGATTTTTGGTTTAACCTCGTCAGGTACCTCGTAAGATAAAAACATAATTTCGAGGTTTTCAAAAAATGCAGAGTGCTCTGCAGGGTCAGACGGGAGTTTACCGATCAAAAGTTTTAATGCTTCAGCATAAAACTTTGTACGACCCGCGAGTGATTGACGTCTCTTCTGCTCTCTAGCATCCCGATTTCGCTGCAAGTTTAATTTGTCTTGTCCGAGTTCAATCTCTTTAAAACGAATTTGCTTATCCTCCTTGTTATTCATTTTTTCAAATTTTAATCTTTGTATCTATAGTTCTAGTTTTGTTTTAGAAGCTTTGGGTTTGTCCCCGCCCTCAAAAATGACCTTTGCCCAAGCCTCCATGAGCTGTTGCCTATCCATTGGATAAACAGCCTCTTCGTTCGTTTCAACCTTAACGAGAAAACCTATCAGCCTCTGGGTTGACATTTTGTAATAGCCGCCTGGCTATCTTCATCTAATTTATTTATTACCACAAAATGGACAATTGAGGCGAAATAATAATCAACGATCAGTATTAATAATAATAAAAATCATTAGTCAAAATTAGTATAAGATTGATTGACATAATATCAGGGTTCAGCCAGTCAACAGAAGATTCCGTACCATGCATGTGCGTGCTAATGAGGTTGTTCTGCACCAAGACTGCGATCTTCAGTCATCAGACGATGAAAATGTCGATTTAATAATTCAGATCCACTGTCGATAGGTCAATCAATCAATCACATCGAAGTGTCATGTCAAAGTATCATCATATCATCACAACAGCTACAGATGACAAGTGTTCTTGACACATCGCGACATTCACGTCGTAACATATCTGCGGCATCCGGTTTAACTGTTAGACTTTTTGTTTCACTCAATAGTCCATATCCCACTTCTGACACCATAAATGTCGTGGCAAAAACTCCTTTCCTTGTCAAATTACTTTGAAAGCGTAAGTAAAAATTTAATATCAACAAAACATCACATTATATTAACAACAACCGGAAAAACAGTCAAGAACAGAAACATGTCCGTACGACTAGATATTGTACAAACCAAAAAATAAGAAATTAAATCAAGTCGCAATCAAGTCACACTCTCGCAGCAAGTTCACAACCCGACATTCCGGTACAGAAAAAATTTGGCAATACAATCGAAAGCAGTAAGAGTCTTATGTACGGACAACTAAAACCAAAACCGGAAATGGAAGGCTGATCGCACCTTACTTCTTAGTCCGGAAAGAAGAAGTCAACATCGACGATAAGCAACAGTAATAGGCAAACAGTTTCTTTCGACGACGATATCAGATAGCAGTCGCGTTACAAACAGTTCAACGCATCAACGTACGACTTCCAATACAGGCCCGACAAGATAGCCGACCGCGACAATGTTCGATTAAGTTTGACGATGTTTGCTAATGTTCAACAACATCACTGACCATCAACGACCAAACAGGATGGCCGACGACATTTACTATAACTTCACAACTGCTGTCGACTTTACATCACTATCCACGCTTCACTGTTATAGCATAGCATACGTCCGTTCACTACGGCTGCTAGACGTCAACTGAACTGAGTCGTTTTGTTTATTCACTAAAGTAATATTACAGCTCTGTGCCGAGTTTGCATTTCGAAGTGTGCTGAAAGTATTGAAAATGTGCCGAATGTGCCGTAAAGTGTGCCGGGTAAGTGTGCCGACTTTCGG
>Ga0056128_1005197_pt1 | contig 16352 bp, 11 predicted proteins | sample WorMetLIZISLAND2_FD_71113 | JGI IMG/M metagenome (GOLD analysis project Ga0056128, IMG submission 71113) | Marine gutless worms symbiont microbial communities from Max Planck institute for Marine Microbiology, Germany - Olavius geniculatus... ... | reverse complement strand
AATTTTGCATGTTTTTGGCCCCTGAAATTTTTTTGGGGTGTGCCCCCAAAATTTTGGACCGGCATTATAAAATTCGGCCTAGTACTGACCATCGTGCAAAATTTCACGCCGGTCGGCCCACGCATCTCAGAGATCTCGCGCTCGGAAAAAAAACATCTGGGCTAAAACATAAGTCCTTCTGAAAACTATCGTTTTCGGGCAGACTAATAATGACATTATTACAGAAAATGTAGTTCTACTGATGCAAAGGGACGATATGCAAAACAAAAAGCTCAGTTAATGGACAGCAGCCACACAAGCAGCAATATTGTGCAATACTGCAAAAAATGTTTTTCACAGACATATAATGGTCTTCGGTTTCAATGCTACTGGAAATTGCACACAAGATTTCTCATAAGGAAATAAATGTGACTCTGAGTCTGCAACTTGATATCATATACGTTTACAGATATGATGGTAAATCTGTCCCACTCCTCTTCCTCTACCATTTGATTTACTTCCGTGAAACACTTCAGAAAACTACAATCCTTGGACAAGCACTGTTTGACTTTTACTGTAATTTGCAAAATTTGATTAATGTATTTTAGCGCAGGCCTAGTTATTACTAGTTATCAGCACAGTATGAATGCTAAGCTGATGTGCAGTACAAATCTACAACAGAACTAGTTTAAAGTACTAGTGTGAGAAACAGAACAACTAACCTCAAAATGCTGAAACAGTACTTTCGCCAAGCTGTTTCTAAAGTTTGTTGTTGATGACAAAATGGATTCAATAACCACCACACGTCTCTCCTTCGGGTTGACTAGCAAGTGTCTGCATGTTATATAAAATACACGTGAATATTAAATATCACCAGCACTGAGCACTACCAGATATTAAATATTATAATATATGTAGTTGTACATTGCAAAACTTATATTTCTTATTCTTACAGAAAACCTAGGTATTTCTGCAAAAAGCAGCAAAATCATGTGCTTCACAGATTCATTCTGGTACATCACAAGGCTGACTATGCAGCAAGTTAAGTTTTTTTACTGAGCTAGTACAAAACTAATGTGAAGACAATGAATACTGAGTACACAACATGTGAAACAGACTACAATCAAAAATTAAAATATGTTATTAATCATGTTATAAAATAATAGGTGTAGCAGTACACAGTGAATGCATAAATTGTTCTGATGTCCATTCCATTTACACTACGTTTTAGAAGAATGACCTTTAGTGCTGATTATAAACTTAAACACACTACTGAAAATGGCCACAGAATAATTTAACTCTGATAGCAATAGAGAAAAATTTTCACAATCAAAATTTTTCCACAGTTCCTACCCATTAACACAAAGAAGTAATGCATTACCTGAAATAGAGAAAGTAAATAAAATCCACAAGAACAGTATACAGCTCGGCATCAGAAATGTTGGGCAAAAACAACTTGGTCACCTGACAAACAATATCATTACTAAAATCAAGTACACACACTGACAAACAGCATCGTACAACAAATCCATTTTCACAAAAAACTAGTAAAAAGCATCTTAAATGCAATATGAATGACATCTTTAAACGTGTACAGTGGACAGTTTCTATGCAAAGTGTACATTGCAGTAAATGCAAAACAACAAATTTAAGTACATAACAATTATACTGCAATATTTAATTTCTTTTAATCACTGAATCGTTTAAAGATCATACCTCAAAACTTCTTGGTCGTCTCACCTCACTTGACACAATGCATCTTGGACCAGATTCACCAGCAAAGCCACATCTGCATTACATAATTATGCAATACAATTTGCATGCAGACTATTAAAGCTGACGTACATTATTATTTGACCTCAAAGCACACAATAATGTAGCTGATGAATACTGCCTTCAGTGTGGCAACAATAAACAAAAATTATACCGAACACTGTTTGGCAAACAGGCGATTTCTATCCGTATTTAGCATAATCCATGGCACACTCACTTTGTGTAAGCCCGTCCAATATCAATAACCACAGCTGGCTTTTCAGTTCCTAATACAAGACCTTCAAATCCCGGCATTTCACATTTTATTAGCAAAACTAACAAAAATAAACAACATATTGTCAACAATTATCTGAATCATATCCAACTTCTTCCTAGAGAGGTTTCAAACATAAGTTTTATACCGGTAGACTATAAATTGAGACACTCGATATTCAATAAATGTCTCTGTTAACAAAATTTTAATCTTTTCTCACCATATGGGTTATGACCGGTTATTAAATTTTACGTGTTGGGGGTACCAACCACAGATATCTGTGGTACCAACATAAGACTTGATTCCATAGGCTATTAAGCCGAGGCCCGGCTTTCGCTGCGCTATAATTCACTTATTGGTAGGCTTAATTCACTTAAACTCTGGAGTCTGAACTTAAGGTACCTGGTATCGCAATTTCGTGTTTTCATCACACGACGTCCGTGGCTCCGTGCTGTCCATACTCCATGCAGTGTGACCGTTGCAAGTCGCTGATAACAATGAACGCTCGACTTAATTCAGACAAGGCGACAACAATAGCAAGACATTTCACTGACCTATCCTTCACGGGTAAAACCAAGGAATAACGGAGATTTTTTTTTATCACAAGTACGGATCATTTTCTTTAGAACAACTGAGTTTTTATTACGTACAGACGTCGCGTGCTAGTGTAAAGTGTTATTTATCGTCGCTTTGTCTGTCCTTAGGCTATACCGGGCATTTTGACCAACCATTAGGTCGAACCTTGGGTAAGCTTACCGGGTACGATGTCTTGTCTGCTTGTACTCCGTTATCTGTCGTCTGTCTAGTAACGCAAGTGTGGCTAAACCGTACATGCGTCGTAAATGATCGGCAATAGAACTGCTGGATAGAACGATGACGAGTTTCTATCGGCTGTCAATGATAATGATAATAATGATAATGTCTAACAGCGTTAACCTACAGCGGAGCTGAACAGTCTATAACAATAAAATACAGTTGAATAAAATACAATAAAATGACTAAGCCTACATAGGTACATGTAAAATCATACTCCAAGTCATAAAATTTGCAGAAAAGTGAGTTTTCAGTCTCCGCTTAAACGTGTCAGTGTTAGTAATGACGCGCAGGTGCAGCGGCAGATCGTTCCACACTTTGGAGGCCGCCACGCTGAAGGCGCGCTCTTCAAACTCCAGGCGTGTCCTTGAGACTTGTTGATCCGATTTCGTGGCTGATTGCAAGCCACGTGTCTTTCTGCAGCGGTTTCGCAGCAATTTTAAATGAAAAGTTTTTGTCTGCAACCACCACCTACGTGTGCCGAATCTTAGTATTGTAGCGTTTGATATAGCAGCGTCACCATAGCGTCTAACTGACTGTAGTCACTGTGGAAAAATCGATTCTTTCTTCGACAAGAAGTTCGACGCTGGCCATCCGATATTCCAGCTATATCGTCCAGTGGCGGTCTTAAGCCGGGGGGGGGGGCACAGGCCACCCAGTTTTGCTCCTGGGGGGCAGTTTCATGGCCACTCATGACCTTTTGTAAAGACAACACAAATATAATATGATTTCTTTGCGATTCCAAATTTTAGAAAAGTGAGCACATTTGCGGCTTCCATTGAACGTCCAAAAACCAAAAGTGCTACAGCTTCAAGGGGGCTCAACCCCCAGACCCCCGTTATAGGCTCGCGCTACCGCGCTCGCCATGGGGCCGTGCCCCCCAGATATTCAGGACTAGAACCGCCGCTGATAACGTCCATGTCCGATATAGACGGTACATACGGTCAGTCCGCCCAAGCGACAGCTGGGCTTTTTGTACTTAACCTTTCGGCTTTACTCAGCTACAGTAGGCCTAATAGCAGTTTTTTTTACCAGAACCATGCTTTTTTGTACGCGGCGGAGTACAGCTGTGCGGTGCCGTTTGTTTTAATTCACATTAGGTTTTAATATCGCAACACCATATAATAGTCTACGGTATCCGTTCTACCGTCCACGTTAGGCACACATCTGCAGGTATAGCAGTCATGCAGTTCTGTTACGAATTACTCCGATTTCATGTGTTTTAATTTTCCCAGGTAATGCAGAAGCATATGTTGGGTGAAATGGAAAGTTGAATAATCATTTGATGGCCAGTTGTATCAGAAATATTTGTAGTTTTTTTGTAGCAAAAATTATTAAAATCTGATAATCCACCTTCAAGTTAAGATCAATAAATTTTGTGTGTGTTTTTATGCCTCACAGTCTATACAGTGGGCAGTCAGATTAGTCTGCAGGAATCCGCCAGAATACCATTTCAACATTATGTGATCAGGTCTTCAACCAACAGCCAAGTCATGCTATTGGCGCACAGATATACGAAACCGCAAAATACGTAGGCTACTAATGCTTTTTATACGAGATGATGCATTAGCGTCTGCGATACGATAATGCACTTATATACCACAAATCTAACAAGAAATTTGAGCTAATGCTCACGAGACGTGCGAAAGCCTTTAGCAGTTCCGGTTCAGAAGTTTAGCTAAAATTGGGTGTTCACGCTAAGTTAATTATACAAATACCAAATTCTCTATCTGGATCGCATAACAATAGTTCCGTGGCGCTACCTTATGGATGATATAGATTTGTGTCGCAGCCCAAAATCGCCAAAAAATTCACAAAACCCCCTATTTTGGCGTTCAAAGTCATTCAAGGTCATTGAATTCGGCGCAAATCAAGAGCCAGTGTATACGACTTCCTATTAGTGATTAATAGTAACCTAGGCCCTATCTCGCACCGTTACTGAGATACAGTGACTTATTGGCCAAAAATCGCAAATTTTGCCCACCCCTTCTCATTTAGCGCCCTCGTTCGGGGTGACCCCCTTCGAATTTATGGAAAAGCTTTACTAGAATCTTCCAGGCAACCGACAGTGAAGATTTGGTGATCCTATCTTGCACCGTTTTGACTGATCCACCCGTGTGACAGACGGACAGACAGAACTGCGATGGCTAACACGCGCTGTAGCTGCTTTTGCGCGTAAAAAGTGACGGTGTGTAGTGGGTAGCCAGCTAGCTTAGTCTGTCGCAGCCAGAACAGACAAGTAATCTGAGCAAAACTCACGTGACGCGCGACAGCGTCGGTGCTATACACCTGGAAAATAAATGTACAAAGTACGATAAAATAACAATGCGTTTTAAAATGGTATCCAAATTTTGACGTTTCCGTACGGGAACTCCTTGAACCTAAGAGGTCGGTTAAAATCTACGCTTTATGTTGCAACTACGCATAGTTGGAAATTATCATCATCAACATCTTTATCACATTCATTTACGTCAAACAAAGTAGTCCTGTAAAAATGTATAAATTGATGACAAAACAAACCACATGCGAACGACATTTAAGCAAAAACGTTCATTACACAAAAACAAAAAATTACGCTAGAAAAAAATAAAACGACCAATGTATCGATGTACCATTCCGCAGCGTTTAGTAGCCATAGACTGAAAAACAAAGTCTAGACTAGATGTCTACAAATAACTGTACTGTAATCAAGTGGAACTCAAACTAATTTAAATATTGGATATTGCTTATGGTGTTTCCATATAGCACTTCTCAAGCACGCGATAGATTTTGCATTATCTCGTGCGTCCTTGTGGGGTACAAATTCTACAACATTACACATAACAACATTCACCTGTATTAAGCACAATCTGAGCCAATAATGTAAACCATGTTGGTTATAAATAATTGTACTTGTGCACATAATATAACGTAGGCTATAGCCTATCATGATAATCGTGACGTCGTTTACAGTCTCATCAAACGCTAGCATTCGTAGAAATCTCATCCTAAGTGGACAAAAATCAAACGAAAATTCTATAAACTTTTGCCCACCCCTTCCTATGGAAATTAGAAACACAGAGATGTTTGTGTACGGTAAAATAACTTTAATTCCCTCCTGTCTTAAGCTAATGTACATGAGAAAGATGCACATTTTGGTAGTTGCTCAATCGTGCTTGTGAGTGACTTTATAGTCCTTAGGCCTGTTACAACAAATTTTAAATGATAAAGCTGCTGATATACGTATTATGTCTAATATTATTTTTTCATCTAATATCTGAGTTTTTGTCTTTTTGCTATTACTGCTTAACTTATTCTTATTATAATATATTAAAGACTAATGGGCCTATTACAGGCAATGCTTATTTCTAGGCGTATTTTAAGAACTATGTAAGAAGTTGAGCTATGTAAGCCTACAGGTCTGATAGAACTTCAGTCTCATTTTATGTCCGCGGGCAGAAAAAAATGTCGCCGTACAATTAGAGCCGTGTCTTCGTCGATGTGGGCGAGTATCTTTGTGTAGAGCGGCAGTTTCTCGAACGCTTTGATCTCGTAGCGCAGCGAGTTGAGACCATCGTTTTCCATGCGTTCTGGTCCCGTCTCCAGCAATACGCCGCTACACACGCACGTTCAACTGTTACCCGCCTCCAGTAGACCTAAGCTTATTCTGTTGCTTCGCGTGTTTATACGACATAGGCCCTATTGGTATGAACTGTCATATTTCAACTATATAATACATCACTTCAACTCATTTATCTCTATCCTGGTGGACTGTTGTTGTGCCCTTTCAGCTAAGCGAGTAGGCCTAAGTTAGAATAAGAATAAGCAAGTTTAAAATAAAGAATAATAATCGGAGCAACTAGAGCGGTGAAATGGTTAGAATGGAGTTGAGAATAGATGCAAATCAGCCGAGAGATAGAAGATGAGAATGTGGAGTAGAAGCCAAAATAAAGAGAAAATTAACACAGCTTGATTCCCCAAAAATCCTCTTAACTTAGAAGACAAAAGAGAAATAACACCAAACATAATGAAAGTACATAAATAATTAACACAACCTTCAACATAATAAATATACCCAAAATCAACCCTTTTTCTATAACTTACAATATGGTGCAAGTGCAAGACCGCCGCCAACCGTATCTTACGGTCAAGTCAGAAGGGGGGACTCTGAGGACGAAGCTTGGGTGATGGAAACGATGGGTTTCTTAAACATGTTCACGTCATAAATGGTACAGCCCATTTGGCGTCAGCTAGACTCTGATCTCTAGCCACAAACTGCCATCGTTATAGATTCTTCGATTATGGAATCGATAAACGGTTTAGTCGGTCTAGTGTGAATTACACTATACATTCTGTTTGTCTCCCTTCTCGTTCTCTGTTTTGTACATCAATAAAACAATTAAATCTCTTATTGCTGAAATTTGTTCACAAAAATTTTTAAAAAATAAGCGTTCATCCATGTTACAAAAACGTAAATCAAAACATATTTTTTCGCCACATACATCTGAGAATTGAAGAACTGTAACTAGCTGATAGACCTATATCAAAATTGCTAAAAATGGTACACCTATATAATGCAAAGTTGCGTGATTCAGTGAGTAGTTAATTACCGTTGTGGATTCGGATCGCTCTTGTTGTGTGAAAGCATCCTATAACGGGCGACGTTGAGCGAATATCGTGTCAGATTGAGGCGCCGCAGCAAAACTCTTACAATAACCACAAAAGTGACACCACAGGCATTATATCAATGGTATGCGGACTTGTTCTTGCTTACACAATTGGGTAATTGAAAAATAAGACAAATGACAGATAGATAGTTTCATGCATATGTTGGTTTTCAACAAAGCGAGTATTTTACATTTCTGGACGTAAAATATCTTGTTGCTATAAGCCCTATATACACTGTATTCTGACTAGGCCAAAGCAACATATAGGCTAATGTGCAATAAAAATAAACCTACTAATATAAGCATAATAGGCCACTACAAATAAACACAATACGATTCCAGTTTGCAGGATCTCAAAAAATAGTTCGTTTGTCGAAGGTAGAGAAAAACAGTAACTTTACTGAACAGTTTGCAGTTTGCTCGTGGTTAAAAAACCCCAAAAGTTAACCCAAAAAACTGGCAATTCAAACAGTATGGGCTAGAGAAAGCTGGTAGCCGCTGATAATTCGTAATGATCTTTTATTACCGTTGAGACAGGTCATCATCCTCGCCGCCCCAGCCGAAGTACTTGTTGGAAAAACCGTTGACAAGCTTGAAATGATCCTTGCGGAATGCCACAACTCCGCCAAACAAATTGCGATACGGCAATCTACGAACAACAACACTGTTTAGGTTGTTTCTTTTTCATCAGACACTGCAACTAATTTTTTACAAGCATTGGCGTAATAAGGGTTCGCTTATTTTGACGAGTGCTTAATATCTGTTTGTGGGTTTAATCTCGAGTTTAATTGATTTCTAACATATCGCGGTGTATTTTCTATTTGCATCACCGTAACGTCCATGATAGTTGTTTACTAGCCTGCGAGATATGAATAGCATGAACACGTACTTGACTGTGGCTTAGCGGCCGTGAATCGCAACAGATTTACTGCCAACATGAACTCTGCGTAACGGTGCTCAGTCGGCGTCCTGCAAGCGGCCTATTGTGTCCATGTACACGTCATTGGGAGCAGTATTTACTCTGCTTGTGGGTGCATGCTCTGTGTGGTCATCAATGTCATCTCTACGCTCAGCCATCATCATAGCGTTCTCAGCGGTGTCATTCAAGTCGAAATGCGACGACGTTCGGTCCTCGTAATTTTATCGTTTCTCCGAGGCCAGTCGATCGAGTTGGTTGATGTCGACGAGGTCCACTCGACGGCCTGGCCGTTGACCGGCGCACGCAGCGCGGTCAGCTGGTCAGTGGTCACACAGTCCCGTCTGGTTTTCCGTTAAGTCATATAGATTTGTGACATCATGGCATTACGTCAACCTATGTATTTACATCTTGGATGGTTTTTTTGAGTGGCGGGTAAACACTAACCGAAACCGAATATCAGCTGAGAAAATACTCAGAATTTCGAGACCAGCGTTCAAAGTGCCACAGCTAAAATTGTTTTCACAACATCAACATAAAAAATTACGGCCAATTGCTCAAGTAACTAAAAACAACTATTTTCCGCTTACTGACGACGTCAGTTTCCTGCACAACTATCATATCACCCGGGGTGTCCGCACCCAAGGAACAATAGATACCACTTAAGCTAGATGACTGGCGACCATCAAAGCCATGTAGACCGATGGAGCACAAAGCTTAACACAAGCTAAAAATAACAACAAATTTTGGCAGTTGCGTAAAAGATAAATTGCGTTATGATAGCACAACTTGTGGCGCTCACATCATGTCGGAACTGTGCTGCAGACGCATGTCTAACATGCGTTACGGTTTAACACCGATCAGACGCACAGACTCAAACAGACGAGCCTGCAGTTTACGACGCTGACATTGTTACTGCAGTCAGACAACCGAACCCGCAGCCATTCTCCGCCCATTCGAACATCGACATCGTCTGAGGGTGGCGGTGGTCTATTACGCGACTGTTCCATTGTAGCGGTTTATCTCATTGTGGCGGCGCAGACGACGGACGCCGCGTTCAACGGCTGGAAGACGCTGACAGGCAGACTGTCTACTGCTGGGCTCAAGCTGACGGTGGTCGGCGATGCGAACCGATGACCGACTCCCGGGAGACGCCAGTCGACGATTTGCTCATGACATAACGTCGTCAGTCGGCCGGACAGACGACGAGCGCCGGCGATCGCCAGTTGCCGCAGCATCATCGTCAGCAGCAGCAGCAGCAGCAGCGCACATCGTCAGACGACTCGCGTTGATGCGTGCAACCGGATGACGTCGACATTTAGCAGCAGCGCAATCAGATTACAGCAGCGCTACGTACGTTACTGCGGCGCGTCCACGACAGCGATTTGCAGCTAGTTCGACTACATTTCTATTTGCTGTCTCCTCTTGTCCCGCCGCGAGACGAAACTTATCAAGCATGCGACCATCCATGCAGCGCTCGCGAAGTTAGACATAAAAGATACGGCGAGTCTCTGAAAAAATTTACGCACGCACCCAGTGTCAGCATTACACGCACGAGTTGTCACAGTTACGTGTCACACAATAACACAAATTCACTAAACAAATTAAGTAAGTTTATGAAGCAGCGTCTCTTTACAAATCCCACAGACGGAATGGGATCTAAAAATTTGGAGAAAAACTTAAACATCCAATTTCTATCCTTTCCTTTTTTATTACCATCTCACGTCATTTTTATTTACGATTTCCACCAGATCAAAACACATATGTTACAATAACGATTTCCGAAATCTCGAAAAATACGGCAAACGTAAGTCATATATGTACTCGAAATTAGAAAAGTTTAGCCTCCGTCAAGGCGCTGATAATTGCCGCATATTACAAAACGTTCGGACGTTTTTACTGTAAAGTTTTAGCTGAATATTGTGCTGGTAGCTGTAGCATATTGCGAAAGCACGAATTGCGAGCAGTTTACAACCAATGCAGATCAGATATTAAGTTCTTATGAAAGAATTATGTACGGGGCAATAACAACACTGAGTTCAAGAAATAATGCACACATTATTGAACAAGATACTAACTCGTAGGACATGGTGTTGACGGCGGCCGACACGTGTCTTGGGTGGTCCGGGCACGAATAGATGTTGCTGTCGTTTTCAGGCAGTAAGTCGACGTCGTGGAAGAAATAGCAGTCGGGATCTCGCCGTCTGCTGGCCTCGGTGAAGCCAATGTTAAGCAACATGCCGCGGTTAAATTGGCTGTCATCTGTCTAAACTCACCATTGTTGGCCACAAACTTCATAATAATCGCTGTAAGACCATATTATAAAGCTGCTTCTTCTCTATTAAATAACTGATATTATGCCGACACAATTCAGACAATTTTCAAGTTTTAATAAAAGCTATTTTTCGACTCATGTCGTTTTATTGCTTATATACGATTTTTGATACACAAATGTAATTTAATAATAAATGTTAATGTTTAGTATGTAAGTTTATTTTCGGACACAAGCTAATCGTTTACTTAAAAGTAATAACTGTAAGTCCAGGTAGCGTAAATGTATAAAATTAAAACATAAAATTGGAAACATTTACTATCTGTTAATTAAATAATAGCAGTAAAGCGATTTCCAGTAGACACTAGCGGAAGCGCTAACTAGCCTAAGACATGCTGAATACGGCTCTACGCAACTTCACGTTTATCCAAATTCTTGAAAAGTTACAAGCACCGAATATCCCGAATGATGGGTTTCGTGGTAAAGAGAGCCATCGGTCACGAAGAAAGCCATTCGACTAAAGTTACGAACAGAAGTCAGCTTATAGCAAAGACAGTGTACAGTAAATCATTCTTCGTCAAAAGCTCGTCAACAGACCGACATTAGAATGTCATGTTTTTGCCGACCGACAACGAACGATCATTTTGTGCCGTCACTGCAGGACTGCCAGAATCAATAAACTACTCTCAACAGCATGTGACTTGAGACGAGTCATTGGATGAATGAATAAATTACAGTTTCAATCACAACGAAGTTTTTGACGCGCTAAGGCTATGCTGTAGGGCGTCTGTGGCACGTCGTGTCGTCTGTTTGTCCGTCTGTTGTCGTCTGTCACGGACTTATTGTGGCCAAACGGTAGGTCGTAGGGGAAACCTGTTAAACAAATAGGCCTAATTAGCCGTGTGTCAAAAAAATACGACCAATCAAAAATACAAGTGGCATACACCCTTTTAGTTGACATGGAAATCATTGACCTTAAATGACCTTGAGAGCCGTTGCGCGTTATTGTGGCTAAACGGTGCGAGACAGGGTCTAGGTTACTATTAACCACTAATAGGAAGTGGCATACGCTTTTTCAGACAAAAATAAAAGTCATCGACCTTAAATGACCTTGAAGGTCAGTACTGTAACAGGAACTGTATAGGCTGTAGCGCGTCTTTCATAGCGACAGCTGGGCTTTCTTGTCTATATAACGTAACCTACAATACTGGACGAAAACGTTTAACTATAGATATCGTAAGCGTGCAGCCGTACATATCATGGACGACGAATGAGTTACTGACATTCGTTAATTTGACAGTTATTTTAATATCTGGAAATCAACGAAGCTATTGCAAATTCTTAAAGCCAAAACGCTGCTGACTTGTTCGACGATGTAGATGGTGTAATCAAGCATTTGTCGCTGGAGAAACGGATGCATGTGACGCAGAAAGATGCGCAGATGTTGTTCGCGGTTGCGATACGGAACGACGACAGCGATACGGTGTCTGGCCGTACAGTTGCCTGGTCGCCACGATCCTCCAAGCTTCGGAGCTTCACCCTCGACGAGACTGCCGCTGCTGCTGCTGCTGGAGCCTCGCAGACCGTCGTCGTCGCTCCTTCCAGACTGGCCTCTTCGACGTCGTCGCTTTCTTTTACTCGGCACTGCAATTTGCACCTAGTATTCTGCGTAATGTTAACGTTACTCGTCGACTGGAAAGAAACTTTTAGATAACTTCGTTCCGTATCGCTGAATTCATTTTCATGACGCTTTGCACGAAATCGTCACCCGTTTTTACAGTCCCAATCGGTTCAAAAATTAGAGATATAAAGTAGGCCTAGTCATAAAAGATCCAACAAGACTAAAAACTCGTCGCCATACAGTAGTAGTGTCAAAAAACTAGCAATCTTGTCAAAGCCTCTTCAAAGACATGAAATCACTGATGTTAAATTTCAAGATTTTAAATAAATCTTAATGAAAAACGCTTAAAGCACTTTTTGCTGCAAGAATAAAGCATACGTTAAGAATTTAAAACTGATAATTGATTAAAGAATACTCGACATTTTCTTCAAAAATGATTTCTGGATTAAACAGTCTTGGCGAAAAAGACAAGTAGGCTAGTGGTAGCAGCCAGAGATGGAACCGGGTCAAACAAATTGACCCGTGACCCGACCCGACTCGGTGGCAATTGACCCGGCAACCCGACCCGACCCAGATAAATTGAAAAGTGTAGAGGCCTACAATGTTTAACAATAGGCCTAATAATTATATTTGGTATCAAGAATTTTATGACTTTTTCACGACGACCTTGATGATCTTGAAACTTCAGCTCAGATAATACTTCAATAAACCTACCGGTACAGCGCGCAGTTCTAATCAAAATTTCTTTACGATCATGCAAACTTTTTATGTGTCATGTAGCCTACTGCGCAGTGCGCTTATAGGCTTAGGCCTATAAGCCTCATTGTTATTGATCAAGTTTTCTTGAGAGCTTGAACAACTAGCAGTGATGACCGTTGAGCTGACAAGACTGGTTCCGTGGCTCGATCGTTGCGAATGATCTTGCATGTCGCAGAGAAACTGCGCTGAAACTTTGCCGATGACGAGCGAACTTTACCGGTTTCAACAGCAGTGGAGACTGACGACTGTTCTGTTCCCACCAAGCGAGCAGATAGCTCACGACCAGTTGTTTTTTTAGCCGACGGGCCAGCAAAATATTTAACAAATTCATAGGTATCAATTAAGTATAAAACGACAACTTGCGTTTTTCAATACCACCTACGTATTGTACAACACATTTTGATATCACAAAAAATCATCAGTTTATACACTTGTTAACGGCGACATGCAATGAGTGACACATCGAAAACAGCAAAAATCATAATAAGGTGATATTATTTAACAGCACATTGACAGTTAGACTATGTGATGGTGAGTGATATCACCTAGATCCGAGACCCAACCCGACCCGGCCAAAATCGTTGACCCGGTGACCCGCGACCCGTTTCCATCTCTGGTAGCAGCAATATATTCACAAGATGGTTAGTAATAGCGATACGTTTGAAGCGCGGTGCGATCACTTAATTGCAGATATTTGATAAGCGCAACAGTAAACAAAAAACTTTAAAATCGGCCAACACTTGACAAAGTTACGACAGAAAATTTGTAGCGTGTTTTTCGACTCACGGTGCATACTACGAACGCGACACGAGAACATAAACTTTCTCTTCGACGATTTTCGTACACGTGTAGCCCCATGCCCAGCGATAAAGATTATGTTTTGAGAGTCTTCTGGAGGCCGTTACTAGCTCAGCAGCATCATATAATCCGACATATTTGGAGGCGACTGATTGAGGTCGCACTGTGCGTAATTCATATTCGTCTTCGTTGCGTAATTAAAGACAACGCGCATCGTCAGCAGACCCTGCCTGTAATCCGACATCGCGGTGCCTTCATGATCGTGACGGCTTCGACTTCGTTAGCCACATCCGTACGACGTTGGGCCTACGTCGTATTAGCCGCGTGTACGCGTCGTTTGATGATGGCAAGCGAGCGACGGCGACGCTCAAACGCTATAAAATGAATCCATCATTTGCCACGCTGCATGGCCAGTGCCGTTCCAAAGGCGCCTGTCCACACGAAAATTAGGGAAGGAGGCAAATGTTTCCATAATTTCAAAATTGGAAAAAGCTGTAATAAACATAAGCGTATTGTAAAATACCATGATGTATTTGAATAAAATGCGTGAATAATTGACGTCTGAAGCAAAAGCGAGTATAGAATCAAATTTTGGAAAACTGTAATGTTTCTTCCTCCTTTATTCCTTACTTTTTAAAGTCTGTTTTCTTTCTTTCGAAACTAACGGATCTTTTGGGTGATGTAATTTTTTTTCCAGTCAGTCAGGGCAAAACACGGCAGCTAAAGATATTTTGATGCAGGCCGCAAGTTTTGCACACAAGAATAAATTATAGTGATTATATTCCAGGTTCAAGCATCCGTGTGTATTACAAGTAATGCAATTCTGCATTTAATAACACGTTATTTATAGCAGATATAATAAATGCTAAATAGTTGTGTGAAAAGTCTAAAACAGTTATTAGTCAATAAATTTTCAACATAATAAAATAATATCCGTTTCCTTGCTAGAGCGGGATGGACGTAACCCACTACGCCCCTCCTACATCAAAAAGTGCGAGCATGTTCCCATCCACTCTATGATCGACGCCATGGATGCGCCGACCAGCAGTAAAACACTGGCTGTCTGCCACGATGATGCGTTTTCTTTATTCTGCTGCCGCGCTGCTGAATTTTCCACGTTGGAGATTCATTCCAAACTGAATTATGCAACTAACGAAGAACGGCGCAACCGGCTGTCGAAAGCAATCTGCCAATCTGCGATTCTAAGCTTGTCGGCTTACGCACAGCAACACTAATGTATACTTAGATGTAGAAGTTGCATATCGTGCATAATAATTACAGACTATATATCTTGTTTTATTCGTTTGTGTACACGCATTAATTACAATTAATCGATTTTTCACCTATTTGGCAAAAGCCTTAAAACGACCCTTAACTGAAACACGAATTCCAGAAAGGAGTTTCGCCGAATATGGCATCATCTGTTGTTTGCAATGGCGTACGTGGGATCAGTGGAGTGATCTATTGCAGGCTATGATCGTCATATAATCATATTGTTATCAGCTTCATCATCGTCGACGTCATTATCAGCGTCTTGGCTGCATCAGCAACAGCACTGCAAGTGCAAACTCGCGTCTTCTGCCATCAATGCCTGTTAGACTGACCTTTCTAATCTTGAAGTCTTTTAACGTTAACTCGCTTGTAGATTTTTAACAAGTCAATTTTTTTCGACATTTGTTGAATTGCGTCATCACAAACTAAGCCTAAATTATTATCACTTGCGATCTTACCACATTTAAAGTTACCGCAGCATAGGAAACCCAATAGGCCTAGACTAAATGAGCAAACCAAAGAAAAACTACGCCGGTATTTCTGAATGTCCAAATTCAATAAAAAAATAGGGGCAGAGGTTTTGTTACAAACGAACAGCAATTGAAAGCACAGGAATTGTCTTGTGGCTTTTTGTGTACCATAATGCACAACGATTGATGCGACAAGGTGGTTCAAAAGCATTCCGCAGAGACTCAATTACCGCTACCGCTGTATCACCTGGCGATTAGCCTACACACCGGGATCTATAAGACTATGCCGCAGCCGCTATTTATACACCAGATGAAACGTGTAGTAGCTGGAGATAATGCATTAGTAGCTACCGCTAATATATCCGCATCTTAAAAATGGTTCAATGTGCTTTGGCTTATAACTTTGACATTCAATATGTTAACCGATTTCATAACTGAGTGACCGTACTTACGGTCGCGCTTTTGTTACAAGATTGTATCAGTTGTCTGTCGGCTGTCGTCTGTCTATCTGTCTGTTTCTAACGCATGTATTGTGGCTAAACAGTACGTCGTAAAGTTCCTATAGCCTGTCAATAGTGACCATGTCGCCATCTGCAGCGGTTTGGCCGCATTTTCAGAGCAAAGTTGCTGCCTGCATCCATCATCTATAAGAAGACTTTGGACTATGTTAGTGATTACCAACTAAAGTCAGCTTGTAAGGACGCCATATGCATAGCCCCATCTAAAGTTACCCAAATGATTTTTGCTGTTTTAGAGGACTGATATCATCACATCGTCCTT
>Ga0056128_1005196_pt1 | contig 16355 bp, 9 predicted proteins | sample WorMetLIZISLAND2_FD_71113 | JGI IMG/M metagenome (GOLD analysis project Ga0056128, IMG submission 71113) | Marine gutless worms symbiont microbial communities from Max Planck institute for Marine Microbiology, Germany - Olavius geniculatus... ... | reverse complement strand
TTCGGTTTACATCTGTGTTTTAACAGGTTTTATTGTGTTGTCTTATTCGTATGTTTTTTTTCTTTTTTGGGGGTCCATGTAAGAGGCTCTTGCAGCCCTTTGTGCCCTTGCTCAAGCCTTCTCATTACTCATTTTGTCAACGTTTTTTTGTATCTGCTTGTCTAAATAAATGATTTGATTTGAATATTTTCGCGCAGCTGAAAGTCGGTTCAATCAACACGGTGTTGCACATCGCACTTCTGCTATTGGCAATCAACACGTGGGGCAGCGCTTACTTTCACCTCGACCAAATTCCCAACTGGGCGAGCAACTTGGACACCGTCTTTGGTCCTGCTGCAAACGCCACTGTAACGAATGCAACAATTTCACTGTGAACTAACTGCTGTTGAAACAAACAGCATCACTCTAGAACGTATTACATATTGTATTCGTATTTCGCCGATTTGTGTGAAAGCGTTATTTCGCAATTTTCGCAGACGTGTGTGTACACTTGTTCACAGACCTATAGGCCTAGGCCTGTTTGATAGGCTTACAATAATAGGCCTACATGTAACAGTGCTTTATTATAACTACCAAAAAAGCCTTAGCTGGATTTAGTTAATTGTGAATGTTAATTATGTCGAGTTTTGCAGACTTATGTTGTTGCACTGTACTACTGCACTGCGTCTCAAAAAAACGTCACCCTTGTTATTTTTGTCGGATTTTGCCATTTTTTTGGAGAATCATAACCCAGTAAATTTGAACGTTTTTTGAGACACAGTGTATAACTGAGTAGCCTAGGTAAATGTTTGGCACTGCTATGCTAATTTAAAGCATGCAAAATAGATGTGTTCCATGTTACGACTGAAGTTATGTGTTGAAAGGCTGAAATCCGTGACACGAGTTATCTGTGAAAATCACACTGAGCAACAACTGTTTCTGTTTGTGTTACACAATTATGATTTCATGAATCATAACCGTATTTTTGCAGCTGGTTTCTAACTGGTGCTGGTGTATAACGAACAAGCAAAGTTCCCTCCTTTTCACTGGATCCTCGGCAAAAAGGCATATGCCAGTCTACCAGAAGGCAAAGTTGCAACTGCAAGTTTCCTTTTGCATTTTTTGCTCAGTACTTCACTGCAACATTCCCCACATTTCACAATCACTGTCATAATCTTTCCACTAAGCAAGCCTAACAAGGCACCTTGAAATCTTTGATGCACATTGAGCAGTTGATGACATACAAATAAGATCTACTTCTTCCACCAAATGTTGTCACAGAGGCCAGTTCAGTCACCTGAATAGGTTAGTAAGAATAAAATGTTACGGTGGCTGATTGTAATATTTTTGTTGGCGCAGCACACCAGTGTAGCGGTTAACACGTTGTGGTGGTTAAGCAACACAGTTAACTCTATGACAGGTTTGGGTATCAGTTGGATGGGTGACCACTGCCAGATGGATAAACAGAAACCTTCTTGGTATGTAACTCAGGTCAACTCAGCCCGGCCATCCCTCTATAGCTGAGCACAACCTGTGAAAGCTGAGGCATGAACAGGCACACAGTGCAATGCACTAACGTCATACCTGTCGCCTTGCAGTGTAAGCTGGTGTCTGGCTGAGGGCTAAAGTAATGGAGAACAGCACAGCCTATGGTCCTTGCAGTTCGGGGATGACTATAGCATTTAATTATTGCAAAGGCCACTAACAAGAAGCCAGATAACACACAAGTTAAATCATATACCACATCAAATGTAAAGCCACAACAATCATACAAAGCATATGCGAGAGAAATCACTGCAAATTGAGTTGGGTCACAAGCAATTCATCCAAAATGCTACACTAATTACTGAAAGATGGCGGCATTGTGCGTGCATACACGCAAGTCTCTGAGGTGCCAACGCCGAGTTTTCACAACCTCTCGGTGAAAACTGATTCCACAACAGATTCCTTACTGACAGCCGGACCATTTGACACACATGTTAAGTATCAAGCTGGCCATGTAAATTCATAAACTATATAATCAATTAATTATCACATTAAATGAGTAATGACTAATTATTTTGATAATCTGCAACATTACCGGATGATCATAAACAAACTCAATCAGTAACAAAAATTACACAGTAAAAAGTGAACTCTTAACAATGTGCACAATAATATCAGCTTGAAAGCAGGTCATCAAGTGCTGAATAAAATGAAGAATTTGATCTGTATCAGTAAAATTTAGCATAAAGTTGCAGTCCATCTGCTGTCCATCAAACTCCTAGTTGTAGCACAACAACAGAACCAGTAAAACAGTAGCCAGAATTAGAGGAAATTCCTTAGTAGAAATTACCAAATACACAAATGCCTATAAGCCATACACTGGTCCACTACCAACAGCAATATCTCCTAACCGTATGAGACAAACGCAGGACAACATAACTTAAGCCTGCATTTCATTTCCCATTACCTTCAACGTGAAAAATGTCACAAGTGAGCAGTAAGTCAAGACATCGGTGAGACAATATCAGCAACAGCCAGCCGAGCAAACTGCATCGGGAACTACACTATGCAGTGGAAAAAGATAGAGACTACCCACTAAACTACCTGCAGGAACGATATAATATATTCTCTGCAAGCCTGCATATACATTCTACATATACAGATAAGTAGTATTAAATATATAAACCATTCTGTAAATAGTGGCCCAGGTTCAATCCTTGCTTGTACCTTTTCTACACTGTCCCAAAAAACGTCCCACTTTGTCATTTTTCATATCTTTGCCAAATATTAACCGATGTTCGAAATTCTTTCACAGTCACATACTGTGGACAATTAGCAATAAAGCAGTTGTTAAATATCCCACCACACGTTAACTGTGTCGCTACACTATCACGTGAAACATAAATTTTCAGAAATCACCAAAATCACTATGATACATATGCAAAAAAATCATATTCTGAAACAATTTTCACTAAAAAATTAAATTACGTTTAGTTTTATATACATTTCTGATGCTTGTAAACGAAAGCAGATAAAATTCTCGTAAATAAAATTTTTAATTCACTGAAGATATATCGGTGATGTAATGTGCCATTTAGCAGTGGAGACAAGGATCTGATTAAGAACTTGTACCACTGATTAAGAACTTGTACCAGTTCAAAAAATACAGTTTTCAGAGAATACTGGCAGAATTTTTTAAGATAAACTGCAACAGGGAAAGACTGGGAATGTTATCAACACTGATTTTGGAAACATGCAGCACCGACAAACGGCATGAGACCGGCAGACTGAAGCATGTACGTAATGAAGAGAACGTGATCACTGTGGATGAAATGGTAGGCTTGCTAAACCACAAAGGCCAGAAGCAAACATATCGTTCAATACGCCAGATATCCAAAGAAACGGATCTAACAAAGTGTAGCATCATACAGATCATTCACTGCATTTTTGGTCAGATGTGTATCTTGTTCACCAACACATTTGCTGTCTATTACTGTTAGTTTTTCTTGCATTTGTATTTCACAAGGTAGTGTAGTGACACAGTTAACCATTTTATTGCTAATTGTCCACAGAATGCATCAGTGAAAAAATTTTGAAAATCAGTTGATTTCTGGCGAAGATACAGACAATCACAAAGTGGGACGTTTTTGGGACACGGTTTACTTATTTGTATGCCGAAAGTGACAAATTAATTACAACCTAGGCACTTACCAGTGAATATGATATCTAAAACGTCAGATATTCATATAAGGTATATATCATTCCCACAGTTAAACGCCTGTCAAATGCTGCTCACGCACACAGCTTGCTACAGCAGCAACGTCACAATAAACACATAACTCTTAACTACACCTACGGCTACCTACTGTGATTGCCACTGCCCTCCCAGTGTGTGAAAAAAAATTGCAGGACACCAAAAAATCCTGAAAAATTCAGCACATTTGTCAGGAGGATATTTTCCAATTAGACGACCCAGCAAGTACAACAAAGTGTGAAAAACTAACAAAAATGATCATAAATGGCGACAACGACAACTTCAAGTCTCACAAGAACATGCAGGATCGTCACTCTCTGGGGCACGTACCATGGCAGTGAACAACATGAACGATGTTATGTTGAGTGTTTCTGTAAAAAGACACAATAGATCTTCATCGAACTTACTGTGCTTTTCTAATTTAGAAAAATTGTCAGGAATTTCAGGACAGGTGAAAAGCCCACTGTATTAAGCAATCGTCAAACTGTCCACTGTACAATGCTTTGGTGGTTTTCTCAAACTGGTCACATGGCATCAGACTTATAGTGTTCGCAGCAACTGCACTATATACTACTGAATTACTAACTACATTAACAGTGTTCAGAACTCTAACACTATGACAAAATACTGTGTTACACGCACCAGTCAGATAAAAAAATCTTCTTAACAAGAATTACTATCTATTGCTAGCAACACAGTGCAGTTTAACATTATTGTAAATGCAGAACATTGGCAACAATCCATCACTCTGCAGAGTGTAGAGTGTTAATCTCTAACTGCTATGATATGCCAACTGGCACTTAGAATGACAACTCGTTCAGCGACAAATCTCACACTGTTATTATGCCACCACACTGGCTCTTCACACTCGCGACATCGTTATATCGCCTCAAAATTGAGAATGAAAGAAAAATGCAAGAAATCGATCAGAAAAAAATGGCGTATTAAACTACATACTATCAACAAAGAAAAACATGACGCTAGGTAGCTAAGCACGAAGACACAGTCTAAGGACACAATTTTAGTGTGCATAACCACAGGTAACCAGTTTGCCGAGCAAAATGATTTTCCATAACATCCCGACTTTAACGGTAGAATATACTGTGTGATCAAAAAAAAGCAAAAATTCACACTGCTGAGCTTTGACAAATGCAAATACTACTAAACGAACTAACAGCAGCCAATCTGTAGGGGCCTACTGTCTCCCCTATCAGGGTACACCGAGTGGCCTAGAAATGAAAAAAATTAAATTAAACAAGAAATCAAATAACACTGGGAAAAGAACATTGTAGTACCACTGACATGTATTGGGCATCAAGTTAAATAATGGCATATAACATAGACACTGTATATAACATGACTACAATCAACCATGATTATTATAATCAGCTGCCAACTTCACAAGATTTCCAATTCAACATGACTGGTGCACAGTGTACCCTATGAAACACTATATACCGTAAACTTGTAACATAAACGGGTCTTAAATGGAAGTTGAGTCACTGGGGGTTCAAGTTCATCCGTTCTGATAAAAGCTAGGAACTTGTGTTACAAGTTTCATGGTACGACATCGCAGCACAAAATCACAAAGCTAGGAAAACATGAGGATAAAGCATACAGCACTAAACGAACATCGCTGATTTTACAACAACAAAAAAAACGACAATGCCAATCTGATGCAGCACAGTGAGACAAATTGCATCACAAAAATAAAAAAAAACCATATGATAAATAAGAGACAGGCACACTGCTGCATGAAAAAGGCTCCCATTGTCCATTGGTACTCAACACTAGCAGAGTCGTGGATCAAACCAGTAGGCAAGACAGGAAGCAGCAATTTTCCGACAGACACTGCAGGCAAATTTCCAACAAACAGCTGCAAATTTCAGACCCAGAAAATTACGAGTGCTCAAAATCTCAATCTTGCCCTCAAATTTCCCCAAAATGGAGGAGATTTTCAGATTCAAATTTTGTATTTCTGAACAAAAACTTTCGAACAATTTTCTGACATCCGAGAATTTACGGCGAGCAATTGCCCCCACCCTGCCTGCTAGCACACGCCTCTGCTCAACACAACATTTGATATGTAAACGTTGTGCGCTCGTATACATCATATTAAAACAGTATACACTGTGATAAAGCAGAAGAACCATGATTAATTGATCAACCTGATGCGACACTCAGACTACCATGCATTCACTACGCTACAGGATGGAGCACAAATAAGCGAAATATCGAAATATACATGCTGCATGGAAACAATAAGCCAGCCTCGGTCACTGCAGTGAAGGATGATTGTGTTGAGTACTTTAACACATTGTTCAATATGACCAACTGAATCTTCACTGTAATGATCGACGATGATCGTTTCCGAATCTGCCCCAATTGCTAGACACAAGTCAAACATGTATACCAAATATTTACACCGGCAATAACCTAAGCACAAACCGGAAAAAAGCAAAAATCACGAGATATCAGAATAAAATATTGTATTTAAATAAACGAGCATTCAAATGCAGGGATGACTAAAAATTGTAAACAGAAGCTGCTCTGTTAGAGGAAGATCTATCGTAAATTCTACTGCATTGCAGTGCTTTATGGATATGGCAGATGCTACTAAGAAATACAACAGTAATTACTGGATACCCTGAGCCATGACTAAATGTATTAGTATTGCTATCACCACAACCGTTTATTAAATAAAGTCAGTCACACAGTAAGAACAATTCGTGGTATTAGAAAAATGACACATCATATTCAAGTAGTGCCAGCACAGTCTGATCATAAACTTCAAGGGTTACAAAAAATACACTGCTAATTGTACGCTGAGTAGGCTACCATTCGATTAGGAAAATACATGGCATAGATCAAAAACCCAAATAAACGGAAAAAATGCAAAAATACGGGTCTAAATCACAATTCTTGAATGAGGCTTAATGAGCTGGAAATGCTATAAAACAATGACACTGACGATGCCATGATCAACTACAGTGCAACTAAAAATCATGCATTACAACAAATACGACGCACATTACGCTTTTATATAGAACTAAGCAAAAACTACAGAAATCCGACCAGTCTTGAAAGTAAGCCTTTAACATGAAAACAGCAGTGGGATTGTTCCAAAGCAGGGTTACAAAACAGCACACTTTGCAAGCCTCGTTTTACTTACATTATTTTTTACGATTCAGGCACAAAACAGCTTCGTTCTACTAATGCGGTAGATTCCATGAAATATCAGCACAAACAAGTAATAAACATGTCGTACTGATACATAAAATAGTATAGCAAATTTTATCCACAAGGTGTGCAAAAAACGGAAAATGCACGCTTTATGTAGACCAACCAATCCAACAGTTTCAAAAACAATTAGCCCTGATCACCATAGTGAAAAGTTATCATGCTATAAAACCTGAACTTAAGTGTTGAACATGACCGCCATGTTCCATAATCTGATTCTGTCTCCGATGGCCTACAGTTAAGGTTAGAATTTGTGACAGGGTTAGGATTAAGATTACTGTAAGGGTTAAGAGTAAGTTTAGAGTTAAAGCTAAGGTTAAAAATCCGGCGAAGTGGAACCCTTGGATTACTGAACCTTCAGATTATCAACCTATATCCACAGAAGATGATCATCTCGAAAACTGCTGGACTGGGCAGCATACATTAAGCATGCACCACTCAGTCGGCTGTTCACTGCATCATGCATCCATCGTTGTCTCACCACTGCAGCACTGCATTACGGTGCCAGCGTTGCTACTATAGACGGCATGGTGACATTTGCCATGACAGTGGTGCTGGAAACGGGAGGCGTAAGCGTAGTAGTCTTCACCCAATCAGGCACGACTGCAAAGTTAAAGTAAGCATCACCCCACGTGTTGATGGCCAGCTGCAGGACTGCTATGTCGATGAATGTGTTGACAAATCCGACTTTCATCTGAACACAAACAATGACAATATGCATGTATACAACGCAGTCTACAGCCGACAGCCCAAATTCCACTACTCTGACTTCCTTCCCTGTGACGTCTGCAACAAGCCCGTGACATCGCCAATTACCCACATCTTGTTACACACTTTCCCGTGACAAGTTCATTTGCCATGCTCATTAGAACACGCATGTTACAACTTTGTTTCTTACTTACTTTTTCAAACCATCTTAACATGTGGTGATGGTCTCAAACCCTGAAACTTCCTCTGGTCCCCGTGTCATCCCATTTCATGGTATGGGTTCACAACTTTCCATGACAGGTCACCGACTGCTTGAGACATAGCCATTCCATGTGTCACGGAGATGTGTCAGGGATATCGATGTAATGGAATTTGGGTTTAGCATAACAGCACGAGAATACACAACCAAAATTTTGGAGTCATTAAATATTAAAACGTCAGCAAACAGTTGATTAGCTACATCGTAGACTAAATTCATAATAAATGTTCAAGCTGACATCGCTATTCAGACATGTTCTCCATTCGGACATTACTTTGCTACTGTAGATATTCGTCATGAATGCAAAAGACGTATTTTGGACCCTGTCTGAGTAAAGGAATGGCAGTTAGACTGCTATACGATATGATCGACCAGTTTGACAGTCATGATTTCGCTATCAACAGTTTGTTAATGGCACAACGCTTAATGACTCAATTAGTCACTGCCGATATTTTATCACTGGAGTAACACCACGCAGTTGTCTTGACTTTTTCACAAAATAACAGAAAATATTAAGTGCGGACTACGTGACGATTGTTTTGTATCAAAATTTGTCGATATTGAACCAGTATTGTTTGAGTCATTTGCAAATGTACTAAGTGTCCGATTTTTTGAGACACTTAATGCATCACGACTGAACATAAAGATTAGAGAAAAAAGCCGACACAATCTTACCATGTCTGGTACGGTGATGTCACCGTAGGCGTAGACAATAGCATTGCCAGGCGTGGAGACAGGCAGAATGAAGGAAAAGTTGACAGCAAGTGCCACTGGGAAAATGAGTTGAACTGGGTGCATGTTAATGCCATTTGCCTGCCAAACGCAAACCATCAGTTACATCCGTGTAAATAAATGTATATAGTTCTTTTGAATTCTTAGTGTGTTTAGTAGTTTTTAGGCCAATGGTTATGCTTAGCTTAGCTTAGCTTAACAGTCTGCACTACGGTACAGCCTGTCTGTCTGCCATCTGTAACAGCCGTATTGCTGCCCTTTGGACATCGGCATATGGTCAGCCCACCCTAGCAAGAGCTGGGTTTCTGGTTTCTTTTTATTTGTTAGTGTAATAGGACACTATCAAGTGGTTACTACTTGGATGGGTGACTCTGCTGGCAAGTAAACAGTCTCGGTATATAACCAACAACAAAGTCAACTCAGCCTTCTATGCCTCTGGGGTAAGTAAATAGAATACTAGCCTGTCTGGCTGGGGTTAAGGTGGAGACACATTCACTTGGGTCGGGTGGCAGGTAACACCGTGTGATCCCATATGGCAGATGAGGCTATGTAGCTCTGAGATGGCCTTCCTAAGAAAAGCTATAGCATTTAACCATAACCATGTAACCATATCTCACCAGTTCAGCTGCAATGGGTATCAACAGAGTGGCCGTTGCGACGTTGCTGGTGAACGCGGTGCAGAACACCGCCATGCAAGAGACCAGAAACACTATAGCTGGATCTGGCAGCGTCCTGAACTGCGACAGAAACGTTGCAATCGAATCCGACAGCCCAGAATGCTGCAAGCAACATTCCACCCACAACCATTCACAAATCCAACGACGGAATAATGAGAAACGACAAAAAAATTCAGCTGCTACTATGTGTCAATGCTCAAGCCAACAGCCGGATGCTCAGTAGGTTGTAATACTGCAGAAACCACCGACAATCAATGACAAAGTCGGCCAACTTATGTGTAACCGGGTGCCGTTCGACTGACTGACCAAACTGGTAAACAATGACCATGTCGCACAACCGATGCGTCATTCGTATGCCATCAGTATCAAAATAATACATAACAATGCATCAAAAATAAACATCTGCATTACTATTTCCGCATTTCATGATCAAAAATAAAATATGCCAAAACATAAATAAGACCGACAATTTTGTCAATGAGAACGGAATGACATCTATCTCGAGTAATAAATTGGCCAACTTAACATGACAAACGACAGATTTTTGTTGAATCGTGCTATCAGCCAACAAAAGTGAGCAATTTTATCGACTGTTTGTTTTCCGCTTTACTGCATCCCATGCAAGACTCAGGTACGCAAGAGCATGTTCTTAATATAGCTATCAAAGCCGCTGAATGACAGACCGACATAACAACTTGATCTGAACATCAGTTGTAATGTGAAATTTGTTATTAACATGAAAAAGCAGCCAAAGAGATTAATGAACTGTCTTCATCGTCATCCAAGGGAGCAGCCATTTTACATATCTTGTGTGTTCTCTGAGATGCCCACCTATGATGATGAGTTAAGAAGTTGCTCAAAGACCAAGTCACATGAAAAATGATAATGGATAAATACGAGTAGATTGTAATATTAGTAATTAATAATACGCTGATCCACTGAAATACAAATTCATTGCTTTGAATAAAATTTAATAAAAATATACTGTGCCACCTGAACAAGCCATAGTACTGACGATGTCTCTAACAGAACGCTTTGTTCACACTCGCATTGAAAACATAATGAATTGATCAGTTATTATAACAATGTTGAATTTATGTAAGCTGTGACGCATATCTGACATCAGAACTTACGTCATGTTGATCTGTTTACAACTAAAGGTGCACAATTAGGAAAAATTATAACGATGTAATGCAACGCTGTAGTTTTATTCGCGAAACATTTTCTTGATGCGATTCGAATGAAGATTTCCATTAGACTGGACGAGTGTTAAGTTCTGTGTTTGCCCAAGTTACCGTGAACTTCTGCAGCGTCTGACCACACAAACTGCCGGCATGCTGTACAATAACGCCGACTGCACCGACCATAATGTATAAAATAAACTAAACAATGACAAAACAAAGATAAAAAACGTCAGAAACTAATCAAATGCAACAATGATCGTTTTTATTCTGTAAGTGACGTCAGTTTTGTAAATTGCTGAATGCAACGAAAGCTGTGAAAAGTGGTAAGAGAGCACTTTGAATCTTATTTTTATAGCGTTAAGATGCATTAGCAACCAGAAGCTTAATAAGTTTTGACAAATTAGCATTTGAAAAAGCCAATTACCGCTTTGTAATAGTTATGTAAAACTGTGTAACTTGGTTATTTAAATGAGCTTTCTTAACCCAAGCGTAACTAGTGATTCATGCGTTAACCGTAGGTTATCTACTTCTCGTTGCAAAAACCAGGCATTAATCTAGCTGTCAAAGCAGCTAAGGAAAGACCAACAGCCAGGACAACAAGACAAAAAGATCAACACTAAAAAAAGTCTACCTTGCATGCATCGGCAATGGCAAAGCCTCCGCCGAGCAGCAGAATGACTCCCCACTGCATATTGGTATGCACCGACTTCCAGTCCAGCAACGAAGGAGCTGAGCTCGGTGGGTTCGGATCTACAGTGCAACATCAGCAGACATCAACTATCAATAGGAACAGTAGAAAATCACGGAAACACGGAAATTTTTGTCAAATGCCATAATTATGCCAAAATACAGCATTTTAGCCAAAATGCAGCGATTTTGCATTTTTTTTTTTTACATTTTTGTTGTTTTTGAGCAGCATAAGTTGAAGTTTATCATGTAATTTTAATGCAAAAATAATTATTCGTGCCTGTACTACCAAAGTCCATGTGCTTTGCTACTTTCTGGCTCAATATGTGAGAGTGACATCAACGTAGAAATATGCATTTTAATGCTCTGCAGCAACAAAATTTCTCAAATGAAAGCCTTCCACTGCATGTAGTGATTGTCATCAATGCTAAATGTTGAATTTTATGGATCGAGGCTGGGCTCCTGATTTAACGTCTCTCTTTGTCGCAATTATTGCGATTTTCACAATAAAAGTTTCCTGCATTTTTTGCCATTTTTGCCATGATTTTCTACTGTCCCTAACTATCAAGGACCTAAAATTGCAGTTTTCAAGCACCAAAATTATTCATAAAAAGCCACATCCTAGATGCGGTGCTTCAAAATTTAGACAGAGGTGTCACAAATTCAAAAGTGAGGGATACGAATAATCTGCGAGTGAAACTAGCAGAAAAATGTTTGGCGCTTTGTATGCCGCATTGTCGCGCGCATGCATTTGCTTCAAAAATGCAATTATAGTAATATTATTATACGTAAATGCATAATTTCTACATATTTATATTCAAAATCAAGGACTTTTTGTCTGGTTGAGGTTTAAGTGGGACGCTTTCACCTGTGTCAAGTAACACTGTGATCCCATGCGGCAGGCGATGCTCTGTAGCCCAGAACGGGTTTCCAATAAAAGCTATACATCACCTTTAACGTTAACTCAGAATATATCGTTAATCTACCTGAAGGGTTCCACAAGCAGAAGAAGTTTGGTTTCCTTGCTGGCACGATGAACAAAAACATGCAGACAGTCACAGCAACCACCGAGTCCGTCACATAACTACAACATTCACAAAATCTTTCATTCCTTTGTCCGTTATTAACTATCAGTAACATTTTATCTGATATTTTATGCAAAGTTTATACCAACACTAAATTGCATAGTAAAGCCCTATGTTTTCGTATTGTCACAACAACACCAACGAATCAACTGTATGACAACGAGGTTGAAAAAACCCATTCAAAAAGCCCAAGCTGGTAGATTTCATTCGGTCTTAGTCTTCACTGAGTGAAATATGCTTTTCAAATGCCCAACTTCAGAGGTTTTATGGTTTCATAAGTTAGTTACTAAAATGACCATTGCTAGGTAATGCAAATGTCCAAAAAATTGCAAATTTGTGAATTTAAAGGCTAAGGAAACAAAGATCAGCACCACACTCTAGGCCACATCGATCAGAAAGGACTTCACATTCACATTTGCACATCTTCAACTCTTTAGAATTAAATACACTACTCAGTTCAGACTGAGCATTCTCCAAACACTAAGAAATTCCCTGGCAATTCCTAACTAAATAACCAAAATATTTAACATAGATATAAATATTAAAAATTAAAACATAACTAACATTCAGCAACAATAAACAGCATAACATAATTGGCACAAAGTCTGTGTTACTCAAAAGCCTGTTGATGCAATTTTTTAAAAAACTTCGGGCAATTTTCTGACACGTGTTTTCCCCTCACGATTTCCTGATTTTGACTGAAATCCCCGACATTTCCATGACATCTGTAAAATTCCCCAAAATTTCCAGGTTTTCTAGGCAACGGTTCAGCCTGTTAGTTACAACAGACTGAATGGATGGATGTGGAAAGTGGCGTACTTGTTTGGCATCAGATCTGCCCATCCGGGGACAAACTGCGGCTGCTTGGTGATCCATAGCAGTGCAAGCAACAGAAACAAGCCCATCACCCACAGCTCCGGCCAACTGCACATACAGCAAACAGTACAACACACAGATCTACATCACTTTACATTACTGCACATTGTCATGTGGCTTGGTGCCGTAATGGTAGGATGTTGGCCTTACAATCAAAAGGTTGTGGGTTTCAACTCCTGATCGGGTTGCCATCAGAAGGTTATTGCTTGGATGGGTAACTGCTGACAGATAAACCATCTCGGTATATAACCACCACCAAGGTTAATTCAACCTTTCATCCCTCTGGGGTAGGTAAATCGAATACAGGCCTATCTGGCTGGGGTCATGGCGAGGTGCGTATACTTGTGTCGAGCGGCAGGCCAATATGGTGGTGACGCACCGTAGCTCTGCGATGAATCCATCGCAGAGCTAGGAGAATACCCACAAAAAGCTATACACAAAGTTTAACCTTTAATCTCTGTAACATCTGGATTGTATATATCGAAGGTACTAGTTAATCCACACGGAAGCGGTAGCTTTCGGAGCAAACTTGTTTTACAGCAGACGTTTCATTTTTCATTTATTTCAATGTGAGATTCCTGAGATCCGTCGGCCGATCGACGTTAAATTTTGCACAATGATCAGTAGTAGGCTGAGTTTAATAACGCCAGACCTTGAGCTTTAATCTCAGGACTTTACAGAACAAATATCATTATCTATGACTTTCCACAACGTAGAAAATCAACTTTCCAGGAGGCGTAGAAACCCTGTATACAGAGACACATACGACGTACGTACGTTATTGGTCCGAGCTTTTCATACTCTCTACGAAGCACGCCGGCTGCTGAGTGAGCGTCCTCACCGGGCTTTGCCTTTCCAAATGCTTTCCTAGACACATCAGATGGAAGCTCTGTCTTACTGTCCCAATAACCTGCAATGTGGAAATCTTGCACAACCGAAGTCCCAAAGGACTCCTCACAAAAATGCAAGAAAAAAACAAAGGTGGCCGGGTGGTAAAATTTTTGAATGCCAAACATACCGCTGAGGAGTTATTGGTTTAACTCCTGAGTTGGGTCACTAACAAATGGTTTGTACTTGGATGGATGACAGGTAACCATCTTGTTGTATAACTAGGACCAAGGTCAACTCAGCCTTCCATCCCTCCGGGGTATGTAAATCAACTACCAGCCTATCTGGCATTCTGGCTTGGGTTAAAGCAGGATAAATTTATTTGTTTCAGGTGGCAGCTAATCAGGTGATCAGGTGGCAACTAACACTGTGTGATCTCATATGGCAGGTGATGTTCCGAAGCTCTGAAATGGATTTCCCACAAAGAACTACACACAACTATTACTGCAGCTATAACACACAGTTTGAATTTTCTACATCTTCTGTTAGCTCGAGGCTCTTACGCGTGCATGCAACGACGATACTTGTTCGTTGAAAATAAAACCTACAGATCGTTCTGCTGTCGTCAAAAATGTCTATGCAAAGCAGGTCACAGCCACGGGTTAGACAGACTCACACTGACCCAGCAACAGAGCTCTTGAGAATTGCTGTATGCTTCCTAGCGGGGCCTCAAACGTTTTCAATCAACTTTATTCATCGAAAAATTCCGATAGCAACATAAACAAAAAAACAAACACTAGTGCACATGCACGGCACATACACGTTTTTATAAATTCTATACATGAACAAATGTAAATGTAATTTTGCAACAAGATATGTTGACGACATTCTTGGTTATGTGTATGCAGCAAGCCCCAGAGTTGGCTACTGGGCTGCACTGCAGTTCAAACAGCACAAACCAATCACTATAACAACACATAATGCACTCAAAATGAAGAGTTAACGGTCTAGACGTACTGACCTTGGACCGATAAACATGAGGACAAGACTCAGCCAGCAGAAGAACAGGATTATCAGCATGTGTGGGAACGCAAAGATGAAAAACGAGAAAAAGTCGACTTGGTCCTGCTCCGGGTAGATGCTACAATGACATATATAACAGATCTAACCGTGCATTGCATCTCAGGGTTTTGCAGCATTTTTCGTAGCAAAAAATACCGGCCAAAACTTTCCCAAGCAAAGTTAAGACATCGGGCAGATACCAAAAAACAAACTGGCTAAGTTTTCGAAACATTTAAACCTATAAAATTGCAATTATTGATATATTCTACACTTAGAACTGCTGCAGCTTACACTTACTTGCTGTCGAGTGCATCACTGTATCTATATAACAGCACTGCTCACTCAATTAACCTATAACCTGTAGAAATCGCTAACCCCATAAAGTTGGGCCTTTTTACAAAAAAGCAGTTTAACTTCAAAAACACCAAAAAACAATCAAACTCAAACAACCCACCAGGTTGAGCTTTTTATTAAAAAACCCGTTTTTCGCAAACAATGGTAAATTAAGCACCTGAGCTGAAAGATTTAACAGAAATGGAATGCAATTAACTTACGCCTCTGCCTGTCCTTTGAGAACAATGTTCGGTCCACTGCCAATCAGTGTCCCAGTACCACCAATGCTAGCTGCGTAGGAGACAGAGATCTTCAAAGCACAAGCAAACAGCCGGAATTCATTGTCCTCCTTGGCATACTGTGCTTCCCACTGTGACTCATCCATTTCCTTTAGAGGAACTGCTTCTTCCTTTCTGCAACCGTAAGCATAACCGGAATCACCACACCAAATATGTGACAGTCACAATATCTAACAACTGGCAAAATTGCACCTGGACAATTCTTTCTATCTTAAAGAGGTAAAGGACACAGAGCTACAGAGCGGCACCTGCCATATGGGATCACAGTGTTAGCTACCACCTGACAAAGGTAAAGTGGTGAACACGCTCCATCTCAACCCCAGCCAGAGAGGCCACTCTCCAGTCATGATCAAATTCCCCGACTTTTCTAGACATTTTAAGGGAACATAGACAGAGTATAGCCCCTCACAACAGTAGCGGTATGACGTCTAGTGGCAACAATTTCAATTATTTTCCAGAGAATTAACTGACCAAATCCCAACCGAGGTCAGCCACCTTGACGTGGTGGTGGAGCTTTGCTCCGATGACCCGAAAGATTTCTACAATATGGAGGATAGGAGCGTACTAAGAGCTGACCAAATACGTGAGAACATTTACTACACGTTACCAGTGCTTTTGTGCTGGTTTCGGCTTTATAGCCGACTACGGCTTTATAGCCGTTTACTTA
>Ga0056128_1005195_pt1 | contig 16362 bp, 6 predicted proteins | sample WorMetLIZISLAND2_FD_71113 | JGI IMG/M metagenome (GOLD analysis project Ga0056128, IMG submission 71113) | Marine gutless worms symbiont microbial communities from Max Planck institute for Marine Microbiology, Germany - Olavius geniculatus... ... | reverse complement strand
AAAGTTCATAATATGCATTTTAGAAAAAAATAACGTACCGCGGGTCGCAAAAACAATCTGGTTTGCTAGCAGACGATAATGACGTTCGTGAAGTAAACTGCGTTTTTTGATGGCATATTCTACACTAACGCGTTAGGCATATCTGCTGACGACATGGCAGACAAAAAAATCTAAAGAGTTTTGTTTTGTTGTATTGAGGCAATATACTACAAAATCTGCTTTTCGTGCTCCGACTTGGACGTATTTATAATATACTTATAATGAACTAACACTAATGCGTTGGGCATCAAAAATGCAACTATAGGTGGTGGATCATACCACTTGAAATATGCACGATGAATATTTAACGAAACTGGCTTCAACTCGTTGCATTAGGCGAATGGTGAGTAAACAGTCTACTTATTTATTTGGTCTGTGATGTACACAAATTGCTCCAGATGTTAGCGTTCTTAATCTTACTATGTAACAATACACACACACCACAGTGCAAACAACCAGTTGTAAAAGACACTCTTCTTACCTAGATCATAAAGAAAAGCACAGCTAATGGCAACATAAAAAATTTAATTGCTTTTATGAAAGAAAACTATTAAACAGAAAAATTTTGCAAATTCCGGTGCCTTGGGTTGATGAGTTTTCCAGATGTCAGGAACACAAACAGTGACGTCGTCGTAGCCAACCGGAATTTCCATCGTGACAAGATTAACATCATCACCAAGTCCTCCGGTCTCGACTAATTCTTGCACTGCAACCCAACTTGCATTCACTTTGTGTGATGCGAATGGCCCAAATCCTAGCATCAACCATAATGTAATACGTGATTACACACACACATGCACAATTGGTTACTCTAGGACAGGTTACTCCAGTTTAGGCCAGCCCTCAAAAGTAAACATCTGGCATTATTGTTTCGGAAAAAAATTTATCAATGATTATATTTAACTGTGCGCATGCATGGTCCGTATGCAGTCACATAGTGTTATCTACTGTGTGCAAATCACACACCATCAGATTGCATATTTGTAGTCAACTTCTTTTCCAGCATTAGACAGAATAAATAGTGCAGTTTAGCATTTGGCCTATTGGCAATAATCAACCACAAAATCAACTGAAAGATGTGTACGTTTAATAACTTTTTGGGTCACTTAGGGATAATCAAACTGTTTGGCTGGTAGCTGATATTCAGTTTCGATTAATGTCACTCTTTACTACGACAAACTACCGGTCACGAAATCAACGATGGTGTATGTCCTTAGATGACGTAGGCCTAATGTGAACCAAGATGTCATCCAATCCACTTTAGAAGTTCAGACCGTAGGCAGGCACGAAAGTTAACCACAACTTCAATGGACAGAGACCGTGCATACTGTAGCATGCACGATCTATAACATTTTCTGTGCCACATCGAACCATGCATGCGCACGGTCAATAACACCATGCAAACTTTATAGGCCAAATGCCCTTCCTGTCATCTAGCATATCTCTTTAAATGCACATGTACTCCAAAACTATACAGTGCTTCTTCAGTACATGCATGCTGCTTACATAAAAAATCTATAGTTTTCACACTCGGCTAACATTTAGAACGAAGTTCTTTGTAGCTACCCCAAGCTTATATCAGGTATGATAGAAAAGAATTGTTGTAACCTCAGTGCTACGGTCAGTTCGGCGAACTGAAAGATTGGTGACCAAAATTACTATCGTCAGTTCGCCGAAATGAGTTAAAAGAATCAGAATTTACTAAAAGCAGTTCGGCGATCTGAAGTGCAGCTAATTGGGCTACTAAAATCAGTTCGGCCGCGCTGCTATTGATTACACACCGCCACCAGTACTGCATTTGAGATGGTGAATAAGTTCAGTAATTCTAAAGTAAAAAAAAACATTAGGAAGACCCTCAACTCAAAACTCCTCGTTACCAGCGCTGGCTGCTGAGATGAAATCTGCACAGGTGGAGAGTGATGCTATACATCTACATGACTTGTGCACAGTGACGTTCTTTCTTTATACAAGATGGATTAAAATGATGAGGCGCCACAATTCTTATTCATATCTTTTCGAAATACTGAGAGGTCAAAAATCTTTCAGTTTACTCTCAGCTGAACAACGGCAGAATGGGACCATAATGGCCTGCTTGTGTACTTACAGCATGGACCTAAAATCTTACTGTGCAACTTAGATTTATTTATTTCAACTTTGCTTCTATCAGTTCACCGAAATAAAAATAAAAATGTTGCTGTAAAGCCTTATAAGACATTTTTGTACAAGTTCACAAAACATAAACATAAAATGATATCATGGTAAAGAAATTTGGGCTAGAGTGAAGAAGACGGGAACAAAACGAACCGATCCACCGTTATGTGTAGTCGAGCAAAAAATACTTTCACTTAACTTGCACGTTTGCATGCCATTCAGTGCACATTTTTATGTATTGTTAACACAGTTTAGCTTCTCATTATATTTCAATGTTAGTTTAATTACTATTAGTATACATTTAATGCTTGTTTACGCAAACTTCACTCAACGCAGCCATTTGCCTATGGCTCAAAGAACTTTACGGGATCAGTGACATATGCACAGATATGCACAACTGCTATCAAAATTACTACCTTCACCACAAAATGAGAGTGGGGTCTGGGGAGGAGGGCAGTGCTAGAACATAATAACTTGGTTCAGAAAGTGCACTTCAGTAACAAATTATTCAAAACAGCACAGCCCTAATGTGGCGAACTACTTTAATGCACACGAGATATCATTGCACTTTGCTACAGTTAATGATGGCGGATTTTAACAATTTTCAATCTAAAACTTCACTGGTTTAATCGTTGTATGACAAATTCGATTGAAAAATGAGCGGAATATATTTCTTGCAGGTTTGTTCATCGCAGTGCCGTATTCTGTCAGTTATTCAGCATTTGCAATCACTGGAAAAGCTGATCGCAAACTACCCATAGTAATGAACAGTTCCCGTCATCTTCACTTGTCCCGAAATCTGCATATGTATATATATATATATATGTGTAGATATGGTAAGCATGCAGTTTAGCGGCCTAAACGAAATTCAAAGTCAACTTACCGCCTATATACAGGCGAAGCTTAGGGTTAGGCTTAGGTTTAGAGTTAGGGTTAGAGTTAGGATTAGGGTTAACTGACCGCATGCACGCTTTGGCCCATATAGGCAGTAAGTTGACTTTGAATTTCGTTTAGGCCGCTAAACTGCATGTTTACCATAAATATATATATATATATGTATATATATATATATATGTGTGTATATATAAAATAAATAAATAAAAATAAATATTGCCACAAACTATCAGCAACAGCAGCAGAAGAATGGAAATGTAACAATGAACAGACGCACCAGTAACCACAACTGTAGGCTTCTGTGTAGCGATATCACCCATATCAAGATGAGATCAGTGGACTTTCATTGTCAGCATAAACCTGTCATCCAATATATACAAGACAATTAAATACCAATAAAAATATAAAATGTCAAAAAATAAACAACCATAACCGGAAGTAATAAGCAGCTGATTGATGATAATATTTGGCATAAATAAGTAAAACATCTCGCTGATCAACGCCAGCGGCGAGCTGGATCCTGGAAATTTGGCATGTTCGAATTATTATTATACATTTTTGTCGTAAAACAAAACAGATATTGACTTATGTTGTATATAATTTTATACCGATGAGTACTTGATTTGGTTTTTCTTAGGTTGTGCATCTGATCAGCAAAAAATGTTTCGGTACTTCCTGTAGATTAGTCTATTCTGATGTGATGTTGATAATTTTTGATTGAAAGTTTATGCTAAAGTACACATTTTCACTGGTTTATTTTCGATTATTTTGTTTATTCGTATATTTATATAACTTTAATTAGATCGTAAGGTCTATAAACATCTAGCTCTTTCGCCCCGTGGCTTGTACTGTACGCCCCCTCGCTCGTTCGTCCCCTGGCTGATTCGCCCACCTGGTTCTTTCGCCCGCTCATCTTGGAAATTTTGCCCCTGTTGAATACCGATAATTCGACATTGAGGTTTAGACAGTTTATGCATGAGGATGATAAACGATTGTGTGAATGTTTAATGCTTTGTTTAATTCTGAAATAAAATCATTAGGCCTACACATGTATTTTATTATACAGAGTTTTAGTACGCTTTCTCGCCTTAGAATGTTTGCAGTAGTGTCTGACACTGTCTATAGATTAGCGTCATCAAGCGGTTATTAGAGGGCGAACAAGCCAAAGAGCAAACAAGCCAAAGGGCAAATCAGCCAGGCACAGGGGGCGAACAAGCCAGGGGGCGAACCGGCAAAGGGGCGAAAAAACCGTGATTCTTGTGCCTGTTGGTATTAGGCATCAAGTTGGACATCCGTGTGTCGTTACTCTTACCAGGTGAAGAGATCTGAGCAATGAAGCCAGACGAGCAACGAATGCGTGATGTCCTGGTGGACACAATCCGTCTGTTGTGTCGCACTGGCATTGACTATTCTCGACGTCTTCGAGTTCAGGGACTGCTTGGAATTACCGTTGATGACGAACACGTTTTTCTGATCCACGTTGATGACTTGATTGCGAGAAATTGCACGGAGGTTGACACTGGTTTGTGCGGGTTTGCAGACGAATGTAGCAGTGCTAGTCGAGCTCATGTCAATTCTGATCTTGTGAGTGGTGCCAGCATCGGCAGTGTGGATCATCACAGTGTTTCTCAAGACATTACTGGTAACTGCACAAAACAATGTCAGTTGACGCCAGCTGTCCAGCATCAAAAACGACCACTAAGTCAGTCGAGTCATAACGACATACTAACATCAGTGGCTATGTCGGAGATATCGTCAGTTGTTGCTACATCTGCTGATATCCAGGATTTTCCATCATCTCAAATGTTGTCTGAGACTGCACAGAATGTGTTGCTGTTTGAACATATTTCTCCCCTAGTCGCAGGAGAAAACTGTAACAAGTTGGCACATTTTGTTAGCAATGGAAATACAACAGCAGCCAAGTCCTGCGCTACGGAATTATCTCCTACACTAAACATGCCACAGACATCAGTGCCAAATGAGGTGGTGTCAAATAACAGAAGTGAAATACAGCTACCTGTATTTGTAAAAACGGATGTTGATGGCAGGGAAGATGGTAGACCTGCTGAAAGCATCGTAATGACGTCATCTGATGATTTACCGCATTCGGACCTGGCGATGTGCACAGCAGCTGTGGGCAGTGAGAACCGTGGCATGTTGTCAAACCTTGATGATGTTGACAGCAGCAGTGACGATGGCGACTCCGACCATTCATCAGAGTCTGATGACGTCTCTGATCATCTTCCGCTACCCCCACTGGAGCTCATCTCTTCTCTGCAGTACAAGTCGCACGCACTGGCTGGGAATGCATCGCAGTGGCAGATCGGTGGCATACAACAGCCGGGTGGGTCCGACACTGGAACGGATCCAGTGACAATACAGCCAGCCACTGTACTCACTGGAGTCACTGGGTCTCACGCTTCTGCTTACTATCAGCAGCAGGTTAACTTCTTCATGTTTAAAAGCTGATGGCTTTTAACATTTTTGTTTTTTTTGGTAACAGCTAAAAAATAAAATGGCTTAACTTGTCTGTGTGTACACTTGTTTATTGTATTTGTTATTTGAACTATTGTCATTTTTGGACTTTGTTCATAATTTTTTTGCGTGACAGCAGAATGCTTCGCACATCTTAGCCATTGCTGAGGTGTCCATCCGTTCATCTGTCCGTCCGTCTGTCTGTCCGACCATCCGTCACGCTGCAGTATTGTGTCAAACAGATGCAAGTTAGGTTCACAAAATCTTCACTGTGTGCTGCCATAAGGACTTTGGTTTATCGTGACAAAATTTTGTGCCCCTGGGTGAGGGGGTTCCCCTTGAACAAAAGTGTTAAAAAAAGCTACCCCCTAAAAAGACGTTATTTTGCCAATATTGGCTCGTAGTTTGAAAATGGTTGCAGATGGCTATAGACATGCTTCTTATCATAACAAGCACTGGTGATGGGCTTTTTAGATTTGTCGACATTGATGACATTGGACGACTTTGAACTCTAAAAATAGGGTTTCTGAGTAAATCTTTTGCAGTTATTGGCTGCAGCGCACATTTCAACAGTGAATTGCGACAAAATGGCTGGAGACAGACCAAGACAACTTGCATATAAAATTTTCAACATTAAACGCAGATTTTAGCAGTCCAGATTTCGACCCTTTAGGTTCAAGGAGGCCTGTGCAGGCGGGCATTAAAGATGGCTACCTCCCCCCCCAAAGTGGCTGTTTTATAACTATTGGCTCGTTTGGCATAAAAACAGCTGCAGATAGGCACAACCATACTGCTTATCATAACAAGCACTAGTGTCGGGCTTTTTAATACGAGGGTTATTCAGAAAGTTTGTAGACTGACATACGTAACCAAATGATACGTACATGTACATACAATTTTGAACATCATCATCTGCAACTGAAATGCACTTAGTCCAGTGTTTGCCCAAAGCTTGGATTTCACTGTAGAGGAATTATTAATCTTGGTCTTTCAGCTAGCAATTTGTAGTGCATATTACATTTTTGTCATTGCAAATTTGTTACTATAGTGGGTGAGGGAGTTCTTCAAATTTGGCATTTAGGATGGCAGCCAACACTTGAGATGACGTGTGAGCAAGTGCATTGTGTTGCTGAAACAGTATCTGGTGACTAAAATTTACTTGTCTTTTTTCCTTAATGCCACTTAAGCTATTTTCACCAAACCAGCATACTGTAAATGTGCTGCCATGTTCAAGATAGGTAGTCAGTACATTTCTTTCAGCATCCCAAAATGCAGTCGTCATAACTTTGCTAGTCAACGTGAAAATGTGTCACTTACTGGCAGATGAAAAAGACGTGTTTCCAGGCCATACTTTGCACTTTAGTTTCAAGGTTAAAGAGATAAAATCATGTCTTATCTACAGATAAAAATAGTGAAATAAAGTTGTTGGAATGTTCGTTGAGCAAATGGAGGAGACTCATTAATGTGTCAACTCGATTTGCCTCTGAATGTCAGAAAACATTCAGCACCCGCACCCATTGTACACACATTATTTTGTCAACAAAGTCTTCATCAAGATTGAATGTATGCTACCGGTAGAGATGCCAACAGACTCTTTGATGAAATAAACTAGCAGTCGTCAATCACTTTAACCAGCGTGTTGCCTTTTTTAACAGTTCCTTTGTTCACAGAACTTGACAGTCGTCGACATTGGTGAAAGTCATCACAGATGATCACACATCAATTTCCCTCGTTTAAGCTCAGCGTGCCTCTTTGCAACCGTAGCATAAGTAGGAGCAGACTCCCTTGATGTTTTCTTCATGTCATACAAAAATTTGCGCAGCGTCGTTTCTTTGACATATAAATACTTTTTCTATAGTACGTGGTTCTCTATGCTAGCACAGTCTGCTTAACCTAGCAGCGAAAAAAAACAAACAAAATTTATAGCCCAGTTATAGCCCAAACTTTGTGCAACATTTTAATGAAGGATGCTACTAACCAGTGACACAATGTCAGCAACATTCATAATGTCCATCTATATCGGTCTACAAACTTTTTGAATGACCCTCGTAGTGTCAACAACTCGACATCGATGACCTTGAACTCTTAAAATAGAGGGTTTTGGTGTTTTTTCAGCTTTTGGCTGCAGCGCATATTGCAGGTGTGAATTGTGCCGAAATGGCTTGAGATAGACATGGACAACCTGCGTACGAAATTTTTAGCATAGAACGTACGTGTTTACCCATCTGAGTTTCGACCTTTTAGGTTCAAAGCATCTTCAGTATAGAGGCCTCAAATTTGAATACACCTTCAATATGCAATGCATTATTATTTAATTGTTCGCTGTACACTTGCTGCCCAGATGATAGAACTGCTGCTGTTATGTGTCACGTGAGCTTTGCCGAAATTACTTGTCAAAAGTGTTAGTAATTTATTTGCTTTAAATTTTATACTGATCGCTTATTAATAATTGGCTTACGTAACCTGTGAAGTAAAATTGTTGTACCCCTGGCAAACCAGACTTGCGTAATTGCAGATCAGTGCTATAAATTTCTGACAACAAATTCACCTGTTTGTTGTGTAATCATTTTGATATTGTCCTCAGAAATCCGAAGATTGGTTTACCTTTTATTCGCATTCGCTCACTCTGTTGAATGTTGATACATGTGAACGATCTGTATACATGTACACCGATTGTTTGCTGTATGGTGTGCTGGGACAGATCCTAGCAGCTGCTGCAGCTGCTGCCCACAACCGTGCAGCTCGAGCAGCAGCGACGTCTGTCAAATCTGTGTCATCAGCCACTGAGTCAACTACCTCTGTACAACCGCTATTGCCACTCACGGTCAAGCACAAACCACCGTCGTCGTCGTCTTCATGCACTTTTCAGCGTCGCTTGCCTCGACGGCCGCGCGAGTCGCAGGACAAAAGGTTTCGTTGTCCATTCTGTGAATTGGCTTACTATCACAAGAAACATCTGAAATATCATCTCTCAAAGAAACATGGATTTTGAGTTGGAGGTCAGTTGTGGAGTCTCACAAAATGTCTCATCACTGTTATATCTCAAGTCTTAAGCTTGCTTATTTTGATTTGCATTTTGTTGTTTTGCAGTTTTTTTAATCATGTTTGGCATAATGCTGATGTTCCTTTAGGTATAGTTGATTAGTTGTTTCTGTGTGTGTGTGTGTGTGTGTACTGTGTGTTTGTGCCATTGCACATGCTTTGTGTTTTTCATTGAAACAGAAGTTCGTTAAATATTGTGTGTTATCTGTATCTGCTTCATGAAGTTACTGCAGTCAAAATACGTATAATAATGATAAGTGTCATAATTATGACAATATTTATGGTGCTGTAATCACAGTGAAACATTTTGGGAGTTTACATAAGAGATGCTATACACTGATTGTTGGCAAATGACTGATACCAGCTGATTTGCTGATCGTTGGTATGTGCTACATACTGTATAATTCTTGTTCTCAACCCACTGCTTCTGCAGTCTTGATATGTGATCAGTTGTTGGCTCAGTGTAAGCACAGCTCATTTGCATAATTTGGGACACGTTTTGTAGCTTTTGGCTAATTATGAGGCAGTAAAAACGTAAAGTCCTTCTCGAGCCTTAAGGCCCATAGGGCAGTGCTGATCTCCGTTTCCTTGGCCTTCAGCCAGACACCAGTTTTTACACTGCGAGACCACGGATACCAGGCCAGTGTATTGCGTGGTGTGCCTGTTTACGTCCCATCGGTGAAGCCGGTACCAAACTATACTGCTTGGTGACAGAGGCACGTGTGTGAACAACTTGCCTAAGGTCGGTACCCAGCAGTGTCCTGGTGCGGAGTCGAACCTGTGCGTCTGAGTTACCTCAGGATTACAAGTCCAGCACATTACCGTTAGATTACCAAGTCACACATGAGACAGTATGTGGCTATAATATCACTTTCGCTGGGTAATGTTGGCAGAATCATTTTAGTTTTCTGACTGTTATTGTTCTGGTTTTGTATTTATTTTATTTGAATTGTTATTGTTGGATTATGTCAATATATCAATATAGAAAAAATGCAATTTGATGATCAGAGGTTTTAAATAAGAAACCTATTTCCGAGTGCATAAGGTCAAAGTAGAAAATGACCACAGCAACTGCATCCACAAGCAGCGTGCTTGAATTGATGAATTTATTGCTAAGTCAGCTTGCACTGAAGACGAAACATATTTTAAGTGATATTTATTTCTAAATATTTTAACAATAATTTTTCATTTTTTTGTCATATAAGTAATGCTAAGATTTCAGAAATTTTTTTGGGAATGTCCGTTAAGACTTAGCACATCCTGTTCTCCAACAGACTACATTCTGAGATTGATGACCATCTGGAGGATAACAGGGAAGATTATTAGAACTGCCATTGCTGTTGCATATGCCCACTTATAATGGAGTTCTTACAATTTTAGGTTCAGGTCGTTTTTTTGCATTTTATATTCCATATTTGGTTTTCTGTAAAGGTTAAACTTCTCTTTTCATTACTGTAAAGATTAAACTTTTTGTTCCATTATTATGAGTATGTGCATTGCCTGGAATGGCCAATGGCCATCCTATACTGTGTCGGGCAGGACATTAAACCTTACTCATTCACTCACTCATTTTGTTTGGAGTCAGTCATATATGTCTCATTATCATATGGCATTCGATTCTTTGTTGAGCACAATGTGATAAAAGTAACAAATTTGGCGTAAAAATATCTCTGTGTGCAGATTTTGCATGGCTTCTTCCAAAATTATTATTTTTCATTGTCACATGTCAATGTCAATGTTGCTGTACTGTCACGGTCATGCGTGTGTTCTGGTGACTGTGATGACACAGAATGTTCGTAAAATTCGTTATTCACATTCTCTGCATACGTAAGTGAAGTAACTGTGTTGCAAAGTCGACAGTATTTGTTTGTCAATGCTATGTTCACAAAATGTCGGATTGTAATACAAAAACAGTCAGTTTTAAGTCATATAGTGCTTTTAGTTTTTAGTTCAAGTTCAGAAAATTAGGACTTCAGTACACTGTTGGATTCATTTCGTCACTATTAATAAGACTCAGGAATGTCTGGCAGAAGTAGCACATAGTAGAGTATAACAGCTTGCCAGCACTGTCAACACACTGCAGACTGTATGGCATTAACATTGGTATTTCACGTATCAGTGTATCACATCAACTCGTGTCATTTTGTACGATGTTGCTGCCTACACAACTTTTTTTTACATCTATTTCATGGTCTGCTCTTAGAAGATTATTTTACCTGATGTTAAAGATTATGTGTTGTGTTTAACATTACCGAATCAAGGCTTATGTTGTGATTTTTCTTGACTTGCTCGATGACTTAATTCTGTGTCATATCTGGTACAGTTGAGGTAATTAGATTAGAGCTGCTGTGTTCAGTTGAAGGCTTGATGTAATGTGTGAACAGTGGCAGTGACTGTAGAACCTGTAGAACTGGTTTTTGCACTTGGTATTGGCCAAAACATTCACTGGTAGACTGTAGAATGTGTATTCTGTAAATTGCACTAATAGCCTGCAAATCTTGTGTCTTTAAATAAACTGATAGTCTGTATGTCAGTAATATTACCATGTGTGCACATATCTTGCTGTGTTTGTAGTTTTAGTAATGTGTCGTTTCTTTCGTTTTTTAGTTGTCATTGCTTCTTGTGTGCCACATGCAGTGTGCAAAGCTGTTTGTATACCTTATTCTACATAAGATGTTATCATAATTTTTCTCTCCTTCCTCAGTTAAACAATAGCTGAGTTAATTATGGTGTTATTTGATGTTATCTGATATTTGTACTGTTTTTGTTTTGTCATCCAGTTGGTAAGTAGGGTAACCATCTCCGAGCTAATGCATATATTGTAGAGTTTGACGCACTGTTGGTAATTCTGAGTTTGTAGTGGTAGTAGTCAGAGTTCTTGCCTGAATGATTCAGTGCAAGTAACTCTCTATGTGGCATGAGATGGTGTTCAACTATGGTGTTCAATGTTTGTGGAGCTATTGTTGTGTTAGGCCACGGCTGCATGTAGAACAAAGCACTCTAAAACGTGTATTCTGCAAATTCTGCTAATAGCACACAAATTATTTGTCTTTGGATAAACCAGTGATTTTCAACTGGGGTTCCGCGAGCATCTGCCAAGGGTTCCACGTCTTGGCTGATCAGTAAAAAAATAACCTAGTGTGCAAAATTACGTCAGACCGGCCATAGAAGTACTACATACTGAATTCTTACTTGCTAAGTTCCAAATTAGTGCTTCTAGCCGGCTACTTTTGCGTACAATGTTGAATATTTTTCTTGTTGTTGACAATGTTAGATATTTGCATTGAACACCGAACACTAACTTATTAGTGTCAGTGTTAAGAAATCATGTGTCCATTTATTGAAAAATATAATAAGCTTTGCTCATCAGCACAACTGGCTAGCGGGTCCAAACCCAATCAGCTGTCCGTGGGCGTAAAAACGTAAAAGATCCAATGATAATTTTGGGACCACCTTGTAAAGTGTTTTTGATTATGGGTGAAATAAAATTGGTAAATAATATTACCTAATATGGTCTAATATGGTCAGATTTAACAAGTCTTTTGTCTGCTGCTTTATCATCAGCTTTTCAGTCCTTTGCTTTCAGACCCCCACAGGTTCTCTGCCTCTTGACTCCGCTGGGCCATCGGTCCCCAGACACCTGGAAAAAAGATAGGAGGTCGTTACATGTAAAATAATAAGACATTTGTTCCAGTGTTTTAGGCTGCATTCACAGACATGAGACATGAGTTCGAGTCTGATTTAACGTCAGAACTGGCGTCATGGTAAAACTGTTTATTGTTAGAGGTGTGCAGTTAGTAAATAGTAGCTTTGTAGTAGATTATTGTTGTATTTGTGAAGCAATTCCTCAATTTGATTTCATTCAATATGGCCGACAGGCATTGAGTTATGTTCTTGTGCAAGTGACCGTCGAGACTACACTTGTATGAGTGAAGCTTCTATGAGCCACACCACTGAAATACACAACGGATACCTGAACAGTGCCGGACTCGTGTCTATGTGAACGCAGCCTTATTCTGTGTTAAACCACATCAGCATCTTGGCGGACGTTTGCAAGTGTACAGCCTGTGCTAATCACGGTTGCAGATCTGTGACAGGAGCTACGCTATGATACAGCTTGACTGAGGCTTTGGAATTAACTGTTAGTAATTCTGAAGTGATTGCTGAAGACTATCTTGTTTGGTTGATGCTGTCGCACATTATGACTTTATCTGTCCCATATTGCTATAGCATAGCACGGGACATATTAAGTAAGTAAGTAAGTAAGTAAATTTAATTTATAAAGCACACAATGTCAGCGAGAAACTCACTGAATCTCATAAAAATCTTTTATTATAAAATCACTTTCATCTGTCTGTCATTCTGCCAGTCTGTCTGTAAACACTCCTGCGTCCGCAATTTTGATTCAATTTTGTACAGTGATTCGGCGCCCGAAAAGTAAGATTGAACTTGTTTGGGATTTTAAAAAATCTGATAACTCCTTCCCCTAATTTACCCCAATTTTAAAAAATTTGCATTACGGCCTATCTGGACTTCAAAGCATTATAACTCAGTCCCCATATAAGATAATTGCACGCTGTTTGCACCTACCCCCCTATTTTCGGGCCCAGGCTATCCAACAGTGTTATTAAAATTTCTCCCTTGCCGACCCCTGTTGCCATGGCTGCGAATTTTGGGACAAAATTGACTGTAACTTGGCTTCCGCAAAAGAAACGCAGCTGCTAGGCTATATAGCGTGGCAATGGGACAGATACCTCGTTCCACAGAACGTATTTCTAGTTTAACAATTACTCTAGCTATAGTTAAATTTGCTGATGTTTTTATTCTACATGTAGCTAAATCTTTACAAACTGGTGGCTGTCTACAATGTAATCATTATTATTGCGGCATAGAATCGCATATTTGTGTGTCTGTGCTGCGTAATTCCTTGTCGTACTTCTGCCCCAGCTAGTGTGTTTTCAGCCCTGTTCAGTGTTCTGTATGTGTCTCCTGCTGTTGTCAAATATGCTGTGTCTGCACAGTACCGTTATCAGTCTATTGCACATATCAGTCAGTATGTATGTAATAGTTTTGAGTGGGAAGATGTTCAATTGTATGTGTGCTTTGAGTTTAGCGGCTTTTAATCAGCCATTGGTTGTGGGTTATGTTGTATAATTTGTATTATTAGACTTAAGAGCTGCTACGTCATATCCAAAAATATCTGTAATAGTACACAAACACCAGTTTCTCTACTTTTTTTCTATTTTTTTACTTTTGCTCTACTTTTACTTTTATTTCAGTATACTGCTGATGTAACGAGTTTTATGGGAATATGACTACATTAGTAAAATATAGTAAAATAGTATGTTTACAAAATGTTATCTCTGCTACAATGTTGTAGTTCAAATCAATTGTCTTCTAATCACAATCAGTTGAAGTGTGTTATTCCAAATTCTGCCTCAGCTACAGAGTTTGTAAATCAATGACTGAACGTCGTTTGAAGTGAAGTTTTGATCTCGACTTTTTTTTTGTGTATATGTAGTTACGGGTACTGATATGTCATTTTATGATGACAGCCAGTGTGAATCAAAAAGTATGCCACTCAAGTTGTTTGTGAAATAAGAAACTATGTATCAGTTTTTTGCACTTATCAAACATGTACTTTGCAAATTTCACAATAAAGTTTGGAGGATTACAGGGAAGAACCACCATTGTTATTAATTACATATGCATGCGTATAATGCAGTTCTTCAGTTTTAGGTTTAGCTCATTTTCTGTGTTTTGTGTTTCTGTAAAGGTTAAACTTAGCTTAACTTACACCATTCCATTATTGTGTTTGTGTGCATTCTGCCTGGAAAGGCCGTTCCCAAAATGACCTATACTGTGTCGGGTGGGATGTTAAACCCTACTCACTCACTCACTTTTGCACTTGTCAAACATGTTCTTTGCAAATTTCACAATAAAGTTTTAAAAAAGACTGAAATCTATAACATATTTTCTATAACATTATTTCTATGGTGAGCTTTTGTACAGTGTATGTTAGTGTTTTTGTAGGAAGTCGTAGCTTAGCGTTCGCCGTGTGTGTTCATTGCACATCTGTTTTACGTGTTCGTCATTTTGCAATCAGGCACCTTTGTAGTGTTTACGTGTGTGATATTTTGATTTGCGACAAAGTCGTTTGCATACAGACACACTTTTTATGCAAGAAGACCATGTCTTTAGTGTCAACTGATTGTGACCTACGTAGATTTTCAGTGATTCGAAAACATTATCATCAGTATGTTTTATGGTTGATGTGTGACTTTAGTTCTTCATTTTGTTGGCTTCATTTTACAAGAAGTTTTCTAGTTATATTTCGAGTTCAGAATCAACTGCGCAGCCGTGTTTTTTTCAGCAGTAGAATACTCATACATTGTTGATAGTTTTGTGGAAATAAAACTCGTGCTCTTTCTTTATAGTTTGTTGTCTGTTGCCTAATAGTGTTTAGAACACAAAATGTTGACGTTACATCTGTGAGCATGTTAGTTTTCGCATTATATGTCATTGAGGTGGGTGGCATAGCATTCTCTGCCGTTTCCGCAGATTCCCTTTCAGCCTATGCAGTGAATGCTTCATCTGGCAATACTGGCAAAATGTATTGCAATAGCAATAGCAACATTTGGTGGAAAAAGTGTTGCAATACATTTTTTCCAAGTCAATATTGCAATACTTTTTGCAACACTTCACTCTCCACTGCCCTAAATAAATTTTGATTTTTGCCACTGTGTATGACCTTTTCTAAATTTTGGTTGACTACAGACTACGTGATAATGTGGTCAAACCAGAAATTTAAAAAATAAACAGGTCCTATTGATGTGTTATATTTTGTTCAGTCTTTTTCATGCGATCGAATAAAAGAATGAAAAATCTTTGCATAATTAAACAGCGTTTGCACGATTAAGAGTTTACTCAATCTCAAAAAGTACTGCTACCAAGTATAAATGTACAAAACATCAGTTTATACACTTGTTATCAGCAACATTTAAGAACTGGCACATCAAAAACAGCAAAAATTACAAAAGGTGATATTGCCCGCATCACACTGACTGTGTATCAATGTGCTGCTGAATAATATCACCTTTTGTATTTTTTGCTGTTTTTGATGTGCAAGTCCTTAAATGTTGCTGTTGACAAGTGTATAAACTTATGTTTTGTACATTTGTATTTGCTGTTTTATTTGTAAAATGTTTTCCTGCAGTTGATCAGTTATGGAGTAATCTGGCCATAAATATTTTGCAATCATGATCTTGACCGTTTGTGGTCAGGTGACATTCAAATGGCAACAAGGGTCGGTTGTGGTGGAATTAGATTGGCCTCATTCAATAGCCCATCCCCCAAAACCTCCCATTAGTTGCAAAGATCTTGGAGATATCTCTTACAGAATCCGAATTATAGCCCTTTTGTCTTAAATTTCCTTGCCATGGCAACCAGGTAGAGTCCGGGGTAAATTTGAAGGACACTGTTAAATTGGCCATCCCTGAAAACCATAACCTAGAACCAAAAATTACGACTATCTTATACACAGCCAAAGTTGTGACCGTTTAAAGAACTATTTAGTTTTCCCCATAGGCGCCATTGTAATTTTTTAAAAATTTTCTAATAAGTAAGTTAAAATTAAATTTTAATTTTCTAACCTGAAAAAGGCACACCCTTGGCTGAAACAGCGTCGTTTGAGCCACTGCGCACAGAAAAATCCGCTGAAGGGTGTGACCTGTAGGTGAGTTGGTAAAAAAGGTATATATA
>Ga0056128_1005194_pt1 | contig 16363 bp, 14 predicted proteins | sample WorMetLIZISLAND2_FD_71113 | JGI IMG/M metagenome (GOLD analysis project Ga0056128, IMG submission 71113) | Marine gutless worms symbiont microbial communities from Max Planck institute for Marine Microbiology, Germany - Olavius geniculatus... ... | reverse complement strand
AGTTTGAAACTTGTCAAGAACCACTACCATTGTAATGCACGTCTTCAGTTTTTCTCGCAGCGTGTTATCAACCGGTGGAACAGTTTGTCACAAGATGAAGTGGACGTTCCTTCGGTAAATACATTTAAGAGCCGCTTGGAGAAGAGACGTAGTCGTCAGATGGACTTCTTCAAAGACTTATAGCAAGTCTACAAGTCCTATCAGCGGTACGATTCGCAACAGTCATCTGCATGGAGTTCTGATGTTACGTGTGTCTGCAACGGGTGCAGCTGCACCCGGTGAGTACCAGGTGAGTAGAGAAGGGACACCTGCATACGTGAAAAAAAACAAAAAAAACAATAGAAGCATGTTGTACTCAATTCATAACACTCACAAAATTCAGCGATATATTGCGTCACTTCATAATTCGCTTCGCACCAGTCAATAGTTGCTGACGGTTTTCCCCAAAATCCTTCAAAATCGCTTTCCAGAGGCGCCATGGTGATACCAAGAATATTTAACGGTTTTTCTTTAGTTAATCAATATAAATAAGTAAGCAAAAATATAGTCTTTGCACTGAACTTGACTGAAGGCCCGAATCACAGTGGTCCGAAATCCGAATATCGTATTCGAAATTGAATTATTGACACATCCCTACTAAAATCTTTGCATTACATATTCGTTGCGAGTGGCTTTGTTTATTGTTTATGGTTCTTGTAAATAAACCATTATTACGGAAATGTTATCATGGATGCAGCTATGTACGGTATGTTTTCTACAATTTCGTTGTCGCTGAATATTATATTGTGAATTCAGTATCATTTCTGCCAGTGTTTGTGTTTATTTCTTGGCGTGTCAGTGCTAGTATTGTTAAGAAGGCCAGGTTCAGACAGGCCAAGATATTTTGTGCTAGGCTTATATCATTTAATAGTAATGATAATAATTATTATTATTAGTATAAGCGAACATTTATATAGCGCACTATTATTTTGAGAAATTTCTAGTGCGCTGAATGCGCTGTCAATATATATCAAAAAGAAATGATTTTAAAACATTTAAAAAGAGTCCAAATTAAGTGAATCGCCTTTCTGGTATGCTGGAAGACCGTTCCACACTGATGGGCCAGCGAAGGACAATGCCCTTCTGCCAGGTGTCATGAGCCTGTAGCGGGGAACAGTGTGTTATCCACGGACAGCTGAACGCAGATGACAACGGCCAGGCAACGACGAGATCGGCAAGCACATCTCCAACAGATATGGCGGTCCCGTTCCATGCAATCACTTGTAGACAATGTGACACGCTCTGGTACATCCAACTGAATTATGGAACTTTCGAATTATGGAACTTTTGAAAGTTCCATAGATGGAATTTTCGTTCCTTGGAACTTTTGCTCCCACAGCTAACGTAACATGGTTTTGCTTCCCAACACAAATTATGATTATTTAATACTAATGGTATTAAGACGTTATAGCTTGTTTTTATCTTTGTACAGCTTTGTTGTCGTAAAAGATGGCAGGATCTATTATATTATTATATTAATTAATTTATTTTAAATTTGTTAAGTTTCCTAAATTTTTTCTAAAATTATATTTTTTATAATTTTTTTTAAAATTATGTTTTTGTTAAATTTTTACTATTATTTTAAACTCTAGTTTCTTCCCTAAACCCTAAACCCATTTTTAGTTTTTCGAAAAAACCTTTATAGGCTAGGTGTAGCAGGTTCCCTAGCGACAGCTGGGCTTTCTTGTTTTGGACATTGTCAGGACACCTCACGCTGGCGTTCATTGATTTCATTTTCTTCTATTAAGCATTTAAATGTGTAGGCCTATAATGTTAACTCTGAGTGAGGAGCAAAAGTTCCACCTCATTTTCGCTCAGGGGAGCGAAAGTTCCTAAGAATGACAGTTTCAGGGAACGAAAGTTTCATGTATGGAACTTTTTTCACTCCTGGGAGCAAAAGTACATGGGAACGATGTGCAACAGACCGTGGTCAAACTTCGATGTGTTTGTGATGACTTGCGCCGTAGAGTTCATTACGCACTGCAGCTTGTCAGTCACCGCTTTTGGTGTGCCAGCCAACAGCAATAGCTGACGGCAGTAACGTGCTTGACCAGACTCAGATCCGGCATGACGATAAAACTCACACAGCATCAGCAATGTCGATCATGTTGTTCCCAAGTGTCAGTCGCCGTGCACTCTTTGGCAGTCAGTCGAGGTTGCTCCCAGTGCCTGTCCACAACCACTCCATTTTGTTTGTGTTGAGTTTGAAGCAGATGGTGGACATCCAGTGGCTGATTGCTGTCACACAGCGCTCAAGAGCCACAACAAACAGATTTGCGTCATCAGTTCTGCAGCTGAGATACAACTGATCGTCATCAGCATAGGCATGTAACGTGACACCAAATCTCACAGCAAGCTCGGGCAAGTCTGCTGTGTACAATAGGAACAACAACGGACCCAAGATGGAGCCCAGAGGCACAGAAGACAACACACGTATGACTTGAGACATCACGCTGTCGACCACCACACAGTGTGTTCTGTCAGGCAGGTAAGACTTGAACCACATCGGAGCACTGCCACTGATTCCGAAGTTTCGCTGTAATCGCTGAAGTAGCAGCTTGTGATCCACGATGTTAAACGCTGCTGTTAGGTCGAGGAGACACAGAGCTGACACTTTTGTCATAGCTTCCAAACCGAGGTATCACACTGACATGCTGTGGTGTGTGAACAACGTGAACTTGCCCAAGGTAATTGCTACCTGATGGTAGATCAGCAGTTATAATAACTTTAGATTCCTGACTTGCTAGTCATTGTACTGCAAGACGCACCAAGCCATACGTTGTTTGAACTTGTGCAGGATCGTTTTTTACTGCTGCAACTTACGAGAACCTAATTGACTTTGAGGTGTTTTCTGTTAGTGAGGATGCAGTCTGGATTCTTGGTGTGAAATACAGCTTCGTTCATGGTATGCGCTTTACGATCCTTCTTTGTTTGCCTGTTATTTGTCATCGTTAGCAGATTGGCAATTATTGTGACACTAGTAATTTTGCGACTTGGGTTTCCCATTCTGAATGGTTGCCATTCTGAGGGGTGGCCAAAAACTGTTCTAGACAACAACAAAACCATATTTATTTAATGCTAAACTAATGACCTCCAGCCCTGCCCAGCCTGAACAAATTAACTGAAATATGTTGTTTTGTATTTTATTTTTTTGGTATTGTGCTGTGGTGAAAACAGTTAGAAAAGGTTATTTCTGATCTGAACATTTTTGAACATCTTCATTAGTTTGGCCAATACTGTATTTTTGTACACTTTGCCTCTGTTGCTATGTTGATAGAGCGAGAAAAGCTAGAGCTTGATGTTCGTTCTCGACTTCTCTTTACTTACCGCAAGGGATTCAAACCAATCGGTGAGGCATCAGACGGAAGGTCAGATTTTGTCGTGGCAAGTGAGTTGAGTCAGGAAGAATGTGGCAAGAGTTTTATGTCCATTTTAGCACTTTACAGGTCATTTTGGGAATAGTCACTCCAGGCATCACTTGCATTGGTACTGACAATGAAAATAAGCACCAAAAAAGCAAATAACCTGAAAAAACCAAGATTACAACCAGAAACTTTTTACGTAGACATGTTTTTTTATTATTTTACTGGACAACACTGATCTCGTGCAGTGGATGGATGAATCACTCAGCGGACGAACAGATCATGAATATTAAAGAACTAGTTCACTGACTAATTAGGAACAAGAAACCGGTTCAGAGAATGAAGAATGGTTGTTGTATTATTGTTAGGTGACAGCGGCTACACATCGGACCTCGGCTGGGGTTGCATGTTACGCTGTGGTCAGATGCTGATGGCACAAGCTCTGATCAACCGTCACCTTACCCGACGTAAGCACGCATTTGCATTTCACTATTGCAACTTTTGCTGATCACTAGTTCATTTACTGATGCACTTAATTGGTGTCTAGTCACTCTCAACATTATTTGCTGATTTTTTTCAAATTTTCAAAGCATTAATTTAAAATAATTATTTTTGGTTGTCTAATGGATGTAATTTTATGTGGTCTCAGATTGTACATAAAATATCTCCGAATATCTGCAGTTATGTTTTATTTCTATTATTTTTTCAACTAATTTCTAAAGGCTATTTTGACTTTTATACTGCATGATGGATTAGGTTCCAGTCATTTGCCATACTTTGGTCACATCACTCGAATTAACTCCAACAGATATCCACACATGCTGCTCCATGGTCACATTGGAGACATCCGCCAAAGAGGAAGACCACAGAAGAGATAGCAGACTTGCTCAAGGCAGGTCACTGGTGATTTGATACTGTGAAGTTGGAGCTTCCGGAGTGTGCTAACCCATCACAGTTAGCCTGGCATTGAGTTTAGTCAAGTCTGAGTCACATATGGTTGGTTTTACAATCTCTACATGCTGCTGCCACTGTCTGTGACTTGCAGATTGGCGTTGGAAGTGTGGAAAATATGACCCAAAGTACTTTGAGGTACTGCGACTGTTCCAGGACAAGCAAGATTGCTGCTATTCAATCCATCATATCGGTGAGTTTCGAGCTGGACTGGGGGGTGATATTCGTGTACTTCAGGTTTAGTTGCATCGCTGATTACAGGCATCTTTGTTGATCATTGATCAGCCTACTGCTCCTTATAGCGGCTCAGCCAAGTGCCTCAGATTCGGCCAGTGGCTGACATTGTGCACTTTAAATATGCACATGCTTGCTTACTTACTTACTTACTTCATTGGCATCATGGCCGCAATTGCCCACCTGCACAAATTTTTGGCTGTAGGAAAATTGTTGGAAAATCTTAATGTCGGAAAATTGCAACTGCAGCCCATGCTTTCTGACCCACGATGCCCCAGTGTCATCAATTTCTGCTTTCATTGCATTGATATCGCTGGTAGGACATCGAGAATCACATCTGATTTTTTTCAAAGCTTGTTGTTGTTGTTTTGATGAGCTCATCAAGCCAGTGCTTATGTCGGGGGGGGGAGAGAGCAGATGCCATGAAGAGATAAGGAAGTCCACTAGGTTCTCACTGTCTTCTAATACGTTCGTGACATCAGTGAAGTTGCCAAAGTATTGCTGGCATTCTGCCGCCTGTTGCAGTACATGTTATAGGCCTATACAACACATGTCCAATGTGTGTAATATGTAATTGACAATACACAGTGAAGATGTGTATTAATGTGCAGCTAGTATGGGCATCACTGAAGGCAAGTCGATTGGCGAATGGTTTGGTCCCAATACTGTCATGCAGGTCTTCCGGTTAGTTGTTAACATAACTTGTTTCTACTCACGTGCTTTGTGACTGGTAAATGCAGCCAGTTTATCAAACTTTTTGCAGTTTGTTGTAATTGACAATACACAGTGAAAATGTGTATTAATATGCAGCTAGTATGGGCATCAGTGAAGGCAAGTCGATTGGCGAATGGTTTGGTCCCAATACTGTCATGCAGGTCTTCCGGTTAGTTGTTAACATGACTTGTTTCTACTCACGTGATTTGTGACTGGTAAATGCAGCCAGTTTATCAAACCTTTTGCAGTTTGTTGTTTATTTTGCTTAGTTTTTTTTTGTTTTTGTTTTCTGACTTGCTTTAGAGTAGTTTAGGTTTCAAAGGTGAACATATTGCATATGAACCGAAACTACTGTCTGGAGTGGGATGTGTGAGCGAGTATTAACATATTCACCGGTGATTGGTTTATGGTGATTGTTACCATATCTCAGTAGTGCAAGCCTGCACTAGGTCAGAGTGTGAATTTACTATCGCAGAACTTTATTGAACCATTATGCCAACCAACGGATAAGTGGAGCATGTACATGTATGGTTGTGGAATAGTGAGGATTACTGCAGAGTTGAGATGCCGTTCTTGTATCTTGACAAACAGCATGGTATTTAAGTGAAAAAGCTGAGCTAACAACTTGCTGTTTGGCTGATCTGTGACAAAGTGTGGCATAAAAATATTTCTGGTAAATACTAATTACTTTTGTACGTGAAGTAATCGGTGTGAGTAAAAGACTTGTTATATGCAAAACATGTTGCATGATTTGTAACTTGTGCAGGAAGCTGGCTGGCTATGATCAGTGGAGTGGAATGGTTGTCCACGTTGCTATGGACAGTACAGTTATCGTCGATGACATTCGTGAGTTTAATGATACATGATTGAGAAATTGTTTAAAAACAGCAGAATTAGCCATTCTGTTTGTTGACTAATTTTTTAAACTGGGTGTGAGGTCTTTTATGCATCTTAGCTTTAATGCTTGTATTCAGTACTATTGTATCTGTAATGGTTGTCTTCACATACATGGACGATTTGCTGAGCTGTTATTAGCTTTACGTTTGGAACGCTTTTGTTATTGGACAAAGACAGAAATGGGCCGGAAATAGGGAGAACAGAAGACTAGTTCAAAGTTGTAATATGTGTTTGCTGTAGTTATGTTTTTTACTGTTATTTTTATTTTGTGTTTGTAATAAAAAAACAGTAAAGTTGGAAAGCTGGTTTGATCTTTTTTTTGCATCATTTGTCAGTCCATCTTGACAGTATCTTCAACTGTTTTTACTGATAATGTGTGCATGCTGTTGACTGTGTGCTCAGGTTCCCAATGTTTGGTGGAAGATTCATCAAACGAGATATTCCTCGAAGCTTCCGATGTGCCGTCCATAATTCTGTCAGCATTCCAATCAGCCCAGCGTCAACATCAGCATTTCCCGGGTTCATCTGCATCAGTCCACAGTCGTAATGGCAGTCATCACAATGTCACAGCATCTAAGTCAACTAGTGATGGTTGTGAGCCACAGTCATCTACCGCAGATAATGCCACAGAGAGAGACTCGGAACAGTGTCCAAAGCGCCACAGCCCAAGCCCACACACGCTTGTTGAAACAAGACAGCGCTGGCGGCCGCTGTTGCTTGTCATACCTTTACGACTCGGACTTTCGGAAATCAATCCAGTGTACTTCTCCGCAGTAAAGGTAGATGCGCTCACATGCACATGCACATGCACATTGTCAGTAATCTTGTTGTATTTTGTAGTGAACAAAGATTTTTAAACATAGAATTGACACAAAGTTTTGGATTTTAAGTTGTTTCTGGTTGCTTTATTAGTTCTCTGGCTTTTTGTATGTTTCTAAGCATTTTGTTTTTTTTTATTGATTACTTACCAAGGTTTTGCTGCCATTTTCCAGTTTGGCTATTTGTCTGTGTAATTTTTTATTTGTTCATACTCTTTGCAGTGTGTGCTATTTGATATACGTTGCAGTGCTTAGAGTGAGAGCCCATTTGTTTATGCTAAATGTTTGGATGTTTTTCTGGCTGTCTGGTATTCTGCTTGTTCTCTGTGTGTTTCTTTTATTGTGTTTCACCCTTTTTGTATTGTGAGCACGATCTTATAATAAATAAATGAAATATGTCAGCATTGCTTGGAAATACACAAATATGAGTATGCTTACTATGCACAATGGCACATTTTTTGTTGTCAAGGGGTCATCCATTTATGTCGTCATGCCATTTTGAGGAAAAATTACCCCCCTCTTTCCCTTTCATCACATTTCGTCACACTTGTCTTGACCCCCATCAAATATGACGTCACAAAACGTCTACCTTCCTCCCTTTTGGCACTCTGTAGTGTAGTCTCCAGAGATGATTTTCAGCATTATCTAAATTATGATATATAAAACTATCAAAATTGTCTGCTGCCTACTTAATACGGAAAATCATGTGAAATCAAACATAGTGTTCTGATATGTTTCTAGGCCTACTTGTCCTGCCACATACTGCGAGGCGGCGACATAAATTTGGCTGTCCATCGTGCCTTTCCGCAGATATTGACGTGTGATGTCATGCTGCCTTTAACCTCTCCTTTTTCCCCTGTGGCACACGTCGTCACTATAATGTGAACCCCTACCCCCTCGGAGCGTAACATCATTCATGGACAACCCCAAGTACGATTTGCCTTTTACTTTCAGGCTAACTGTTTCCAAAACTGTCTGATTGCTTGATCCGCTTAAAGCATGTATGCTCCACTTTTTTGCACTAATCTGTATATCTAGGGCCCCCCGTCCTGCAGTAAAGTATCATTTTAACCACTGGTTATGGCACACAGAAACAATTGGTGTTTGTTTTCCAATACATGGCACTGCTGTGATACATTGTGCTGGCTGACTGAGAGTTTGCTGTTTGTTGACTGTGCAATGTACCAGATGTGCCTGACTTTCAGACAGTCGGTGGGTATCATCGGAGGTCGACCAAACCACGCTCACTGGTTCATCGGCTTTGCTGGTTGGTGTTCGGAACCTTGATGTTGTTTGTAGAAAACTGAATAAATAACATATATTATGCAGTATATAGAATAGTGCGCATAGCAAAAGTACATGCAACGCAAAGTCCTTCCCATGCTGTAAAGGACCGTGGAGTGTTGCTGATTGCTGTTACCGTGGCCCTCAGCCAAAGACACCAGCTTGCACTGCGAGACTATGGATATGGGGTCACTGCATCACACCCTCACACAGAAGGATGGCTAGGCTGAATTTATCTGCATAATAGTATACAGTATGGTCCAAAAAAATGTCCCAACTTTTTTTGTTAGAACTTTGGCAAATTTCTGCCAAATTTAATAATTTTTAGCATACATATAGCAAAGACGATAGAATTATGTAAGATACACTTATTGTCCACCTCACTTAATTTATGTCATGTCGCTACTGCGTAAAATGCAGTTGCTCCAAATTCATTACACGGTGATTATCATTATTAGATTTCTCATTCTTGCATTATCAATTCCACAGTGGGCGCCGTGTGATTTAATAATTTTGTGGTATTAAATATTTTATGCTGAAAATAGCAGACAACAGAATAGCTGGCTAATGTGCTCAAAACACATTTAATCCATGTTTGTTGATAGTTTATCGTTAATGTCGCTAACAGCCATGACATCACGTATAAGCCATTGTGTACAATTTGGGCATGAATTCTGATAATTTGGAAGCAAGTTGTTACACAAATTTTATAATTTTGCTGAATAAATCACATTTTAGTTTATTGTGTGCTTAGTTTAGTTGTTAGAACTTTTACTGGCATAACTACTGGCAACAATTTGGAGCATTTGCATTTTACATGGTAGTGCAGTGATATAAATTATGTGAGGTGGACAATGAGTGCATCTTACATAATTCTATCATCTTGGCTATCTGTGCCAAAAATTATCAAATTTGGTGGAGGCTTGACGAAGTTTTGACAAAAACAAGTTGGGACATTTTTTGGACCACCCTGTATAATAATAATAATCATTATATTTAAATTAAGCACTAGTAAACTTTTGTCTTGTTTGTCTATGAACACTGCTTATGTTATGAAATTTGCAACGCTTTCAAGGCTTTTTAAATAGATTGGTTGATGTACATTCTACAAAGGTAAGTTGATAATTAGTTGACATTTGTATCTGTTAACTGTTTGTCAATTCAGTATTTTGCATATGTCTGAAAAGTGAAAACTACTCAACAAATGCTAACTTGTTGTCATGTACTTAATACAACCATGTGACAAGCTGTATGTATTTTAAATCAGCATGTCATTTATTTGTCATTTTTTATCTTTGGATATCAATAATCATGTGACAAGGCTGGTTTATAGTAGGTGCTGTTACAGATCGCAGGTCCTAGAGCCTGTAGAATAATTCCAAACTGTTTTTAGTGGTTTAGAAGGTGCCTAAGCCAGGTTTTTAGTTTTGTATCGATAATAAGATTGCATGTGTGTACATTTTGTTTGTAAATATTATGTTTGTACTTGTCTTCAGAGTGACCTGTAATGTGTCAAACTTTACTCGCTGTTTCAGATGAAGCATTGTGTTTTCATGCTAACCAGGTGACAAGTTGTATTTTCTTGATCCTCACACTCAGCAGTCTGTTGTTGACCTGTCAGCGACCGTCGACGACATGTCGTACCATTGTCGGCAACCATCCAGCATCGACATTTCACAACTCGATCCTTCTGTAGCCATGGTAAACGAACGGTCCATCCTGTGTACAGAGTACTGTATAAAAATTTGTGCTCTGAATGTTCCTGTAAATATTTACTTCATTCGAAGGAAGAAAGTTGTGTATTTATTAAGTTTTTATCTCTCAGTTTGTCAGTCTGTTGCACGTTTTTTCATCTCTCCACAAGACTGCTGACAAAGTTGGGGAGAGGTTTTTGCCAAAACACTTAAAGGGGTGGACCATCGCTCAACTAACAGTCGATTAGATTACGGTGACATTTTGAATCCATAAGTAACAAAAAGTTTGGGCTTGGGTTTTTGCTATCCACAGTTTCTTTAGTTTCTAAACAGCATTCATTCTACACTGTGTTTGGTGAAAAATCGACCCCCTAGACAGTGTGCAATACAAATGTCGAATCTAAATGGATATGAATAACGTTTCTCGCGCCTAATCCCCAATAAATTCCTGAAGCAACTGTCAAATTTCATTGAGAAATGTTATGTTTTATCAAAATTGTCAAATGTTGAATATTGATAACAAAATGTCTTTGTTGCCAATATGGCATTACATACTGCAGTCACTCAAACGTTGACCTTTGTTGATGCAATCAAAATAACATAAACAATAACAAAATGGTGTTTTCTGCAGAATGATCGTGTTTCAATTAAACTGTCAAGGCAAAAAGAAAGGGTATGGTGCTAAAAAGTTTGTCGCGGAATTTCCCAGCAAGCTGTAGACGTTGTCAGGATTAAACAAACGATTGCCTAATACTGGACACTTCACATTTTGAGGCGACCTCACAAAAACTGCTGTAACTATTGTTTGCATAAACAGATTCAACTAAAATTTGGCACGTTGATTGCCAATATACGATGCATTGTTGATGTAAAATTTCGCTAAAATCGAATGTTGTTTGTTGAAGTTGCGCAAATGTACACAGGGGTCTACTTATGTAACACCATATTGGTAACGGAAATATTATTTGTTATCGATATTCAACAGTTAATAATTTTGGTAAGAAATAATATTTCTCAACCAAATTTGACAGTTGCTTCAGGAAATTATTGTGGATTAAGTGTGTGAAACGTTATGTATATCCATTTAGATTTGTCATTTTTATTGCACAATGTCCAGGGGGTCCGTTTTTTACCGGACGGACACAGTGTAGTTGTTCATGTCCACAGTACTGACTTTTTGCTTAGGGTGACCACTTGTCTGGAAAACCTGGAAATGTCAGAATTTCACAAATGTTAGGGAAATATCACAGAATTTTATAGTGTCTAGAGAGAGTGGTCACCCTGTTTGCTGTACTATGACATAATCAAACAACTGTTATAAATTTTGTGCATGTATAAACATGAATATATGCAGTGCACAAAATTTATAACTTGCAAAAAATGTTAGTTGAATATGCAGAGTCATGGGCCCGGGCAGTTGCTTGTGGCATACTGTGGGGATTAAAAGTGGCAGCAAAGTAGAGTGTTTTGAGATGGCATTTGAAAGATCTATGAATATTTTGAGGAATGACATTCTAACTGTTTAGAAGTTAAATTGTCTTGGAATAAAATTTAGAGTGAAAAAATGCCACTGCCACTGCGATCACTTTACAGTCAACTGTGGAAAAGGGAAGGAGAACAAATGAGTCTTAAGTTTAGTCCCAAATGTTTTCAAGCACTTTTAAGACGTCACTTCTGATGACAGACTGTTTTTATGATGCAGTATTGTTTGCTCTGCAGGGTTTCTATTGTGGTTCGGAGGATGAGTTCAATGGTCTGTGCAAGAAGATAAGACAGCATTTTATGACTAGTGATGTACAGACTCCTATATTTGAAGTTCAGGAGCACAAACTTCCAGTACACATTACATCACTATCGTCACAGCCAGGTTTGTGTCTCAGCATACTGGATGGTCCATAAAAATAAGCCCTTAACTTTTTTTACATTTATTAATTCATAATATTAAGTAGGTTGGTTTTCAAAGCTTTTTTGCTAGCTTTACTTGAAATCCACAAACCGTCACATTTCAGATGTATCATGAGATATTATAGTTAGCTTAAAAATATAGTAAAAGTAACTCACGTGGAGACAGGTCAGTGTTTGATGCAGTTATGAGAAACACTTAGGACGCTCGCTTTTAATTGGGCCACCCTGCTGGCTGTTTTTGACATTGTTGCTGCATGTATTCTCAGCCAGCTGACACACACAGATGATGCACAATTTCAAGTATAATAATGGCTCTTGTTACAGCAACAACTTGACTTAATGCCATGGCAACGTTGGTGAATTAGCATGCTCCGGCAGCTCCAACTTCACGGTTGTGAAGTGTGCAGAAAAACGGGCTGCATTTCTGTTGTGTAAGAAGCTGCCTACTGGTTGCTGGTAGACAAAAGTCTTTCGGGCAGTATTATACCATTAATTTCTAATCTGTTAAAATATCTCTGCAGTTACTTTATGTTTAGAAACATGAACATTATACATGATATTGGCCACAGTTATCTATTTAAAGTTTTTAGTTACTGATAACAGCTGTTTGACTTATTTGAGATTTTGCCATTTTTATGCACGAAAGCAGCTACCTCTTTCAGTGTGTCTTAGTCATCGCAATGCTGTCTGTCCATTCGCCTGTCCATAAATTCGAAACCAATTGAGATAGACATGGACAAGCTGCATATGAAATTTTCAACATTGAACGTACATGTAGATTTTGGTGGTCCAAGTCTCGATTTTCTAGGTTCAAGGAAACCTGTGCACGAGGGCATCAAAGAGCAGTATCCCCATAAAAGTCGTTATTTCATCGTTGTTGGCCAGTCTTTCATGAAAATGGTTGCAGATAGGCATGGATATGCTGCTTATCACAACAAGCCCTAGTGACGAGCTTTTCGATCGTATCAACATCGATGACTTTGAAAGACCCTGAACTTTCAAAATAAGGGTTTTTTATTGATTTTTGCTATCTTAGGCTGCAGCACACACTCTAAGAATGAACTGCAACAAAATGACTGGAGATAAGCTGACAGTTTACGAACAGGAACTGCTATGGGCTTTGATGCATCTCGTGAGCATTAGCTCAAATTTCTTGTTATTCATTCCATTGATAATTGTTTGTATTGCTGCAGGTGGCTCCATAAGGTCTTCGAGACAACCGCTTGACATTGAATCTGAATATGAAATTCTTTAGACGTGTGGCATAAATGGGTTCAAGTTGGAGTAATAAGCTAATATTTGGAGAACAGCAACGAATCTGGTGCAGTGCTGTACACATACTTTAGAAATAAATTATATAAGAAATAGCATTATGCCATGAACAGCCGTGTGTTTGCATCTTTCTGCAAATTGGTAAGGTAGAGAAAAATAGGAATCGGTGGTCTGTGCTCTTCTGTTTTCTGCTTTCTTATTCTTATTCTTATTCTTATTATTTCTTATTCTAGCAAATGCAATTCTGCATGGTATTTTTTGTAGCAACAGTTAATTAACTGCTGGTCTTCAAAAAGGTCGAGTTTTTATCGCACAGTCTGTACAGTGTTGTTGAATGTGCAGCTTCAGCGTCATTTGATGAGAAAAACTAGTTTTTTTCTAATAGCTACATAAATATCATGTTTGTCTGCTCTGTTCAATGTACAGAATATGCCACCTGTGCTATTTTTAATCCTTGTACTTATAATTGTTGGAATTTTTGTATTCGTACTTGAGCTTTTTTGTAAAGTTTGTTTTTTGTTGTTCAAGTTGGAACAGGTAACTGCATTAATGTGAGTTTATGGTTGTTGTTCTGAGAACTCCCTTGTGGACTGCGAACTGAGCCAATCATTATGTTTTTGCAGATGTATGAGAGCTTTATGGTTTAGGTTTAGTTTGTTTTTTTTGTTCGTCATTCATCATTTGTCAGATGAACTGTCAGACAAGGTTTTGAAGGCTGAGGGAAGTCAAGGTTACTACAAGGTCATATGTGAAAAAAATTGGTGGGTAACTTCAGGAGACCCACGAGTAATCAACATCTTAAAATAATACTATCAATTATCAGTATCCTGGTATGTAATAAACTATGACGTGTCATAGAAATAATGGAATCAGTGCCAATGTTACTACAAGGTCAAATATTTGCTTGATTATTTTTGCAGTAACTGTTGAGCCCAAGCATACATGTCACTGTATGCTTGGGCATCAAAGTGTTTTCTAGTTTGAGCATTTTTCTAGGCCAGCTTGTTCGTTTTGTAATTACTGGTTAGCGGTTTATTTTTGTTGTGGGTTTGATTATCAATACCAGTGCAAATGCAAGTGCTTGTGAAGAGTTATTTGTCCCCTGTCCTCCAATAGGAAGATAACAGGAAAGATTATTAGAACTGCCATTATGGTTAATTACATATGCATGTATAATGGAGTTCTTACAATTTTAGGTTTAGCTTGTTTTTTGTGTTTCTGTAAAGGTTGAACTTTTTGTTTCTTTATTGTAAAGGTTAAATTTACCATTCCATTATTATGTGTTTGTGTGCATTCTGCCTGGAAAGGCCGTCCCCAAAATGACCTGTACTGTGTCGGGTGGGACGTTACTCACTACTCACTCACTCACTGAAAAGTTATTTCAAGAATGATGTATTATATGTCAAGATGAACGTAAGATTATTTTTAGTCAGTCACTGACTGCTTGCATGATTTTATATCATAAACATGTGAAGCATGAACGTTGGGGAGTTCAGTGGGCCTGACCCTCTACTTTACATTTCCCGAAATTTGCCAGTATTTCTTGGAATTTTAAGGATTCTAGTTGTGTCTGACTGCGTGCCGTATTTGGCAAGTTTTCATGAGTTGTCCATAGAAAGTTTATTCCTTATTTAGCTTGGCCAGCTTCAAAGAAGCTTCATCATCTAATTGTGTGGGTGCATACTTTGTGTTAGCTTCAACACAACAGTAGTAGCTTTACAGTGAGACAGTGACTGTCTAGTTTCGAATGTTGTTTTATTCATACATAAGTTCTGCAACTCTTAATGCTTTAAGCTTGTCACCAGTGATTTTTGATACATTGTATATTTCTGTGTCTATTGTTGGTCCTTGGTGTAAGTGGCTTATTTTTGCGTGGCCAGTCCAGGTTAGGCCAGATGCTATGGTTTGCTCCAGAGCTATGTTTACAGGACATTTTTTTTGCTACTACACATTCTGCTTGTCAGAGCAAATTGAGTATTACTGTGTATCGCCCTACTAGGCCATGTTAAAAGTTGTGTATATTTACTTTATTGAAAACCCGTCACACAGCTACAGAGCAACCATGGCTGTTCCCCCTGTCCTCCAATAGACAGCGTTATCACATTGATGTTTTTCTAGAGGATAAGAGGGAAGATTATTAGATCTACTATTATGTTAATTACATATGCACGCGTATATTGGAGTTCGTACAATTTTAGGTTTAGCTTGTTTTTTTGTGTTTTGTGTTTCTGTAAAGGTTAAACTTACTTTTCCGTTATTATGTGTTTGTGTGCATTCCGCCTGGAAAGGCCGTCCCCAAAATGACCTATACTGTGTTGGCAGGACGTTAAACCCTACTCATTCATTCACTCACTCACTCAACCCTGGCTGTTGGATGGTCTTTCTGTCTATTTCTCTGTCTGTCTAAAGCTGTTGGCTGGAATGAGATCAGATGACCTTTGGTGAGGAAATGTTTTATTCCCCAGTTAACACTGAATTAAACAGAGCCATAGTTTCTCACAAGATCTGAGTGTCAGAATTCTGCAAATCGTTCAACTTCCTTTTTGCCTTAAAGTGTCAATGGTGGTGCTTTGGGCCCAATGCCAAATGATTTTGACCGTTGTTATCTTAATTATGTAAATAAATACACTGTGTCCCAAAAAACATCCCAAACTTTTTCAATTGTAACTTCAAGAAGAATTCTCAGATTTTAACAATTTTTGGTACGAATATTCCTGAGACAAGTGACAATCAAATGACTGTTCAATTTTCAACCTCACTCACTGTCTGTTCCTGCACTACCTGGGGATAACAGAATCAACGTAATATTACTTTTTTATCCAATGCAGTGTGATTACTTAATCCACATAACACAAAAACACATTTTGTTTACATTTCTGACACTTTGGTTGACATTTTATCCAGTTGTCCATTTTTTCAACTGCTTGCAGTAAAATTGCTCAAATTGTCAGCCCATTATGCAAACACAGGCATGGAGACACTTACACCATTCATTGACAGCAGTTTCGATAACGTTCTGCTCCAGACCAATCCAGGCCTTACCAGTCACTTCTTGAATTCATAAACATTTCCGAACGTCGTCTGGTAGACAAAGTGCTGCATGACAATCAAACCTTGTAATAGACTGGCCAGTGGCGTCATTTCGCTAAATCCTTGGGGGATCCACTCTCTCCCCCTTCCTTTCCCCCTCCCT
>Ga0056128_1005193_pt1 | contig 16364 bp, 11 predicted proteins | sample WorMetLIZISLAND2_FD_71113 | JGI IMG/M metagenome (GOLD analysis project Ga0056128, IMG submission 71113) | Marine gutless worms symbiont microbial communities from Max Planck institute for Marine Microbiology, Germany - Olavius geniculatus... ... | reverse complement strand
GTCACGTGGCAAAGTTTCATGAAGCTACTCCCTTTGGCTCCAAAGTTCTCGCGGCTAATACGCTACATTTTAAGCCAATTTTTGACCCCCCTTTGAAAAAAGTTGTAAGGGGGGCCCCCGTCCCCGGTTGGGAGTGCGCTAGTAAGACTTGGTCATTCTCTAGCGCGTGTAAAAATTTGGTGGCGCAGCACCCCCTAGGGGCCGAAATATGGTCTTTCGAAAAATGTGCTTTCGGTGGGTTTAATTCAACGTCGAGATCTCCAAGGTTACTGGACCAAACTTCACCGGACTTCTTTCGCCTAACGCGGGAGGAATCGGTGTCGAACGAGTAACTTACCGATTTTGAATATCTTCATCCGTTACGGAGAAATTGGCCGCCAAACTTTGAAGTCGACCGAAATTGGGCCAAATTTTGCACGTTTTTGGTCCCTAAAAATTTTTGGGGGAGGCTCCCCCTAAATTTCGGCCCAGGATTATAAAATCGAACGTACTTTCGAGCATCGTGCAAAATTTCGCGCCGATCGGCCCACGGAGCTCGGAGATTACGCAGCTAGAAAAAAAGAAAGAAACCACAGCAAAACTTAAGCCCGCTCCGCAAGCTATCGCTTACGGGCGGACTAATAATTTTTTTAAAAAGGTTTAATGGTATCATGCTTTTTGCTATAACCTAGCATGTTGTGGGCACATGGACGGTGAAATTACTGAAACAAATTTCAGCAAACTGCTTATCTGCAGTGGACAGATTGTGTGGTGTAGCATTATATTTACAGGAATACAGGAAAGGCAGTGCATGAGGTGATAGTGTGTGAATGTAATTAGTGTCTGTTGTGTGTTTGGGTTGTAGTCTGTGGCAGTTGTTACAAGCCGAAAACGCACACGTGGCATCCATGGCTGTGCCACTGTTGATTCATTGCCTGGCGCAGCCGACTGGAGCTAATGTCTTCTGGGAACTTGTTGAAAATGACTTCAGCGATGAAGACTGGAAAGTCCGCTTTTCTGCAGGTTGACACATTTGCTACTTTCAGTTTTATTTCAGCCAGTATTACGACCCTTTTTGGGTCTTTCTCATTCGTTTGTCTTTCTGTTTATCTCCGTGTACACTTATCTGTTCCCTCACTGGCTTTTACCTCAGAAAGTAAAGAGCATAGAAGAAGTGAGACGTTTTGCTCAAGGGTTAAAGGTTAGTCTGTTGTGGGCACATGGTTTCTAATGTACTGACAGTAGTATATGGATATTGAATATTGTTGACAACTGGCTGATTTTGTATCTCGGCAAATTTCAAATGGCCACACCTCTACTACTGTCCATCCAATCCACATCATGTTTGGTTTCGGTTGTAGCTTTTGGAATCGGCTGATAATAGTTGTGGAGTACAATTTCATTTTGTTACCATCGTACACGTTTCTTGTTTTCGCTGTAAGGTTGAATGTATCTGTCTATCTGCCGTGCTTTGCTGACTGTCAATGCAGTAGAGAAAGTGACGGTGCTGGCACGGCTACTGAGTGTCGACTCCATTCAGAACAATCATCAGATCAAGACTTCACTGGCTCATGCTGCTTGCTGTCTGATCGATTCCCTGCAGGACATCAACCTGTATGTTGTTGAGAGAACTGCGCTCTATCTGGAGACCATCAAGGCTTCTTCCATCAAGGTTCATTGTTTTGCTGAGGAGATATACGTCATTATTCACCATGTATGGAATGATGGCTTTTGGCTAAAGTTCAGCATGTTAACAATGTGTATGTACTGTAGTGTTTAATTTTAATGAAAGTTTCTTCCGGTTGAAATAAACACTGTGTCTCAAAAAAACATCCTGCTTTTTCCTTGTTTATATCTTTGCCAAACATTAACCGATTTTAAAACTTTTACACCAGTGTACTCTATAAACAGTTGGCAATAAACTGACTATTGAACATTCTATCACACCTTAACTGTGTAGCTACACTACCTTGTAAAATATAAGTGCAAGAAAAAGTTTTGAAAAAAACTAACTATAATAGGCAAAAAGCATGTTAGACAATGAAAGACACTGCAGAACAAAATCGCAATGAATGGTCTGTATAGTGCTACACTGTATTAGATCCATCTTTTTATATGTCTGACATGTTAAATGGTTTATTTGTTTATGACCTTTTTGTATAGTAGAACTACCAGTTCATCCACAATGGTCATGTTCTGTTCAGTACTGCAAGTTTCAATCTGCCGCTTTCATACTTCCAGTTTTTCAAACTTTTTAGTAACGTGTCCAATCCTTTCCTTTTGCTGTTTATTTTCGAATATTCTGCCAAAATTCTTCACGAACTGTATTTTTTAAATTGGTATAAGTTCCAATAAGAGTCCCTTGACTTTATTGCTAAATGGCATGTTACATTGCCAGTGTATTATCTCTGCATTAAAAATTTATTGTTTACAACAATTTTGTCTGCTTTTGTTCACAGACACAACAAATGCATCTAAAACTAAACATCTGTTACTTTTTATATAAAATTAGTAGAAAATTGTTTTAGAAAATAATATTTTGCATATATATTACCATAATTTTAGTGATTTTTGACAATCTACATTTCACCTGGTAGTGTAGCAACACAGTTGAGGTGGTGGGGTATTCAATAGCTGCACTATTGCTACCTGTCTGCAGAGTGTGACAGTGAAAAAGTTTTGAATATTTGATGAAGATATGGACAATCACAAAGTGGGACGTTTTTTGAGACAGTGTATAAACACTTCTAGAACTTTTTTTTGTTTTTTTTTCTGTCAACACGATAACTAATGAATCATTGCACTTTGCTTGATGCAATTTCACATAACGTGTAACTCGACGACTTCTAGAACCACATTGAATTTCAAGGTCATAAGTCAAAAATCAAGGTCACGTGGGGTTTTTTGTGTGTTTTTTATGTGCAAACTGTGCATTATACTGCCCGAACCACTTGACTTGAACTCGAGAAATGTCATTCGCTAGATAGCGCCACTTTATTCCTGCCTGCGGAAACAACTGGGGCTGCCTGGGGACAGTACTTAGCAGCCTTGAGCCAGCTTGATGATCTTGTTTGATGGTGTGTTTGCTGTGTGCAGTGTCTACTGGAGTGTCTGGAGTTTCAGTTTGATACGGTGATCAGCGATCGTTCGATGATTCTTCACAGCATGTTCTTGCTCTCCACGGCTCTCAAGCGTCAGGAGATCTTGACCTGGGAAATGTTCCTCAACCGCTTCGACACTCTCTGTCTTGAGGCACAACTCGATCTCGAAAGCACCTCGGACATTGCAAACCTTCACGGTCAGTAACAAGATGCTTTCCGATTTCAGAAACGTTGTTCTGAAAATGCTTTTAGTGAGGCCACATTAAACCCTACTGTGATGATTCTGATGATGATTTGGTAGTTATCTCTTACCAAGAAAAGCCCTGCTTATGCAAACGGAAACACACGACAGTGGTGCATGTTTGAAAACCCAGTAAAACAAAGTCTAAGTCGACGGCAAATTGTCTATTGTGTTTTACTTGTACTCATCAGAGGGCGCCACCTGTCTCGCTCAGCCAACACTGTATCGGCTGAAAATCGCAAATTTTGCCCATTCCCCTCTTATTTAGCACTCTTGATCAGGGTGACCCCTTTTGAATTTATGAAAAAGCTCTACTGATCCTGAAACTATAGTCTTCCAGGCAGCCGACGGTGAAGATTTTGTGATTCTAGCTTGCACCATTTTTGACTGATCCACCCGTGTGACAGATAGACAGACAGAATTGCAATGGCTAAGATGCGCTACAGTAGTAGCTGCTGTTGCGTGTAAAACTAAAGCAAAATCGGAAAAATTGACTGATGCAGTCCATATATTGTGTAGTCGAATTGGTACGGTAGTCTGATCATGAGAGCTTACAAAATGCAAACTGCAAATCTAATACTATACATGTGGTACAGAACAACAAATCTTGACTTCATGTCCTGTGCAAAATTTGCAGATTAGTTATGTTATTGATGTGAACTGAAGTATTTTGTTCAAATTTTAATTGGTCAGAGAAATTTCAATAGCATATTTTTTAATAGGTAATGGATTAATTAATCCTTAATTTTCACAGCCTTAATTTATGTCGTTGCAGATCTACAGAACAGTGACCATGGCAGCAAGAGCTTCATAAGTAAGATAAATTGTGCTCGGTTTGCACTGGCTCGGACCGACAGCATACGTTCAGTCAGTGGCAGTCTGCTGGCAAAGCCGCCCTATAGACGAGCATCTTCAGTACCATTGATGTTACTTGCACACTCTACTACTCAGCCTTATGACCCAGGTTTGTCTTCTATATCAATGGTTAATTTTGCGCATTTTGTTGCAAGCACACCAGCAGCATTGTACTGCTTTTGTTGCTGCTGCCTTGTTTTCTTCTACAGTGTGTCTCAAAAAACGTCCCACTTTGTGATTGTTCGTATCATTGACAAATATTAACCGATTGTCAAATTTTTTTCATTGGCATGCTTTATGGACAATTGGCAACAAAGTGGTTATTGAACGTCCCAATCCCACCACACTGTAGTTGTGTTGCTACACTACCTTGTGAAATATAAATGCAACAAAAAAATGAAATAACTAGCAATAGTAAGCAACAGGCGTGTTGGAAGAAGAAAGACACTTTAGACCAAAATCATGATGAATGATCCATACGATGCTACACTCTATTAGACCCATCTTTGTGGATATCTGGCATGCTGAATGGTGTGTTTCTACTTTTTTTGAGACACAGTGTATATTTTGTGATGTTTTGTTCAGTACTGAATAATGTATTTTATGGAATGGCTTTTCATTCTGTATATCTTGTACTATTACAGTCCGGTATTCTGGCAGCAACACTTTGATGGGGCTTGCTTAGATTTCAGTTTAGTTTTATTTTAAGATGATATCGGAAACAGAAACTTAGCAGTTTCTGGCAACAAAAATGGTTGTTTTTAGTGTTTTGTAATTCTCAGTTTACTACTGTTATTTGCTAACTGCACATATATGCGTTTTTGTGTGTAGTCCTTAAGTTTTAGTTTATTTAGTCCACAAATTTGACATTTTTGCAAAGCCAAGTTTTGTTTCAGTTCATATTGATTCATGCTGTGTAGACCTGCATATCTAACAATGTTTCATTATTGCCATTTCGTGCAGAAGCTGTTATATTGGAGGACATGAGTGAGTACAGTTAGATCGCAGCCCAGTGATTGCTTGTGGTGTAAATGCCTAGCCTGATTGGTTATCTTGTGTCATGATGGCCAGTAGTCTTCTGCATGCTAACCACCCTGCTGGCAGTCATTCTCAGGGTGACCGCTTGCCTGAAAAACTTGGAAAAGTCCGAGAACTCCAAAGTTGTCAGGGAAAATGAAAACGTCAGGGAAAAATAATGGGAAACTGGAAAAAAGATTAATGAAAGTATAATTATTAGGCATTATGTACAGTACTACATGTCTTTATTTCACATTTTCTTTAAAAAAGTTTTACTCGCTACGTTTGCATGTCATTCTGCAGCTGTTACAATGGCAACCACAATTTATTAAGTGATAAATCCTGAAGCACAGGGGCTGCTTGGCCTGATCAATAACTCTTGACCATAGCATTAAATACTATTTTGATGAATCTTTGCCTGCCCTACTAGAAACATCAGAGAAAAGTCAGGGAATTTCATTTGGTCTGGAAAGTGGTCACCCTGCATAGTGTGTGCTATGAGGCTTACTTCTTTTTATGTATAGTGTTACTGTAGCTGTCAGTGACTTCAGCCTGTCTGTGTGTCTTCTGTTCTATCTGTCTAATGCTGACACCAACATTCATCGTGATTTGATATCAGCAATACCTAGTAGTTCTACTTAGACGTTATGCTTGCATGTGTCAACTACGTGTGCTATAGCACTGGTGTTATGTCGAGTTCCATTGTGTTGTTTCAGATTGTGAAAGTTATTTATGTAGCTCATTCGGCTATTGTAGATTTTGGTTACTTGGTAGCATGCTGCTGTTTTGTGGCCTGTATTTCATTATAGACTTTAGAAACCCACTAGAGTGAGTCGTGATTATATTCTTTTTTATTGTCCAACCAGTGTGGCATTGCCTACATGACTAGCAGGTTTGCTTGGAATTGGTAGGTTTATGTATTAATAAGTGTCTAGTGTTTAATGAGCAATCAGTTTATTTGTTTTGATTATTCAAAATATGTGAATAAGTATTTGGAGTTAAAAACCTAAAGTTTTTTAATGCATAACTGGTTTAAATAGTTATTTTGTGATGTTTATAGTGTTTGATGTGTATTTGCATGCCTGTGTGATAGAGAAAGATAAAAATCCTTACACTCGACAACGGTCGGCGCCGCAGTTTCGCAGTCGTGGCTCCAGGCTTGGTCTTAGCTTCTTCACTAACTATATCTTTCCAGGTCTCTGTTTGCTTCTGCGTGTTTTTTTGTCTGTCTGTTTTTCTGTGTTCGTAACTCTCTCTGTTTACACATCTGTACACAGTGTTAGCAAAAAGAGTCTACAGTATTTTCTGCATAACATTGACAAAGTTTAACTTGTTTTCGTAATTTTTGGTACGAATCATCGTGAGACTGCACTTTACCAAAAGTATTGAAGAATTTTCTCATATGTTTACATATCTCGGTGCAGTACTGTCATAACTGTGGCATCGTGGAAAAGGTTGTTTTCACCATAATTGGGACATGAAAGAGTTAACGATATTTCTCATAGTAACTTTTGCAAATTCATGTGAACTACTGTTGTTTTTGGAAGGCAACATTACAAAAGTAATACTAGACATCTTTTGCTACTGAGTTTCATGCAGGTCCTGGGAGCTGTAGAATCTGATTTGTTTCCACCCAGCTGGCGTAATATGCATCTAGACTAGAGGCCCAACTTATAAAACTTTCTAGGAATTTTCGTAACATCTTCTTAGGTTCTTCCTAGGTTGAAGAATTTGTGACTTTCTAAGTAATTCCTAGGAATTGATTTCTGAATGTTTTACTTGGTAACCTCTAGAGGTGATTTAGTTTTTTTGCATACAAGTTATTTCTGCATTTTAGGGCTTTATGCAAATTGCATTTTATTCTTAAGATATTTTTATGTCAGACTTTTGCGTAGCTTTTTCCCTTGAACGACCTAAGAAGTGTTGCAAGTTAGTTTTGTATGGTCAGTTAGCTCATGTGTCTCATATTGAGTGTGTGTGAATCTTTTGTTCATTAATCTTCCAGGAGGTCACTTGAAGGAGTACACAGATGGCGAGAGTAACTTCACCGCACTGCTGCAGAGAGCTATGGAGATGGAAGGAGTTGATCGTGAAATACTGCACCAGCTTGTCTTCCTACTGATGAAGGTTTCACTATTATTGATATATCTAAGTAAGTAACGTAGCTTAAAAGGTGCAGTTTCATATTTAGCCACAATGTGCTGCGATCTGAACACCCAAACAAAAAATATATGTCTTTTTAGCAGCCACTTAAACTGTTGAAAACTAATGTTGGTTTGTCTCAGGCAAGCTGAAAGACTGTTTCGTAGTTTCGGACCTGTAGCAGCAGAGCATCTGTCTGCATAGTTGCTGCATAGCTGATGATGGCATTATGGTAGGCCTACACAGTGCAGTTGGCGATATTGTTATGTCTTATTGATTGTTGTTAATGTGCTATCAGTAGCATTGCTATCTCTGTTAAGTGAACGTATTTAGCATTGTCTGTGACATCACCAGCAGCAGTGTGTTTTGCGAGACTGCTATGGTTATAGTTATTAACGTTAGAAAGGCGCAACTTTTAGTTAATAATTAATTTAACTAAGAAATTCACTAAATGCATTGTATACTGTTTTTGTGTAGTTTATGACACAGTCCTCAGAGCAGGATAAGATGCATCAGGTCAGGCTGTGATTACGCTCATGCTTGTATTTTGTTATACAGCCACGCTGATAGACTTTGTCCATCTGTCTTTTCGTTTGTTTGTCTCATACCGGCCCCTCACTCGAAAATGAAAAGATGTAAAAAGCGAAATTGCTGTGAACATTTCTCACAGTCAGAATAGGAGCAACTGATGTGCTGGGCCTGTGTTCATTTGAGTAGGTCATATGGATCAGGGTTAGGGTTAGAGTAGCATTACACTGGGACAGCTGAGAGTAAAACAATTTGATTGGCAGGACGTGAGCATGCTGTATAGTTGATCTAGCAAACTTCAGTCTGTCTTGTTGATGAATTATAACGTTTCTGCTACTAGGTAGTGTACTGTTAGTGATCTGATGATGGCATATCTTAGCAGTTTTAGTATCTGTAATGGATGAGTTTGTTTGACAGCAAATAGCTGCCAATCAAGCTCAGGGTTGTGAAATTTTTGGTAAAACATTTTTGATTTTTTGGGGAAATTTTTGGAACATTTAGTAATTTTCTTGATATTAAAGCCAAATGCAATTTATATGGATGTCATACCTAACACTGACATATTTTTTTCTGGGTTCGAAAATGTCAAAATGTACGTTACTGGATCTGATTGGGCCTTACTCTTAGTACTGTGTGATTCAGCAAACTTGCAACATGAATAACTGAATAATTTCTTAAATATTTTTAAGTTTCTGGAGGTTCTCTCCTTTTGGACAGTGTTCAGAAAAAGATTGGTGGAATTATTCCTAAGATTTACTGCTATAATTTTCAGAAAAATTCCATTCAACTCACATTTTCTAACTCAAAACTCTGATTGCTTTTGATTGATTGGCAGGACGTTGTACTGCGACATCTCAGCGTGCTTCTTGGCTACAATCAGACGGAGAAATCATTTTGTGTTCCACCGTACAAGCTGAGGTTGGTCTTTCGCATGAGTTGTTTGTGAAGATTGTGGCTTGTTGAGTAATCAAGGGGTGTATAGTAGAGTTGACGTTTCACTCCAGAAGAGACTATTTTATTTTATATCTGTTTCTGTTATGTGTGTGCATAAAGGGTGTGCATAGCTATTTACATGAACCCATCTCAGTGCTGTGGAGTGTCATCACCTGCCCTGTGGGATCACAGGTGAACACATCATGCCTTAACCCCAGTCAGCCAAGCCGGTACTTGATTTATTTACCCCAAAGGGATGGAAGGCTGAGTTGACCTGGGTGTTCTAAATGTTTAGATATATGTACACATTGTTCACCAGAACCAGCCATCTATGCAATAGCCAGCTGGGCCTGGTGTAGAACAGCTACGTTGATTATTTACTATGATTTGGCCACACCACACCATTGCATGTATTTTTTCAGTTTGCAGGACATTGATGTATTTTGTTGACAGGTATTCGGCGGTGTTCAACGCCTACATGTTTGGACTGGCAAAGGTAAGTTTTGCACTTCTGTTCACTCGTCTTCACTGCCTTGAGTCAGTCAGTCTGCTAGATGCTCATTGCAGGCACACAGCTGAAGGCTACGTTCACACAGACATAAGTTTCAGGATGCCGCTTTTAGTTTACGGTTCATGTGATCTTTACCTGAATGAGTAGTGTTTACATTCACTTGTACTCAGCATATAACTCATCATTATTGTTTGACTTCTGAGCAACACATGTCTATTGACAATCTCTATTGAAACCAAATAATATTCCTCTACATCATTAATAATTTTACTGTGTGTGCAGCACTCATAATAATTTAACTATCAGTGACAGTACAAAACCCCACCGTGGTCAGCCACCTTGCCGTAGTGGTGGGGCTTTGCACCGATGACTCAAAAGATTTCTAAAATCTGGAGGCGAGAAGCCAACTAAGCGCTGACCAAGCTCGTGTAGGCAGATTGCTACACGTTACCAGTGCTCTTGCGCTGGTTTCGGCTTCACAGCCGACTACGGCTTTATAGCCATCTACTTACGGCTTTACAGCTGTTTATTTACGGCTTCATAGCCGTTTACGGCTTTATAGCCGCTACCTGTAACCTTGTGGTTACATTCGGGGACGCGCATTGGGCTGAGCTGATACGGCCTCAGTGCTGGGTAGGTGTAAGAGCCTGTCCACCCCGGAGGTAAGGTAAGGTAAGGTAAGGACAGTACTAGAATTAAAGTGTTGAGATTTCCAGGCTTGGAAAGTTTTGGAATAAAGCATTAGTCCTGGAAAACCCTGGAGAGGTCTTAGAATTCTAAAGTAGTGGTCCTAGAAATTTTCTGCATTTGCAAAATGCAGAGAATAAGGCGATTTTGTTACTTCTATGGGACGTCAAAAAACTAAAAGGCTTTGGCTTTAGGGTTCCCTGAAACCTGACTTGTTAATTCATATTGTAATGCAGTTATGTCGAAAACTGTTTGACCGCACGTGCAACCATGTTTGTGAACGTAGTGTGGCCTGGAAAGTCATTGAAAACACTTTTTTTCCAGTCTTGGAAAACCCTTTTTTGGTCTTTGCAAGTCCTGGAAATTTCTGGAAAACAGTGTTTAGAGTATGTACAAACCCTGGACTAGAGATCTGTGACATGTGACTTCAGGTATTGGATGAAAATCATGAGCTGGGGAACATTATTCTGCCAATGTCGATGATCTTGCTGCAGTACTGTCCATCACCACAGCGCTATGCCAGCGACTACCAGCCGCCAAACTACACAGTCTGGCTGCTTGAGCCAATGATCAGACACTGCTGGCTGACTGCACTGCTTGTTATACTTTACAAGGTTTCTGTTGTAATATTTCATTTATCCTTGAACATGCTGTAATTGTCAACTTAGCTTGTCACTGCCTGTCATACTTGTCATGCTTTTTGTTGTTATAATTCATTTAATTGTTGTTACAGTTTGTCGCATACAGAGAGTTTTCTTTGCACAGCTTAAGTTCTCCAAGTAGCACGCAATTGATGTTGGAAAATGATTTTGCTAAAAGAGTGAAGGATTAACATTATTGATGTACAATTAATTATATTACAGGCTTGTGTGGTTTGGGACAATCTGCAAATTTTATCTATGTCAGCAATAAACAACGTAGGTAAGCAAGACCATTTTTGGAAAGCACAATTAAAGGGTTATTTTTTCACACTGCACCACAGTCTCAACACCCAAACTAGAATATAGCAACCACTTAAACTGTTCAAATTTAACATTGGATTGTCTCTGATGAACTGGAAGGCTGTTCTCCACTGTTTTTCATGTGCAGTGTTTATCTATGAACGGCATTTGATGTATTTGAGCTTGTTGTACTGACTATTAATTAACCATTGGTTGACTGGCTAAGGGCGTGTTGCACCAACGTCATTCATGAGTTCACGCTGAATTACATTGCACCAAGTTGAACTCGGATCAGCTGATCCCGTTCAGTGGAATGACCGTGGTTATACTGTGGACGACACTGATTGGTCAAGCATGCTCAGCTCGTAGGCCAACTACAGTGACGTCGCAGTCACACGCAATGCTTACAAAACGGTCCAGTGCCAATTGGCCGTAATTTGTTCGAATTTTGATTTTCCCTGAAGTTATTACACAATCTTTGCATCAACAGTTGCATAATAAAGTATAAAGTACCGCAAATACACATTTTGTGTTCCAACAGTTATTTATTTATTATTTTACGTCCGCTGTCAAGATTTGTGTTTACCGTAGCTATGGCATAGCAATGGCACATTGGCACTCTAGAATGCGGTTTATTTATCAACTAATTAATTTTTCCTGCAAAAAGACCACAGAAAACAGATGCAGCACAAATTTAGCATATCCAGATCACAAGTATAATTGAATTATACGTCTTATAAATCGATACGAATGAGTTTTTGTTGTTGTGGTTAGGGTTCGTTTGTATGTTCACTGGAGCAACGCAACATTGCCATCAATAAATGTGATTTATTCATCTATTTGTTAACTTATTGAGCACAAAGAGAACATAAAACGAATATAGTAGAAATCTAACATATGCAGATCATTAGAATCATTGTATTAGTGCTCTTATAATTCGATACGGAGAAGTTTTTTGGACAGGATAAGATTCGAATCGGACAATTTTTGCAGCAACAGTATCCCCGCATTCATCACTTGAACCGAGATCAGAATTTGATCGTTGGTCAGACGGCTTTTCAGAATTGAATGGAGATCAACGCTTGAACCGCTTTGATGCAATGCAAATTATGGCTGAACTAGGATCAACTTCAAATTGGACCCGAATTCAAAGTTGAAAGACGTTTGTGCAACGCGCTCTAAATATGTAAATTGCTGTTTGCATTGAAAATATGCACTGTGCTGTTGAGTAAATGTGATCAACATATTTTTGTACAGTTGTGTTGGGTGTATTACTGTCAGTTTTGTCTTAAAATTTTCCAAAATGTGTTACCGCAACAACCAGGGTTGGCCATGGTGAAATTTAAATGATACTATTTCCTTGCCGAAGCTTAAAAACCTGCTGTTTCGTGCAAAGATCTTGAAGGTGTCTTTTGTACAAGTCGAGTTGTAGCCAATTTTGTTTTTGAATACGTCAGTAGGACACAGAGCAAACGAACACATGCACTTACAGATAAACATAGTTGCCTTACACTGGGCCTGGTTACTGCATAGATGGGTGACTGTCTGTTGACCATAAACAATCTCTATGTATAATCATATGCTCAGGTCAACTCAGCTGACTGGTGTGTGTGCTGCAGTACCAGTACAACATTAGTCCTGCATCGGGAATCATCCAGACACTGGTTCGTATTGCCATAAACACGGTCGAAGCACGCAAGCATGAGTGCAGAAAACCTGATGAAAACTGTGAGCCCGCAAGTCCAATCATTCACAGAACACGAGGTCTAGCATTCCATTTATTGCTTCTTTTGTTTGCTCATTTATTGCATTTGTTAAAACTGTCTAGCAGTAACCGTAACTAATTTTTAGCAATCTTAATTGTTTCTGGCAACAGTCAGCTTTTAACTTGTTTCTTACTTGAGAACAAATAGGCATAGAAAAGCCATAATTGATGGGAACATTTCCCAGGGCATAATAACTGGTGTGTCGATTTTCAGTTTGAAGATCAAAGGTCAGGGTTGGGTCTAAGGTTGCCCGTCTGTACGTGGGTGCGACATATCATATTCACCCAGTTCCGACATGTTTCATATCGGAACTGTGCTGTCGTATTTTTATAGATAATCTATTGTATATAGTGTCATATCATATCGTATTATATTATATCTCTGTGGCTCAGAAACCTGGACATTAAAAAAGTTAACTAGAAGACAAGTAGATCAGTTACCAGGAGTTGGAGAGAACAGCTGAACATCGCATCAGATGGAATCATCAACAACTGAACCTGCCTTGCAGAGCACACAAGAAGACGAAGGGTTGCTGCTGATGTTGCATGTCTGTGTATATGTGTTGCTGTAGACACAAGCACAGTGTCGGTCGGTGATCTGGAGAATATCATTGAGATGGAGACGCCGCCTCAGAGCCCTGGACTATTTCTTAGCTTGGAGACTCAGCCACTAATACCATCGGCTACCATGTCGGCTACAGCAGTGGCGCCATCTGATGGTCGTCGATGCAGTATCATTGTCAGTGCTGAGCCTGACAGCGAGAATGCGGTCATTGGCAGTATGCCTGCTAGTGTTATAAATGCTGCTGCTGCTGCTGTTGATGATAGTGCTGTGTCCAAGTCACATGCATCTGAACCAGTCGACCGTCATTCCCCGATGTCATCCCTGCCGTCCTCCCCGCAGCTTGAGTCACCCGTAGTGGCGCCGGGGGCATTCAGCGTCTGTCCGCTGCGTCTCGGTGGCAAGACGTGTGCATTCAGTGGTTCGGTGGACTCTGACAGGGCATTTGCTGCCTCTAGGTCCATGCCGGCAATGAGCGCCGAGGCGTTCATACAGCGCCAGCAGGAGCAGGTTGGCCGCATCGCTGAGTACAACAAGCGCAGCTCTCTCATTGATGAAGCCCAGCTTGTTGCTGTTGTGAGTATTCACACCATGACAAAATTTCTTTGTCTGTTTTTTATCTTTATGCTGCCATCTTAATTGGCTGCATTATTATTCTCTTCTCTCTGTTTGTTCATCTGTCTGTCAATTTGTTCGTCCATGTTACTGCTTGTGGTGGTGATGATTTATGCAAATCAGGCAAAAATATTTAAACACAGTGACATGCAACTGCTACACTTTTTTTAGACAAAATTCTGAAACTTTGACACATTGCATGCCTTTTTACCAGTAACTGTCATTATGTTATCAAAGCTCAAAATTAGTTGTTTTTGTTGGACCAAATGCAGAAAAGGTATTTTAAGTGATATTGCTGAACTCAGTTGTTGGATAGAATGAGATGACATTTGGGATGCTCGTGTGATCTCAAGGAACATTGTGTTGGACAAATGCTTTGGTCTCCCACTGCAAGGGAACATTTTATGTTGGACTCAGTCAAAATTTGCGTTGCGAAACCGACAGAGCTGAAATGACTGTCTTTTGTTCCAAATGCACATGTGTGAATGTGTAGTCTAACGGAATGGCAGCATGTCAGACCAATGATCCTGAGGTCGTTGGTTTGATTCTTTGCAGGTCCACTGCTCAGTAAGAACCCTGGGCAAGTTGTTCACACACACGTGCCTTTGTCGTCAAGCAGACTATGCAGGCAGACTAATTTGGTACTGGCCTAACCACCAAGAAGTTAACGGCAGTATATGGAGAGGGCTGGCCGTCTGCCCGTTTGAGTAAGTTGTGTTTGCGCTCACTGCCAGCTCAGGGCATCTGAAATGGAGATGAGCACCACCCCACCTCCTTAGGGTCACAGAGTGCTGTTGATTATGGGTGATGTATATTTTTTCTGGTTGACCTTTAATGTGTAGCATGCGTCAGCGGGCACACGCAGTGCAGCTGGTGTGGCTAATGACAGTGACGAGAGTGATGATGTTGATGATAACGGCCACACGGACACAGCTGCCGCTGCTGCTGCTGGTCGGCTGATGCCGTTTGACCCACTCAACAAGCAGACATTGTCACTGCAGGCGGAACCATCATCTGTGCCGTGTGACGTGAGCAGCAGCAGCATACGGCTCAGCTCAAGTCTCGGCCATCTGCAGCTAGAATGTGTCCCGGAACACTTGACCGAGGTGGACGATGAAGCTGAATCTGGACCTGCTGCTGCTGCTACTGCTGCTCGTGGCTTAGAGCAACCCGGCGCTGTGGATGTGAGCATCTCAGCTGACACATCTGCACCTGTTGAAAGTACGGATATGCTTTTCTGTTTTGTACAAGGTTGAATAAACCGGGGTTTTTTAAAAAGCGTAGGTTATTTAAAAAAAACAACCCAGTGGGTTATATTGCATTTTTTTCAGTTTTGAAAGGCCCAGCTTAAATTTTAGATGAAAAGCCTGTAGTTGATTTATTTGAGTTATATTTACTCCTCAGAGCATAGAATGTACCATAATAGCACTGTGACATTGCTACAGTTCCCCCTATCTTTGTTGTTCAAGGTCATCAATGTTGGTACTGTCCGTGACACCAGGACGGACAGAGAGATGGACGGCACACCCATCGAGAGACACAGCGGGCTTGGGGAAACATTCTTGAGGGGCCCCTTTGGGGAGAATATGTTTGAATATTTTTAAATGGTGTACTTTATATTTTTGAGTGACGGTGGGGCCCCCCAAACGTCACGGGGCCCAGGGTAACTTACCCTTTACTCCACACTCTCAATGGACCTGATGGATGGAGAGAGTTACAATAGCAAGTATGCTGTTATGCGCAAAATTGTGACTGGAGTACCAATTTTCGATTCAAACGTTGAAGGCGAGGTGGGCAATACTGCAGTCATTTATGTCTTTTTTGTTATGTTGCATGCCAAAGATTATCAAAAGGGCCAGTGTTTCAAGGTTATTCTAAAAATAACACTGGCACAGTCAGTTTGTGACTGTTGCAGGTGACCTGGATGAAAGCCCGACTCAGAGTCCAAAGTTAGAGGCTCTTCGTCAGATAAAGCCGCACTATCGACAACGCAAAGTGCGTAAGACGGGACTGAGTACAGTGGAGCTCCAGAAGGCATTGCCTGAACTCAGTGATCTTGTCTCAGCAAAGCAGTCTGCACTGGCTGCGTATGTAGTAGCAGTAGTAGTAGAAGTAGTCACTGTCATAGTAGTTGTAGTACACTGTGTCTCAAAAAAAACCAGACCCCTATTACGTTTTGAAATAACTCCAACTAACTGTGCCTAATAATAATAATGATTAGCTGAGAAAATCGTCAAAAGGTACTCAATATCGTAATGTGTTACGGGCTTACGATATTTCATAAAACGGGGTACCAGCTTAGGATGAACTGAAGCAGCACTTGGTGGAGGTCTGGTCTGGCCTACGGCAGACCGTTGTCAATGACGCAATCAACGAATGGAGAAGACGTCTCCGGGCCTGTGTTCGAGTAAAGGGACAGCACTTTGAACATCTGCTGTAACTTCTGACTATGATGTTGCTAATCAACAGTTCGTTCAACTTCAAACG
>Ga0056128_1005189_pt1 | contig 16367 bp, 15 predicted proteins | sample WorMetLIZISLAND2_FD_71113 | JGI IMG/M metagenome (GOLD analysis project Ga0056128, IMG submission 71113) | Marine gutless worms symbiont microbial communities from Max Planck institute for Marine Microbiology, Germany - Olavius geniculatus... ... | reverse complement strand
TGCTGTCAGTTGCTACCCTGCTTTGATGGTGAGCTTAATCTGGTTCGCTAATGAAAAATGTTTATCGTGTCAGCACTAAGCAACATGGGGACATGAAATCAGGCATCTTGCGATGCAAAAACGCAACCATTTTGCAAGCTCGGTATGATAGTGCACTGTCTTGCTCGAACGCGTAAAAGTCCAACTAGCCTATCCCCAGAGACACGTAAATGCCATCGCTTTGCATGTTTTCGTAACTGTAGCTGTAAAACTTCAACAACTTGTCATGAATGAAACAGATTTTTCAGTTGAGACTATCCAGTTTGTACCTGTGACACATTATGACGTCAGCATTACATCAAGACTAGCAAAGAATATTTAATCAACTGCCACATTTTGTTGCAATATTTTGAATTAATATTTCTTCAGCTACAACTGGTACAAATTTTGTGTAAATTGCTCATTAATTAAGTGAATTATTTAAAAAAAACAAAAAGGGGTCCTTTTATGAAACACCGTGTATATGCCTACACTCGTACACTCAGGTAGCGCCCGAAAAGCGCGAGTTTTAACTATAAGTTTTTAGCTGTTAGGTTTTTAGGTTTTCTTTAGTTTTTTAATGCTCGAAGACCGGACACAAAATTACGAGTCGGATTATGTAACATAAAAACGTCCCGGACACCATTTTCTCTGCAATGTTGTTTTACGGCCGAGTGTAGACTATAGCAATAGCATAATTCCAACGTAAGCTTAAACCTAAGTCAGACCTTTACGAAATTACACAGAAATTGGAAATGTAAAAAAACTTAAAAATTGAACTTGAAAAATATCGCAGGTTTAGATTTCTGTAAAAAAAATTGTAAAAAAAACTAAGTTAGTGAAAACTCAGCGGGCCTACCACAGCTCTAAGTTATGTACTTGCTACTATGATGCTACACAATATTTCATTCGTCACTTACAAAAAAGCAAATGAGCAAATGAAACTTCAGAGGCTTAGAGAAAACTAAAAAATCAATGGCAGCTATACCTAGTCTAGCTTCGATGACCGCGAGCGTCCTGTTGGCGTTGCGCACTTCCTTGTTGTCTTTGAGTTTGTCGAATCGTTCGCAGTCGACGATGGCGTACTTGAGCATCGTGTGTTGGCGACATCTCATTGATTCACGAAGCTTTTCCAACGCCATTTGCTGAGACAGCTCTATACACAACACACACGAATACGCACTACCCATCAATGCCCGTATGGCCAGGATTTTTGCTTGTCAGCAATTGCGTCGTGGCAGAGGAGAGCAGGAAATAATCCTTTCTAGATTGTAGCCTGTCGAAAGATTTTCATTCAAAAGTACGAAATGTGGCTCTCGAAATTTCCATTTTAAGGTAAAATTGAAGCTTTGAGCATTTATATTTCTTCTCTCGAAAATTTCAGCAATCTGACGGAAAATCGCAACTTCCCGCCTAACTATAGAGGGATCTAACTTTGTCAAACGTTGTCCGTTTGCTTGATCTCGGCCTGCGGCTTTCATTTTCGGCTTGCGGCCTCAGTTTTCGACCCTTCGGGCCTCAACTCAACCTGCGGCCTCGATCTCGGCTTGCGGCCTCCTGAATCGTGTGGTCGAAAAAAATCTTATTACCACATTTGTGAGTTAACACTCACTTAAATATTTCTCTACCTGTTAACGACAAAGCACTGAAATTTTAGGAACATCTTGCAACAGACCTGTATAACAAAGTAAATATGAGTTTTTTTGGCTAAAGATTTTTCAATAAAAGAAAAAGTTGTCCACCGAAAGGGTTTATCCTATAAGGGGTGTTTATCCGGTAGTGAAAATATGACTAAACACTGAGAATATGTCGAAAAATCTGTGCACTTTGCTGTTTCGGTAGATATTCTCGTACCTTGTTTATCTATCTTGTTCATACTTTTCATCAATTCCGACTTTTCGTCTTCGGTTTCCGTTTTCTTTCTCTTTCTTTTCTTCTTTTTCGGTTTGTTGTCTTCAGGGGGTGGCGCGGGTTCTGGTTCCGGTGGTGGTTCTTCCGGTTCAGCGGGTTTGTGTTTCTTTTTGCGGCGCGGTTTTCGATGCTTCTCGTCGTCTGATTCGCTCGACTGCCGCCGCCGTTGCTGCTGTTGTTTTTCCTCTTCCGATTTTTCTTCTTTCGCTTTTTCATCCTTCGATTTCTTTTTTTTCTTCGCCGGCTTTTCCTCGTCGCTCTGAGGCGGCGGCGGCGGTGGTGGTTTCTTTTCCTCCTCCGCCGGAGGCACTTCTTTCTTTTTGTCATTCGCTGGTGGTGCGTCTTTCTTTGCTTCCTTGGCCGGCTTGTGCTCTTTCTTTTTCTTGGGTTTGACCGCCACCGCCACGACCTGTACCTTGGGTTCTCCCGCTTCGTCGTCCTGCTGGCCGCCGCTCTGTTCGTCCGTCTGTTGTGACGCGTCGCACGTGTCTTTATGCGGTGTCTCTGTTCCTGTTGCTGGTTGCTGTTGTTCTAATTCGTCGGTCTGTGTTCCGGCTGCGTGCAGGGACGGTTTTGCCGGTGGCTTTTCGTCCGCCTGAGTGCCGGCATCTCTGCTGTGCTTAGTGACCTTCTTCTGCGTCGGCTGCTGCGCCTGCGTCTTCTGCTCCTCCTCTGAAACATCAGCAGCAGCAGCCGACGCTCAGTTAGTCTTTCATCATCATCAATATCATCATCATGCTCATATCGTCATCGTCTTCACATTCAGCAATCAACATTGGTCGCCTGTCTCACATGCAGCATGCATTACTAACACATTAAGTAAGTCTACCGGCCGCCGCCCTGCACTCGTTCTGAAATCGGAATTGATGACATGTTTGAAAGAAGCAGACAAAGCTACACAGGCCCATATGGCGCCTCAGATTCAGCTTGCTGACATTGCGCGCTTTACAAATGATTATACATATTATTATGTGAATCACAACTGACCTGCTGTGCTATATATGTTCTTCACAATTTTGTACGTTCATATGTTTTTCCTGCTTTCCCATACTAGCAAACTGGCATAAAGATTTTTTGCTCTGTCTGTTCTCACCCTCATCCTGTTCTCTTGATAAGTTTTGAGCCTCCAGCGGCCAGCGGCACCGTGGGTTAAAATAAGAGGAAAGCAAGAAGTTGCAGTTTTTCGAAAGCCAGCTGCAAATTTCTGACAAAAAAGCAGGTATGTTCAAATTTTTAATTTTGCTCCCAAATTTCCACAAAATGGAAAATTTTCAGCCCCATTTTTCTATTATCAAAAAAAATTTTCGCACAAAAATAGAGATAGACAAGCACGATCTACAGAGAGTCTATCAGCTAGAATTAACAAGAAATTTGAGCTAATGCTCACGAGACACGCGAAAGCCTATAGCAGTTCCGGTTCAGTAGTTCAGCTGAAAATTGGGGTGTTTACGCTGTTAATATACAAATATCAGATTCGCTATCTGGATCGCATAACGATAGTTCCGAGGCGCCACCTTGTGAATGATATAGACTTGTCGCAGCCCGAAATCGCCAAAAAAATCCATAAAACTCCTATTTTGGCGTTCAAGGTCATTCAAGGTCATTGAATTTGGCGCCAATCGAGAACCAGTGTACGACTTTCTATTAGTGATTTATAGTAACCTAGGCTCTATCTCACACCGTTACTGAGATACAGCGACTTACTGGCCAAAAATCGCAAATTTTGCCCACCCTTTTTCATTTAGCGCCCTCGTTCGGGGTGAGCCCCTTCGAATTTATGGAAAAGCTTTATTGTTCCTGAAATTGGAGTCTTCCAGGCAGCCGACGGTGAAGATTTGGTAATTCTAGCTTGTAGCGTTTTTGACTGATCCACCCGTGTGACAGACGGACAGGCAGATGGACAGACAAACGGAATTGCGATGGCTAAGACGCGCTGGAAGCAGTAGCTGCTTTCGCACGTAAAAAAGGTTAAAAAATTTAAAGTTACAAATTATCTATAGCTGTTAATGGTAACTCGTCTCAGTGCTAAAAAGCGACACCTGCCATATGGGATCACGCAGTGTTGTACCTACCACCCGACACAAGTAAACCAGTTTTGCCTTAACCACAGCCAGAGAGGCCGGTACTCGAATCTATATTTACTTAACTCGGACGGATGTAAGGCTGAGTTGACCTTGGTGGTTGGTTATACCGAAATAGTTTACCAGCTTATCGGTCGGCAGACAGTCACCCATCCATCCACTTGATTATCTTGATAACGAACCTACGGACCGAGAGTGGAACCCACGACCCCTTGATCGTAAGCGCAACGTTCTAACCCACCGTAGAGATGCTACAGCAGAAAGACAGATGAACAAGAACTCACTGGGATGATAATGATGCCAATCTTTCTTGTCGTCTGAGCCGGGAATTTGACGGCGTCGCGGCGTCTGCATTACACAAACAATCGCTTAAGCAACTGCAACCGATTGCAATTCAGATAATTAGTATGTCAAGTAGTCAACCAGTCACTGACAACTTAGACTGAATTGAAAATAACGTAGTCATTTGAAGGACTGTTCGCTCAGGGAGTACGTAGGCCTAATTTGCTTCTTCTGGGTTTAGTAGAAAACATCTTTGGTGATACGTAGGGAGCCTACAGTATATTATAACATCACAATACTACACAGCACAATAACTAATACAATACATAATAGAAAAGCAAACAAGTCACTTTGATTGAGCACACGATTTTGCTAAAAACAAAACACCGTATAATGAAGCGTGCTGCAGTACCGGTAATGAAACGTCACAGACGAGCAAAAGCGACAAATTTAATCACACAAGTTCAGTCGGTTTGCAATCACATCACTTCGAGTTCAGACCCAACAGAGATGAGAAACCTAATACCATCAGAACGACGAGATATTAAAAAAAGAAAGTAGCCTAAAGCGTTTTGCGTGAGTGTGTCAGTGTCACGTGACCACGCACCTGTTCTGGCTCAGTCTTCTGTATGTATGCCGTATAGTCCTCTTTGGGCGTCTGCTGTTTCTCCTCGCGCCGTGTTGTATTTTTACGCTAACACAAGCATCAAGGATTCTCACTCAGACCAGACAGCATGTAAGCATCGACGATACGCATATACTCCGTAGTGTTGATTTTTAAAAAACATGGACTAAATACTGATAAAAAACAAACAAAGACGTCGCCATGCCGTGTGCCGACAAGTCCTCATATACTGTCAAGCGCACGTACCGGCTTACGCATTCGCGCGCTCGCCGTAAGTCAACATTAACGCCATCGATGCATCATGTTTTAGAAACTTGTTGGATGTTAATTGACTGTGACTTTGATCTTTGACCTTTGAAACTGATAATTGGCATAGGCCTGCGCTGGAGAACGTTCACACTTACATTTTGACGTTCTAATCTTTTTAGCTTATGGTACGGTTGTCGTCTGTCTGTCTATAACGGATGTAGGCCTATTACGACTAAGCATTAGGTCGTAGGGAAAGCTTTTTATTAGCCATGTGTCTTAAGCTTAGGCATGCAAAATTTCAGCGATCTGGTACAAGGGAAATATTTTCAAATTCGGGGTTGAATAGAGGGGGCGGGAAAAACGTGCGTTTTCAACGGAAAATTACCATATCTCGGAAACGGTGAGAGATACGGCCAAGGTTACTATTAATCACTAATAGGAAGTAGCATATTGGCTTTCAAATGACATGAAAATTATCGACCTTGGATAGCCTTGAAGGTCACCGACAACCTGTACGGTCGGCTATCCTAGCGACAACTGGGCCTCTTGTTGTTTTATAGTTAGGAGTTCGTGCGGTACAAAGACAAACTGACGGACGGGCGGACAAAACAGTAATGCAGTCTAATAAATATCTAAGAAAGTGAAATTTTACGCGCAAAATCAGCTACTCCTTTAGCGCGCTTTAGCCATCGCAATTCTGTCTGTCCGTCTGTCTGTCCGTCCGTCTGTCAGTCTGTCACACGTGTGTATCAGTCAAAAACAGTGCAAGCTAAGATCACCAAATCTTCACCGTCGGCTGCCTGGAAAACTTTAGTTTCAAAAACCGCAAAGCTTTTCCATAAATTTGGAGGGCGCTAAATGAGAGGGGATGGGAAAAATATGTGATTTTCAGCCAATAAGTTGCTGTATCTCAGTAACGATTCGAGATAGGGCCTAGATTACTATTAATCACTAATAGGAAATCGTACACTGGCTCTCGATTGGTGCCGAATTTAATGACCTTGGATGACTCTGAACGCTAAAAAAAAGAGTTTTATTAGAGCTTTTTTGGCAATTTCGGGCTGCGACACAGTCTTCAAGAGTGAACTGCGAGGAAATCAATTAAGATAGACATGGAAAAGCTACGTATAGAATTTTCAGCATTGAACGTAGATTTCGATGGTCCAAGTCTCGATTTTCTAGGTTTAAGGAAACCTGCGCACGAGGGCATCAAGCAGCGGTACCCCCGTAAGTCGTTATTTCACCGTCGTTGGCCAGTCTTTCCTAAAAAAAACGGTTACAGATAAACATGGGCATGCTGCCTATCACAACAAGCACTAGTGACGAGCTTTACAGTCGTATCAACATCGATGACTTTGAAATACCCTAAACTTCCAAAATAAGGAGTTTGTATTGATTTTTGCTATCTTCGGCTGCAGCGCACACTCCAAGAATGAACTGCACGAAATGGCTGGAGATAGACTGACAGTTTGCGAACAGGAACTGCTATAGGCTTTCGCGCGTCTCGTGAGCAAATTTCTTGTAATACTAAGCATCAAGTGTGAATTATAACAACTGATGCCAAATGAGTAATGTGCATCTTTATCTCTTTCTTCTGAATATAGTCAAACTTCAACAACTCGAAGACTCCTGAGCAGTGACCGTGGACAGTGCTGAGTACATAGCGCAAACACGTTTACGTTCTGATAAAAATACACATCAATGTTCCTGGCTTCTCATGGAAGAGTCGCGAGTTTCAACTCCCTTTCACCATAGGCTACACGTAAGTGTGCGTGTTCGTGCGTGCGTGTTATAAGCCACGTTGCTTTGTGTGTACAATGTCTCCAAGTGACCAGTGGCCGGGCGGGGAAGCAAGCAAGTTGGAGCCATTCCAACAGTTAGTCGTAACACGAGACGTCGGTCGGTGCATCCCGCGGTGTTTACTGCGGCGGTAGTCCCTGGCAGGCCGTTTCTATGGTGACAGACCACCAACAAACTCAGCGTTGCTCTTAGCAGCGGTAATTATTAATGAGCCAACTTAATAACTGCTTCACGAGCACTAGCTGCAAGCGCATTTGATTATACTAATCGCAATAGGCCTACATTGTATATATGTTACAGTGTTTGTGTTAACTAGCGTACAATATAGGCATATGCAAAAAACAGTGTGTGAGACAGTTACAGAGGTGTTTGTTTGTCCTTATGGTGTCAAATGCACCATAGACAATTTTGTTGGGAGGGGGAGGCAAGAGAGATTTTATTAAAAGTTTAACATTAAGCTATAACATACATTACACTCATGATTCAATTTTGTTTTTATATAGTAAGTTTTACTGTAAGAATGTGCATATACCATGAGTTTGACAAAGTGCTTACTTTCGTACTTATTTAGCCTAGGTAGGCTATACAAAAATGCGAATATTGTGATTATATGTCTAATAGCTGCGGCCATTGGAGAGAATACACACCAAATTCGATGTTGGCAAAAGGGGAAGGAAAAAGGAGAGAAAAGGGCAAGAGGGAGGGGGAAAGCAAAAGCAACAAATGGGAAAAAAGAGAAAAGCGACGGAGAAGGGGTTGATGGGCGAAAAAAGAAATACAGCCCTGGTAGTTGGAGAGACAGATGCACGTGGTGCATGAGACGTCCTCCTCTACCTTATCGTTGTCCGAGGTGACTTCCTGTAGGTCAATGCGCGGTGGCATCTCATCGCTGGAGGACTCAGCTTCCGTTGCCTGCTGCTCCATTTCTCTCATTTCTTCCTCCTGGACGCGTGCTGTGATCAGCGCCTCCTCGTTCACGTACTTTTGATGGTTTTTCCTGAAGTCCTCTTCTGCTTTCCTTGCCTTCTCTTCCTCCTCCCGGCGTCGTTTCTCCGCCTCTCTTTCCTCCGCTTCTCGCTTTTCGTTCATCTCGCGTCGATGTTCGTCGGCGTCCTTGTCCGCTATCTGCTGTTCGGTTTTCATCTTGTTCAGCTGGTCGCCGTCCAGTATCTGACAACAGCATTAACGCAACATTAATACATGATACGATACATAGCCGACACATACGGCCAGGCCCGTTGAGAGAAGAGGGGGTGAGAAAAGTAAGTTACCCGAACCCCGCGACGTTTGGGGGCTCCGCCGTTACTCAAAATATAAAGTACACCAGAATGCGCCATTTTAAAAAGACAAATGCAAAAATTTTCTCTTCAAAAAGTCCCGCGAGAATGTTTCCGCAGGCCCCGCTGTGGCTCTCGACGTTCCTGCATACAACCATCATCATCATATATTAATTTATTCTAAACATTTACAGTAAAGGGCAACATAAGTAATTCTCAGCTTAATTTAAGATCAATTTGTTCATACATCAAAAGTGTGCAACACTATAGGCATGCATAGCAGCAATATTGTCCGATGCGTCTTTGCGGCACATTAATTCATAATATCTCAACTTACAGTGTACATGTAGGCCTTGGCCTTCTGCGTTGTCTAGCTGATTGCTAAAACATATTTACGAAGTACACAAGTAACAAAAAAACTCACGTTGTACGTTAGCAAGAGGACGTCTTTGCCTGTGCGTTCTTCTTCCATGAACAGTCGCAGTTGTCCGCCGCCTCTCGGATCTGTGTGAACGTCCGCCTCCCACTCTTCGGCGTTCTTCGTAAACTCCACTTCTTTACCGTCGTCAAACACACCTTTGACCTTTTTGGCGTTGGTCGCTTTAACCTGAATCTGATATTTCCTATCAGCCTCCAGGTTGCCCGCGGTCGTTCCGTGTACTTCGTAGTCGCTGCGCCAACCGGAGCCCTGCTTCGGGAACGGCACGCACGTCGTATCAGGCGCTATCACGTTGATCAGGTACTGGTGAACGAGTTCACTGCCCGACGTCAGACTCAGCTTGTAGAAACCGACCTTGGGAAAGAGCAGTTGAAAAATGTAGGCCGGCTGTTCCTTGTTACTGACCTTTTTATTAACCCACTTAATGGCCCCCTCGTGATAACCCCTGACTGTCAGACATTGGAAAAGAGCAGTTGGAATGTGCAGATTAGTTGGTCACGTTTTCACTCGGTCGCTGACCATTCATTAACCCCACGACTACTTCTGCGTCTGTATACTAGACTGAAGCCGCTTCACCTTGGGAAAGAGCAGTTGCAAGGTGTAGTTGAGCTCGTCTTTGTGCATCATGACGTAGTCGGAGCTGTCCTCTTCTTCGTCGTCGCGTCGATAGTAGCGCACCATCTCATACTGAACGTCGGCCGTCGGCTCCTTGGTCGCTTGCATCTCGATCGTCATCTCACCGGACTCATAGGGATCGATCACCGATTCACCGTGAGACATAGGCACCAGACAGAGGTCATCATCATTCAGCTCGGTGACGTCACCGGTCTGTCCGTAGACGTTGTTGAGCGGTGGATACGGAGCCAGGTCGTAGCATCCAACATCTGATTTGATGAGATAGTTACAGATGCTCTCATACGTCTCGTCATCATCGTCATCTTCATCATCACTCCTCCTGCCGCCTCTCGTCTCCTTCGCGTTCTTCTTGTCTTTCTTCTTGTCCTTTCCTTTCTTCTTCTTTTTCTGACCGGGTTTTTTCTTCTTTCGTCCTGGTTCGCTCACCTTGGCGTACATCTCCAGCGTGTACTTGCCCTCGTGCGGCAACTTCATCAAAAAATAGATCAGATCGCCGGTCTTGTAGTAGCAGATGCAGTCGCGCAGGTCTTCCGTCGGTTCTTCAAAACTCTTGAGCATGTAGCGGAATCGGATGCGCTTCGGGTCGTTCGAGCGGAAAGCGACAGCCGCCCTGCCGTCCTTGGCGTAGATGATACCTCCATCCTGTCCCTCGGCATCCAGTCCGTACCTCGCCGTGTCCGCTCCCGGGCCCCACTCTCCCCGGCTGTTCGCCGGATTGGGATCAAAGCGGAAGTTGGGTTTGTTGCAGGAGATAGAATATTCGCAGATGGAAGTGTAGCCTTCTATGCTCCCGAGCTGCGAACACAAACACGGCAGTAAGTTAAAGCCATGTTCGTAAAGATAGACAGTTAGGCAGCTTTAATTTTTACAGCTGTTGTTCGGTACTTTTACTTAGACCGGTGTAACACAAAATAGGGAAGTAAAAAAATTATTGTAAGCTTGATAAATAAATTCTGATACTTCAGCAAGCAAACGTGTACAAGATATCAGCGCCGACGGGTTTGTTAATAAGACTTAGCGCGATCGTGCAATCTCTAAATAAGCCCCAATTTCCACCGATGACTGAAACAATGCTGTAACCGTCAGTTAATTAGAAACCAGCAATGGCTACGCGCTATTACAAACAACGTCAAAGAACAGATTAGCAACTCAAACACAGGATGTCGTCACTGCATTATCACCTCCTTGCCGTCGAGTTCGAACTTGTAGCGACCAATGCGCGGGAAGCTGATTGTAACTCGTAGTTGGTCTTGAAGATTCTCGAGCGTGCAGAACTGATCGAACGTGAAGCCGCCTTCGATCGTGTTGAGAGCCGGGTCCTGGGCGGACTTGTACAGCTCCGTAGTGAAAAGACATTGCTTTTCTGGGTCGAGACCGAACTCGAAGACGACCGTTCCGTTGTCCGACTCGACCAAACACTTGGGGTGGCTGACCCAGCTCATACCCAGCTCGAAGAACGAGTCTTTGAGGTACGCCATCTGAGTGAACTCTGCTTCCGTCACTGGACGAGCCAACAGCTGTCAGACGAACAAATAGCAACACATCGCACAGGGTGCCGCAAAAAGAATTTTCTTTATACTTGTCTGCCATTTAATTTCTGAGCATTCTGCTCACATATGCTGCATGCAAACGTAAAAAAATTATAATTTATACACATTACACAAATATTCAATAACATTGAAGCGGTTATAAATGATAAAATATGCCCTTCGGCATTTTTACGCAATTATGGATAAGTAACAATCGTGCACAATTTCGTTTAAAAATTTCAGCAACTGCTACGAAAACTTTGAAGGATACTTTTTGCCACACCGGCTAGGCTACAACCAGGACGCCGCCCCCACTTTTTTCTTGGAGAGGACACGTCCCCATACTATTTTACTTTAAACCATGTAAAAAACAGCACTGAGATAGCTGTATAAATATGTTTTAAAACACTCAAGTGTATACTCATTGACTTGTTCTCTCTCTTTCTCTCCGTCTACAATTTTATTTTCCAATGCTTTCTATGTAGGCCTAAGATTAAATAAATTTAAGACATTGCCAGGTTAGAACAATTTGAGTGCATTTTGTAGCCTACATAGCTTGCGCTAAAACAAAACGCAAAACAGTGAAGATTCGTGCAAAATGTTGCCTCATTTTTTTGAGGATACGATTTTTTCTTTAATAATATCGATACTCTAAAAAAAATATCAGTGTAGGCCTACCTGGTGTTTAGGATCGCAGGTCAGATGAGTGTAAACCATGGCGACGGGGTCAGTCAGGAAGTAAAAGTCGTCACAGTTGTATCCGAACTGTTCCTCCTGCTTTTCACTGGAGTCTTTCTTGTCTCCAGCGCCACCTGTCGGTGAGTCCGGGCGAATCATCTCCCAGTCGTCGTTATTGTCCACCGACGAGATGGTGAACTGCGAGCCCCAGTGAGGATCAACGAATCGCCAACTGTTGTCGACGTAAACGATGCAGTAGTCGTTCGTGCCCTCGACCGCGCCTCCCAGACGATAGCCAGAGCCCTTCACCTTGCCCTTTACCACCCGACACGGAATGCCCACTGCTCTGCAAACAGAACGGAAATATCGATTTTTTTCCACGAGGTACAACAACTGGAAAATTATTAACTTACAATATGTTGCTCTCAAAGAATCAGCAGCAAACAGCAGTAAGCCGCATTGATCACCTATGTGCACGATCTCCACCTCTTTAATCCGCGAAATGTAGCAAAAAATAACCAGTAAAAAAGCAATAGAACTAAACAGCTACTCAGCTATGCAGACACTGGTAATGCTCCTCTCACCAGCCATTAATAATTTTAATAGTAGTTCCCTATCTAAGATATACTGTTCTGCAGTTTATGAGCTTGGTAGCTAGTACGCTTATTTAAGTGCAGAAAATGTGCGATGGAATGGTGATTGGTGAGACGAATCTGAGACCATAAAATGGGCAGTAATAAGTAACCTATAATCATGAACGTAGATACGCTACCGGCAGAGGTTAGAGAAAATCTCGGAGTATCCATTGCCCCACTGCTTGAGCAGCATGAGCAGCACGGTGTAGAGCGGACTGTCCTCGGGCGGCAGCGTATTGTCAACGAACTCGACAATGTTCTGCAGGCGCTGAGATGCGATCCAGACGAAGAAACTGCGCGCTCGACCGATGTCGTTGGTCGCCGGTTCGACCAAGTAGTCAGCCAGAGCTCGGTAATTACTGTTAGCCGCCAACTCTAGCGGAGCCTAAATAAATAATCACACGCACACACATTGCATTATACATTGTGCAACTATAATGGACTCGACGTCACAGCTAGCAGTTATGTCTAACCTATAATTCTGTCCTTTCAGGCTATCTCTTACCACATATCTGCAATGTCGTAACTCCAGTCAATCTTGACGACATTTTTTATGCGAAATAAAACAGACATGCAGAGTAACACGGCAAAAAGTTCAGTCGCCATCTCTCGAGTGCTGACAATAAAATGCGAAATGCCGACATGATGTATGTGGCCGCCCGTGCTGGGTAAGCGTTAGGTTCATATAGTCGCCCAATGCGTGTGAGCCAACCAACACGTGATGCGCCACTCGTAACTGAAGTTTACAGGGTGCGGCAAAAAAGTGGATCCCTAAAGTTTTTCGCCGTTTTCTCAGCAACCGTTTCCAATTTTAATTTGACATTTTACAGATTTACTTATTTAAACATTCTACATCTAACTGCCAAGTAAAATTTGATTTTGTTGAAAAACTACGAAGTTACAGACTTTTTAACATGACCGCCTACCGATTTTTTAACATTCAAAAATGTTCCGGCTACAACACCAATTTAATAACATCGTTGAAACAACACAGTTAAATAATGATCAGATGCCAGAATTCCATTGTCACTGCGAATGTTCGAAGTGTTCACCACCAGCTCCAAGCAACAACAACAGCCTCCAGTCGCCTTATTTGAGAAATCTTTTCCAGCCTTGTCGATCTGTCCCTGTGGCAGGTTGTCCCAGATAACCTGCAGCGCTTTCTTAAGTTCGGCGCTTGTTTTCAGCTTTGTTATAAGCTTGCAGTAAGCCTCCAACATTGCACCCTATACGTGATAGTCCATTGGGTTTATATTCGACGAATTTGGAGGCCATTGGTCTTTTGTGATGATATCTAGACAGCTGGCCCGCAGCCAGTTCTGTGCGCGGCGCGGCGTTGCGCGCTGTGTGTGCTGACGCGTCCGGCGCGCCGTCCTGCTGGAAGATGAATCTAGTGAGCTTTCAAGGAAAGATAGTAATAATTTATAAAAATAAACATTGCTGTTTATCAAAACGTCACTGTGACGTCATCGGCAGTAACGTGTAACCAGTTTGTTTGATAATTAAGTAGCATTTTAGCATGAACATTTTTTGAATGCTAAACAATCGGTAGGCGGTCATGTTATAAAGTCTATAACTTCGTCGTTTTTCAACAGAATCACATTTGACTTGGCAGTTAGATGTAAAAGGTTTTAGTTAATAAAGCTATAAAATTTTATATTGAAACTTCAAACGGTTGCTGGGAAAACGGCGAGAAAATTTAGGGGTCCACTTTTTTCTGCCGCACCCTGTACATTTATAAAAGATAATGTATCATTTCGTGAGGTTTTTGAAGTCCAGACTTTGCCTTTGACCTACTGCACTAAAAACTGGCACACCGTTTACTTCTGAACCTGAAAATTTTTACAACGATTTTGGTTTTTCTGCGCCTTTAAGTCAGAAGCCTGTATGGCGGTATGAGACAGACGGACAGACTGACGGACGGGCAAGACGCGTAATACAGCCTGTTATAGGAAAGCCGCATAATAACGATAACAGCACAGACCTTGCGTGCGTGAGCGTCGACATCTTCGTAGTCCTTGACGTTGTAGATCTCAGACTTGAGATTCGGCGGCGGGAACGGTTCTGGAACCTGTTCGCCGTTCTTCCTTGGAGGTTTCTTGTTTTTGCTGTACTGGCGCTGGGCCGCTTGCAGAGAGGTCGGCGTCGGAAACCCTTTCGGGTCCTCATGCCGCGACTACAAATCAACATCGTAAACTACACCTAAGGCCAGATTTAAACTCGAGTAAAGTCCTGCGCTGTAAAAAGTGGGTCGCTCGCAAAATTTTTCTGACATTAATGTACTAAAGCAGTTGCTATGAAATCGGGCCAAAGAATCGTGCTGCAACGAGTCAACGACTTCTAATTTTAAATATCGCGGCACGCAGTAAAGAAGCCAGTTCGACATTCTTTTTCTGGCCGCTTTTACGGGGCCCCTATTTAACCGAACATGCTGAGCATGCTAAATCCGCCTCTGATCATTATCATAAACCCATCGCTCTGCACAGTTTACTTTTCATGTTGTAGTATTCTATCTAGTCGAAAGTCGGCTTAGTTAAAGACCCGCGTTTTCGACCGGGACAAAGTCGACACGTTCGTGCTGCGATCAAGCATGCCGGAGGTTAGAGAAGATCCCGAAGCATTGGGTCACAGATCCGAGCGGCAAGAGGTATAAATTTACTGCTTCGCCTTCTGAAAGTAAAAAAAAGTTAATGAAAACAGAAATATCACCACACGAAAAAGACGTTTGTGAAAATTTGGTTGCTATAGGTACATTTGCATCCCAGTAACGCGTATTTTGCATCCCGGCGCTTACACACACGTCCCCGCCTGGCGAGTCGACTGGCCCTGACTTACTACGTAAGTCCTTCCATGACCAAGGGGGCGACCAGAATTATTTTTGACGACAATTAAGAGGAGCGGACTAGGCATCTTATATACGTATACTCACAGATTTCTGTTCCTTGTCCACCGAGCTGCCCATCCGTGCACCTGCAGTGTTCTGCTCGCGTCACTCTCTACACGACTCTGGGTGCTGTGATGGACTGTGTCTGTTAGTTCTGTCTGTTAGAACTGTCTGTCAGTTCGTCAACCAAACAAATAGGCTAAAATATTTCAGCTGTTATAATGTAGATGTTCAACGCAGGATCTACTAGTCAACTGCCAGCAACGCACTAAGCAGCGTCATCATCACGTTGTGGTGGCACGCGCGTGCGTCATATTCTGTTGACCGTCGTCATGGTAACGTCAGCGTGCGCAGCTGGCACGGTACAACTGTTGCCAACTTACGCTGGAAGTCACTCACGATGTCTGGCGTCATGACAGAATCAGCAACACGTATTAATTTTGTCGGTGTCTGCGCTGTAAGTGCACACATTCGCGGGTGTGTAGCTCATCGTCAAGGTTCAATCAATCATTATTGCTTATTCGGTTTTGCTCCAGTGCCCGCCATCTGCACGTTCTTTACCTGAGGTGTTTGATTATTGATCACTAAGCCTAAAAAGAACCTGTGCTTCCAGTTTCAGTCCGTCCTTATAAAAAATTGCGTTCGTAATTTTGTTATGGGACTTTCAAAAAATATTAGTGGAGTTATAGTACGTTACCAAACTTTTATTGAAAAATACTGTTTGCATCTAGTCCGAAATGTTTCAGTAACTTTCCTGAAGTTTTCGTGAGTACTATTTTGTGCATAGATGAAAAAGGTTTTTACGCTTTATTTATTTTTGCCCCGTTTTACGTTTTAGGACGTTTTTAAACGTTTTAAATTTTTTTAAAACGTTCATTAAAATTGTCTCTAGTGATTTTTGCGGCTGCAGCCGTCGATGACTTTTAAAATGAATATTGGCAAAGCAGTTTTAATCGTTTAGGTGCACGCTATTCTTGTCAGTCGAACAATGTACGTGTCACTACGTGACATTACGGCGTCGGACGTTTCGGCTCATGCCTGAGAACAATGAGAAAGGGCGGCCCGTGAATCCAGCTTTGGGCATCCAATATCTCAGCGCCAGGAAGCAACATTCGCCCTAAGTCGCATCCATAGTTCGAGAAAACGTGTGAAGCCGTTCAAAAAAACGTAAAAAGTCACGTTTTTTTGAATTTTCAAAAAAACGTAAAAAACGTAAAAAACTTGCCTATATATAAAATAGCGGAAAGTCTTCCAAAAAGTCAGGTTGCAAAAGGCATTACATGTAGGCCTATTATGCAGCGACTATCGACTGTCAGTATTACT